>Ga0073928_10005166_pt1 | contig 18513 bp, 19 predicted proteins | sample PaiPotPPA55metaG_FD_76969 | JGI IMG/M metagenome (GOLD analysis project Ga0073928, IMG submission 76969) | Iron sulfur acid spring bacterial and archeal communities from Banff, Canada, to study Microbial Dark Matter (Phase II) - Paint Pots PPA... ... | reverse complement strand
GGAATCGAGCTGGACACATCGCTGGGGTACATGCTGAAGGCGGCCGCGAGCGCCCTGCACTCTGCCCTGGAGGCCGTGCTGAGACCGCTTGGCATGACGATCACCCACTACGCCTGCCTGGAGCTGCTTGCCCAGCGATCGGGTCTGTCCAACTCCGAGCTTGCCCGCGGCGCCTTCGTCACCCGGCAGTCGATGAATGCGCTCGTGCAGGCCCTCGAACGCCAAGGACTCGTTGTCCGCCCGGCAGAGGCACCCGTCGGCAGGGCCCTGCCGACCGAGCTGACCCCCCGCGGGCGCCGCCAGCTTAAGGTGGCCAGCGCCGCGGTTCGCCGCGTCGAGCAAGACATGCTGGCCAATCTGGATGTCAGCGAACAAGATCAGATGCGGCGCCTGCTCACTGCATGCATCGCCTCGCTGACTGAACCGCCCGCATCGGCGACGTGACCCCTCCGGTCCGGCCGCCTGCATCAGGGCACGTGGCGCAGGCAGCAACGGCCTAATACGCGGGAGCGATCAGTGCGAACCTGCGCGCACCTGGCGCGCAGGGTAGGGTGAGGGGGATGGCCGCCCACAAGTGGGTCTACCTCTTCCGCGAGGGGTCCGCGGACATGCGCGACCTGCTCGGCGGCAAAGGCGCCGGCGCGGCGGAGATGCTGCGCGCGGGAATGCCGGTGCCTCCCGGCTTCACCATCACCACCGAGGCTTGCCGCGAGTACCTGAAGCGGAAGGGACGCCTGCCGGAAGGTCTCTGGGGTCAGGCCACCACCGCCCTGGCAACCCTCGAACACGACTCTCACAGGCGCTTCGGCGACCCCAGCAACCCGCTGCTGGTGAGCGTCCGGTCCGGGGCCAGGTTCTCGATGCCCGGAATGATGGACACCGTCCTCAACCTGGGCCTTAACGAGGAGACGACAAAAGGCCTCGCCGCGATGACCAGAGACGAACGCTTTGCGCTCGACGCGCGGCGGCGGTTCATCCAGATGTTCGGCAAGACGGTCAAGGGCATCGACGGCAAGAAGTTCGAATCGGCCCTCTCGGTGGCCAAGAAGCGGGCAGGCGTGAAGACCGATCCGGAGCTCACCCCCGCCCAGCTTCGAACCCTCGTCAGGCGCTACCTCGCCATCTACAAGGACGCGACCGGCCACGAGTTCCCTCCGGATCCCCTGGAACAGCTGCGCAGCGCGATCGAGGCCGTATTCCGCTCCTGGAACACCCCTCGCGCGATCACCTACCGGCGCCTGGAGCGCATCCCCGACGACCTCGGCACCGCGGTGAACGTCCAGATGATGGTGTTCGGCAACATGGGCCCGACGTCCGGCACCGGCGTCGCGTTCACGCGCAACCCGATCACGGGCTCAAAAGAGCTCTACGGCGACTATCTCGCCAATGCCCAGGGTGAGGACGTGGTCGCCGGCGTGCGCGACACCGAACCGATCAAGGCGCTGAAGCGCCACCTCCCGAAGGTGTACTCGCAGTTCGAGCGCTACGCTCGAAAGCTGGAAAAGCACTACCGCGAGGTGCAGGACATGGAGTTCACCATCGAGCGCGGGAAGCTCTACATGCTGCAGACCCGAGCGGCCAAGCGCACCGGCGAGGCGGCTGTGAGAATCGCGGTCGACATGGTGGCCGAGCGGCTGATCACGAAGCAGGAAGCCGTCACGCGAGTGGAGCCTCACCAGCTCGAGCAGCTCCTGTTCCCTCGCGTCGATCCGAGCGCCAAGGCGCAGGCGATCGCCCACGGCGTTCCCGCCTCACCAGGCGCGGCCACCGGCGCGGCCGTGTTCGACCCCGACACCGCCGAGGAGTGGGGCAAGCGCGGCAAGGCCGTGATCCTCGTACGGGTGGAAACGAACCCCAACGATGTCCACGGAATGGTCGAGGCGAAAGGTATCCTGACCCAGACGGGCGGCACGGCCAGCCACGCGGCGCTGGTGGCTCGCGGCATGGGCCGGCCGTGCATCGTTGGCGCCACGGCCGTCCTCGTGGACGAGCGACGGCGCTCGTTCTCGGTCGATGGCAGGACGGTCAAGCAGGGCGAGGACATCACGATCGACGGGGTAACTGGCGACGTCTACGTTGGCCGCGTGGCGACGATCGACGCCAAGCCCCTCAGCAAACACCCGGCGGCCAACGCGATCCTGGGCTGGGCGGACGACCTGCGGCGGCTGGAGGTGTGGGCGAACGCGGACTATCCGCGCGACGCCATCAAAGCTCGCGAGAATGGCGCGCAGGGCGTGGGGCTTTGCCGTACCGAGCACATGTTCATGGAGGAGGATCGCCTCCCGATCGTGCAGGCCATGATCATGGCGACCACAACGGCCGAGCGCGAGAAGCACCTGGCCAGGCTGCTGCCGATCCAGCGCGGCGACTTCGTCGGGATCTTCAAGGCGATGGCCGGCCTGCCCGTCGTCATCCGCCTCATCGACCCGCCGCTCCACGAGTTCCTGCCGAACATGGACAACCTGATCCGCGAGACAGCCACCCTCAAGGCCACCGGCAAGAGCCCGGGCAAGCTGAAGCGTCTGCAGAAGGTGCTGGCGCGGGTCGAAGAGCTTCACGAGGCGAACCCGATGCTCGGGCTGCGCGGATGCCGGCTGTCGATCCTGTTCCCTGAGATCACGCGCATGCAGGTTCGCGCGGTTATGGAAGCGGCCTGCCAGTTGAGCAAGAAGGGCGTTGATGTCCGGCCGGAGATCATGATCCCGCTGGTCGGCACCCTGGCCGAGCTCGTAGCGGTGAAGGCGGAGCTGAAGCCGGTCGCCGAAAGCGTGCAGAAGGAGCAGGGCGCGAAGGTCGCCTACAAGTTCGGGACCATGATCGAGCTGCCGCGAGCGGCGCTCACCGCGGGGGAGATCGCTGGCGTGGCCGAGTTCTTTTCCTTCGGCACCAACGACCTCACGCAGACGACCTTCGGCTACTCGCGAGACGACGCCGAGCGCAAGTTCATCGTGCGCTACATGGAGCGAAAGATCCTGGCCCGCAACCCGTTCGAGACGATCGACGAGGAGGGTGTGGGCAGGCTCATGGCGCTGGCGGTGGCCGAAGGGCGCAAGCGGCGCCGGAACCTGGAGATCGGGATCTGCGGCGAGCACGGCGGCGACCCGGAATCCATCCATCTGTGTCACCGCCTGAACCTGAACTACGTGTCGTGCAGCCCGTTTAGAGTCCCGGTCGCACGGTTGGCGGCGGCGCAAGCGGCGATCGGAGAAACCGCGACGACTAAGTAGTCAGCGCTCTCGCTGTGGCGTTCCGGAGTCGCGCGTGCGCGACAGCACGGTGTAGGCGACGCCCCATGCCACCAAGGCCACTGCAGCGATCGCCACCCAGACGGTTAGCGCGAGGGTTTGCGCTCCTGGCGGAACGCCCGCCAGGAGCACCAGGGCCGAGTTCACGACAAGCCAGGCCACCATCGCGGCGAGTCCGTACATCAAGGCGTTACGAGGTGTGATGCCGTGCCGCCAATCAGAATGGAACGCCTGAAGCCATTTCCACCGGGCCGCAAATCGCACGGCCAGGACCAGCCAGATCACGTACATGGCGAGGAATCCGCTGCTCGCCACGAATACCATGAATTGAAGGCGGCCGATCATTTCAGCAGCTCCCGCAATCGTAACACCAGTTGCAGTAGCCGGCGTCACAGCAGGTGAACAGGGTGCCCAGCGCAAAGACGGCCCAGCACCAGGTCCCGGCCAGGATGATTACCAGCAGGACGCAGACCGGTAGTGCTGGTCCACACAGAAGAGACGCCAGCCAGACTCCGATTCCGCAGCCGATCGCACTGACCAAACCGCCAGCCAGGTTGCACGTGTAGCACCAGTTGGTCGCCTCTGCCTGCATTACGCCAAAGCCGGCGCCGGCGGTCACGTGGGACGTGTGCTTCTGGCCCGCGGCGATGATGTCGGCCTGCGTCAGCTTTTTCACCGTGCCGTCGAGGTCGGTTACACGGAACGAGCCGTCGGGGTACATGGTCGCGGCCCGCCCGTTGACGACGTTACCCGCGGCGCCGATTAAGAACTCCTGGGCGTGCTTGCCGCCGTCGGCCGACGGACCGTGCTGCACAGCCGCTACCAGGTTGAGGATGGAGTTCTGGAGCACGACGTAGACCGTTGCACCGGTGGTGCCCACGTTCGAGAAGGCCAGCTCGAGCAGGACGTAGGACTGGCCCTTGAATGTTCGCGCGGCGCCGGTGGTCGCATCCGGCAAGGATTGGTGGCCGAGCGACTTCAGGTGGGCGGTGAAGCGGTCGGCATTCGGCGCGTGGAGGTGACCCAGATATGCCTGGACCTCGCCGTTGGTGAGCTGCCGGCCTTGATCCCCATTGCCCGATCCCTTGGCGGAAACCAGCTCCGGCACGACGCCCGCCGCCCACGCTCCAAGCGTGGTCGATGCGGCCGCCCCGATTTTCAGCACCTGTCGACGCGAAACCATCCGCCTCAGGTTCATGGCCATATCAGATCGTCGCCTCCCTCGAATAAATCCGCGCCAACGAGATGACCGTGCCGATGCCCGCCGCAACCACTAGGGCCGCCCACACGCGGATCCACGGCAGCGAGTCGACCGCAAGCAAGCCGCCGCCATCGAAGACCACGGCACCAAGCGCAACGATCAGGACCACGTTGCGCGCGACGATCGTCCAGCTCACCTGGCTTGAGGAGCGGGGGCCGAAGCATCCGCAATCGGCTTTGCGGCCCCTAATCAACACGGCTGCCGCCGCTGCGGTCATGCTCACGAGCAGCAGCGCCGCCAGCGCTGCTGCAGTGCGTGACCACAGGCCGGCGAGCAGGATCCCGCCGAGGCCGATCTCGATTACGGGGAGAATGCGAGCCAGGAGATCGGCCGCGGGTTTCGGCAGCACCTCATAGCCTTTGACCGCCTGCAGCACCGCCGCGTGGCCCGCGAGCAGTTTGGCGAGCCCTGCGCCTAACAGGAGGCCCCCTACGACGAAGCGGACTACAAGCATCGAGATATCCACCTAATGACCTCCCCTGCCATCAACAGCTTGTCGAACTCGTCAATCGGGATTCAATCGGCGATCGATCCAGACCTCAAGCATTTGTGAACCGCTGGTTCACACCTGTTGGCGGAGCACTGCCTACTCGCCTGGACGGAGACCCATGCGCTCGAGATGGCGGGCACGATCGAGCAGCTGGTCGACCGTGCTCGAGCTGATCTTGGCCGCCGCCACCAGCGCCGCGGCCGGGACACGCGCCTCGCCCCGCTCCCACGCATAGACCGCTCGCCGGCTGAGTGACTTCATTCCGAGCTCGCGCCTGAGCTCGTATGCGAACAGCTTCATCGGAGGGCGCAACCGCCTCGCGATGCCGATTGCGGTAGCCACTTCGCGGTCGATTACCGGCCGGTCCACCAACGTGATGGTTGCTTTCGGCGGCGTCGAGAGCCTCAGCACAGGCTCAGCGTTTTCTCAAATTCGGCTGAGGATGGTTAGGACCCGTCACGAGGCCAGACGCTAGGCGGCCGTCTGCGAGTCGCCATCGGCTGATTTACCGAGTTGCGAACTAGTGCCGCCCGGGTCGAGCCCTACGCGGTACCTAGTCGCTCGTGGGCCCACACGGCGATCTGCGATCTCGTCCTGAGTCCGAGCTTGTTGCGGATGTGCTCGACGTGCGCGTCGGCTGTTCGGCCCGCCATCTTCAACCGGCCGGCGATCTCGCCATTGGTCAGGCCTTCTGCGATGAGAAGCGCCACCTGCCTCTCGCGCGCCGTCAGCGGAGAACCGTTTTCCTTCGCCGGCCGTTCGGATGTGCCCATCGCAAACCGGACCGCTGCCTCCAGGTTCATGCCGGCTCCGCGACGCCAGGCCGCGTCGGCGGCGTCGGAGCTTAACTTGGACCGCGCCGCCGTCAGCGCGACATCCGCCGGCCGCTTCCATTCGGGCGTCAGCTCGGTCCCCACGGTCTTCCGCAATGTCTCGGCGGCCGAAGACAGCTGGATGGTACGCTCCGGCTTTCCCACTTCGACCTCGAGCTGCGCCAGGCCGTCCAGGACAAGCGCGACGTTGAATGCGTCCGCGAATTCCGTCGAGATGGTCAGCGCCTCGAGGAAGTTGGCGCGGGCGGCACCGTGGTCTCCCAGCTTCTGGTTCACCCGAGCGAGGCTGTCCAGGGTGGGGGCGGATATGAAGCGGTCACCGGCCAGGCGGAATCCCGCCAGCGCCTGGTCGAGGCGACCGCGCGCCACCTCGTGGTCGCCTCTCTCCATGGCGATCAGGCCGAGGTTGTTCAACGCCGACCCTACAAACCAGGCTTCCTGGAGCTGCCAGGCAATCTGGAACGCCTCGTCGTGCATCTGCCCGGCCGCGACCCAGTCGCCCTTGCTGGCACGCACGATGGCAAGGAGCGTGACGGCGATGAACAGCGTCTGGCTCGGCCCGAGCTCGCGACAGAGCTTTGCGCTGGTTTGCGCATCGGCATTCGCGGCCTCGTAATCGCCCTGCATCCAGCGCATATGGGCGCGCGCGAGGTAGGCGGCGGCCCGGACCGCGGCGTCGCCCTCGGAGCTTGCCAGGGCTCGGTCCAGCCAGTCGAGGGCCTCGGCGATGTGGCCGCGCATATACCAGTAGCGATCCATCGCTCCGGCGAGGCGAAGGGCCTCAACCGGTGCTTCCGCGATGCTCCACTCGAGCGCTAAGCGGATGTTGCCCTGCTCGTCGTCGAGACGCTTGAGCCAGTTGACCTGGTCGTGGGATCGCAGCTCGGCGTGGGCCCGCTGGCACAAATCGACGAAATACAGGCAGTGCCGGCGCCGGATGGCAGCCTCGGCCCCAGGCTGCAGCTTCTCGAGGGCGTACTCGCGAATGGTGTCCAGCATCCGGTAACGCGTCCTCTGCGAGCCGCCCTCCTCGGCGACGACGAGGGATTTGTCGACCAGCCGCGAAAGCAGCAGGAGCACCTCTCCCGGTTCGAGCGAATCATCGGCCGCGATCGCCTCGGCCGCGGCCAGGTCAAACCCGCCTGCGAAAACCGACAGCCGCACCAGGAGCTCCCTTTCGTCCAGGCTGAGCAGGCCGAAGCTCCAGTCGACCGCCGCCCGCAGGGTCTGGTGGCGGGGAAGGGCCGTGCGGCTGCCGCCGGTGAGCAGCCGAAAGCGGTCGTGCAGCCGCGCGAGGATGTCCTCGAACGTCAGCACTCGCGCCAGCCCGGCGGCCAGCTCGATTGCGAGCGGGATGCCCTCCAGCCGGATGCAGATCTGCGCCACGGCCGGCGAGCTGTAGGCGTCGAGCTCGAGCGCGGGCCGGCTCAAGCGTGCCCGCTCTATGAACAGGCGCACCGCCTCGCTCTGGAGCAGCAGCTCGGGGCGCTGGCCGGCGGCCGTCGCCGGCACCGTGAGCGAAGGAACCCGCCATATCACTTCGCCGGACAAGCCCAGCGGCTCGCGACTTGTGATCATGACCGACAGCCGGGAACACGCCCGCTGCAGCCGGCTTACGAGGTCGGCAGAGGGGTCAACCAGGTGCTCGCAACCGTCGAGGATCAGCAGCACATGCCTTGTGGCCATCGCTTTCGTAATGACTTCGAGAAGGGGGCGCCGGCGGTGCTCTCGGATCCCGCAGACGGAAGCCACCGTCTGCTCCAGCAGTCGGGCGTCGGTCACGGCCGCGAGCTCCACGAGCCAGACGCCATCCGGATAGCGGTCGAGAACCTCCGCGGCCACGCGCTGCGCGAGACGCGTCTTGCCGGCACCGCCGGGCCCGGTCAGCGTGACCAGCCGCGATTTGTGGAGGAGCTTGCGCAGGTCGGCGAGCGGCTGCTCGCGGCCGACGAACGAGCTGACCTCGGCGGGTAGGTTGTTCGGGGTGGTCACCTGGAGGGGCGATTATCTCCCGCCCGGGCGCCGATCAACCCCAATCCTCAGGACACGTTCGGCCAATCGGGCAATAACCTTGCCAAAGGCGGGCGCACCCCGACACAATTCGCACCCATGCGGCTGGACACGCTCCGCGGCTACGGTCCGTGGTTCGCGTTCGCGGTGCCGTTTCTCTTCCTCTTTTCGATGGGCTACATCGTCGTTGTCCTATCCATCGGCTCCTGCTCTGGGCGCTGATGATCCTCGCCGGTCTGGTGGTAGCCCTTGACCTCGAGTGGATAGAGCATCCCCGGGCCAGCAATCCGATGACGTATGTCGGCCTGGCCGCGATGATCGTCGCCACACTGGCTCTCTTCATCTTCCTGCTCGGCGGAGTCGTCAACTTCGACGACGGTCTCGTGCCCAGGCGTCTCTATCCTGCGCGCCCGTTGTTCCTCCGGCTGACCAGGATCGCACCATGGCCAAGAGAGTCCATGCTCTGATCAAGGCGGCAGCATCCGGACTCGCAGCGAAAACCTGGTATGGAATGCCGGCGCACGCGAAGGACGGCACGGCCGGTGGTCTCGCATGGGTGGGGGAATCTCAGCTAGCCGGTCCGGCGGCCGATCCCCGGGTACGTGATCACGATCCCGTCCGCGTCCAGGGTGAGCTCGGCCACGAAGTCGCGCGAGCTGGACTCGTAGCGGACGATCGAGTTCGCGCCTTCGCGGCGCACGAAGGCGTAGCGCTGGCCGCTGCGGTGGACGCTCAAGTCCGGCACCGACACCCAGGCCATGACGAAATCGAGCGGACCACCGCCCTGGAGCAGGCCGTGCCGCAGCACGGGCATCGTGTTCGTGAGCGGGGAAAGCGCGAGGTCGCAGTCGAGTGACTCATGAAAGTCGGCCACGTCGCCGCCGGGCGCGGGCAGATCAAGCGCACCCGAGGCCGACGCCCGAATGCTCCACCTGCCCGCCTTCGTGCGGCGAAGGGAGAGCTTCCGACTCCAGCCTTCTCCGTGCGTCTCCACAAGAAGGCCGGAGGAGACGAACTCGTCGACGGTCTCCAGCGTGTAGCTCATCCGGTACGCGACAGGGGAGGTGCCTATCGCGACCCCGACCGCGCTGAGACGGCTCGGTTGGAGGTCGACGTCGGCAAACTCCATGCCCAGGCCCTCGTCCTTAACCCACGCGATGGATCGGCGCGCCATGGCCGCTCACAATAGGCTCGTGCCTACCCCCGGATCCGACGATGCCTTCGCTGAGGTCAAGGCCAAGGTCGACCTCGTCAAGGTCATCCAGGAGCACGTCCGCCTGACCAAGCGCAACAAGGACCTATGGGGCCTTTGCCCCTTCCACCAGGAGGACAGCCCGAGCTTCAAGGTCGACCCCCAGCGCCAGTCCTGGTACTGCTTCGGCTGCGAGCGCCACGGCGACGTCTTCACTTTCGTCGAGCTGATCGAGAAGACGGACAAGCGCGGCGCGCTGCAGCTGCTGGCGGAGCGCGCCGGCGTGGAGCTCCAGACGTTGACGCCGGCGCAGAAGGAGCGCACCGACTCGCGCAAGCGGTTGATGGCCATGCTCAAGCTCGCGGCCCAGTACTACGAGTACGTGCTGTGGTCCAGCCCGGCCGGCGAGCCGGGGCGGCGGCTGCTGCTCCAGCGGCAGGTCAGCGAGGAGACGGCGCGGCGCTTTCAGCTGGGCTATGCGCCAGCGGGCCGAGGGTTCGCCGAGTACCTTCGAGCCAAGAAGCGCTCCCTGGCCGACGCGCAGGCGGCGGGCCTCATGCGCCGCGACGGCGCCGACTTCTTCGCCGAGCGCGTGGTCATCCCGATCCGCGACGAGCGCAGCCAGCCGCTCGCCTTCACCGCCCGCACCGTGCGCGCGGACGAGCAGCGCAAGTACATCAACTCGCCCGAAACGCCCGCATATGTAAAAGGACGAGTGATCTTCGGCCTGGATCTCGCGCGCGACGAGATCACCAGGCGCGGGCACGCCGTGCTGATGGAGGGCCAGTTCGATGTCATCAGCGCCCACCACTTCGGCGTCGGCAACGCCGTGGCGAGCTCAGGCACCGCGCTGACCGAGGACCAGGTCCGCCTGCTCAAGCGCTTCACCGACGAACTGCTCATCGTCTTCGACGCCGACCGCGCCGGGCGGGCGGCCGCGTTCAAGGCCGTGGAGCTGGCCGCCACCCACCAGATGCGCACCAGGGTGGCCACGGTGACCGGAGCCAAGGACCCGGACGAGTTCTTGAGGGCGGCCGGCCCCGACGCGGCCGAGCGTTGGGCGGCCCTCGCCGAGGGCGCGCCCTCCGGCTACGAGGCGTGGATCAAGGACGCGCTCGCGGGCCTCAACACGGGCAATCCGAACCAGCTGGAGGTGGCCGCGGCACGTGCTCGAGAGGTCATCGATCGCATCCCAGACCCGGCCCTGCGCGAGACCTACAGGGAGCGGGCCGCGGGCTGGATAGGAGTCCCGCCGCACCTGCTGATCGAGCTGCCGGGCCAGCGCGCCGGCCCGGCCAGGGCGAAGGCGGCCCCGACCAACGGTTTGGACTCCCGTATCGTGGGGAAGAAGGTGACTGTAGGCAGGTATCTGCTGCAGTTGCTCGCGGTCAACCCGGCCGCTTTCGCGCGGATTCGAACAAAGATCACGCCCGACGAGTTGGACGAAAAGGATCGCGGTATGTATGTACGAATGTTGGAGACCTTCGAGCGCGGCGGCGCGGCTGGTCTCGAAAAGGAGCTGGGCGAGTACCCGGCGGAGGAGCAGGACCTGATCAGGAGGGCATGGGCGGCGCCGCCGCCCAGCGTGGACGACCATCTGGCCGAGGAGCTTGCGGTCCGAATCCGCCTCGACCGCATGAAGGTACGTCACAGTGGGATAATCCGCGAGCTTTCCGAAGCGGAGCGTGGGAGGGAGGCGGATAGGGTGGCGCGGCTTGAATCAGAGGCCAGTGAGCTCGCCCGCGCCATCAATGACATGGAGAGGAGCAGGTAGAGATCGCACGCGTAGCCAAAGTCGCCACCAAGACCAATGGCCGGGCCGCCGGCAAAACCCAGGACAAGCCTGAGCACAAGTTCGAAGACGAGCTCATGGCTGTCGCCGAGCAGCTCATCGTCAAGGGCAAGGAGCAGGGCTACCTAACCCCCGACGACATCCTGCAGGGCTTCCCGGAGATCGACGCCGAGCCCGACCAGATCTTCCGCATCTTCGCCGCGTTCAAGGAGATCGGGATCGAGGTCACGGACGGCGAGAAGGACTTCGAAGAGGTCGAGCAGATCGACGACGAGATGCTCCTCGACATCGAGATGATGGACTCGGTCTCGCTCGACGACCCGGTGCGCATGTACCTGAAGGAGATCGGGCGGGTCAGCCTGCTGACCGCCAACGACGAAGTCGAGCTGGCGCAGGCGATCGAGGCCAAGCCTTTGCACGATGCGCTCAAGGCGCTGAACGTCGCCGAGGAAACAGAAGGCCGCCAGCGCGGCCTGGACGAGATGCTTCCCGACATCATCGAGCGCCTGGCCACGATCAAGCGCAAGGGACAGCAGGCGCACATCGCGCAGGAGCTGCTCGGGCTGGGCGACCTGGCCAAGCTGCAGAACCTGCTCGACGCCGCGGCGGCCGAGAGGCGCCGGCGCGCCACCAACGGGACGGCCCGCCCGCGCGTGCGCGCCGAGGCGCTCGAGTCGTACCGCATCGCACGCTACCGCCTGACGGAGCGCTACGAGCGCGCCTACGAGGCGAAGCAGCGGCTGACCGAGGCGAACCTCCGGCTCGTCGTGTCGATCGCCAAGAAGTACATCGGCCGCGGCATGTCCTTCCTCGACCTGATCCAGGAAGGCAACATGGGCTTGATCCGCGCGGTCGAGAAGTTCGACTACCACAAGGGCTACAAGTTCTCGACGTACGCGACGTGGTGGATCCGGCAGGCCATCACCCGCGCCATCGCCGACCAGGCGCGGACGATCCGCATCCCCGTGCACATGGTCGAGACGATCAACAAGCTCGTGCGCGTCTCGCGCCGCCTGCTCCAGGAGCTGGGCCGCGAGCCGAGCGACGAGGAGATCGGCGAGGAGATGGGCATCACGCCCGAGAAGGTTCGCGAGATCGTGAAGGTCTCGCAGGACCCCGTCTCACTCGAGACGCCCATCGGCGAGGAAGAGGACTCCCACCTCGGCGACTTCGTCGAGGACCGCGAGGCGGTCTCGCCCTCGGACGCAGCGTCGCTGACGATGCTGCACTCGGAGGTCGAGGACGTGCTGGACACGCTCACGCCGCGCGAGCGGCGCGTGCTGCAGCTGCGGTTCGGCCTCATCGACGGCCACCAGCGCACGCTGGAGGAGGTCGGCAAGCGGTTCGGGGTCACCCGAGAGCGCATCCGCCAGATCGAAGCGAAAGCGCTGCGCAAGCTGCGCCACCCGTCGCGCTCAAAGAAGCTCCGCGACTACCTGGAGTAAAAAGGTTTCCCTCTCCCCGAAGGGGAGAGAGCTAGGGTGCGGGCGCCATCGGCCTCAGCGTGAGGCCTCTCAGCGAAAGCGCTGGTAGCACTTTCGCCAGCTCGGAGCCGACAAGCACGATCGGGTGTTGCTCAGCTCCAGAGCCGAACTCCAGGTCGGTTCGGACGATCTGGTCTAGCGGGATTGTTTCGCCCGGGATAAGAAAGACGGGTAGAGCACCTGCCACCGACCGGTAGCGCTGGCATTCGGGACACTGGTCCTCGAACGTGGTCTGCCGGCGAACTGCATCGAACCTCACCACCCCATCCACTCGAACCGAGTAAAAGCCGGGCGTCGACGCCAGACTGATGAAGCGGGCCCCGGCTTCCGGTCGCCGCCCGGAACTTCTCGGAGCCGATGAGATAGCCGTCGTAGGTATAAGAGACATCGAGATCGCGACGGCTGAGCTGGAAATGCGGGTCGATCCAGTCTCGATCGAATGGCAGGCCACAAGTTCCACATGAGGCATGCGGTGTCGGCCCGTTGAGCATGTACGAGTCGTTGTCCGATGCACTCAGCGAGAAACCAGGCGGCGTGGATTCGGCCAAGAGAACACGCCCACCCTAACCCTCTCCGCAAAGCGGCAGAGGGAAAGTAAAGTGTTGCCGTGCCGTTCATGAAGGCCGTCGTCGTCTTGTCGGTCATGGTGCTGATCGTGGCCGGCTGCGGATCCTCGAGCACAGCTTCCGCGTCTCCGACCCCGAGCACGCCCACCGCCTCTCCCTCTGCCAACGGCCCGGTCGTGGCTTGCAACCTCGTTACCCAAAGCGAAGCGTCGGCCCTGGCGGGCGTCACGCTCACCGCGATCACGCCCTCCGGAGGCACGGCCACGACGAGCTGCGAGTACGTCAGCGCCGCCCGGACCGCGGAGGTGCTGGTCGGGGCCAAGGAGTACTCCGACGCGGCCTCAGCTCGAGCCGCCTACCAGACGGCGGCCCAGCAAACGGTTCAGAAGCAGCTGACGCCCGTACCGGTAAGCGGCGTCGGCGATGCGGCCGTCATCTTCCACAACGGCACGATCATCGACGTGCTGGCTTTTGCCAAGGGCAGCTGGGCCGTCGTGATCCTGGTACACCCTCCCGCGAGCGACAGCGGGCTCACAGCTGCGGGGGTCACCGCTGCAGGCCGGATGTAGGGGCCCTCACCCTCTCCCCAAAGCGGGAGAGGGAAAGTAGAGTTGGTCCGTGCCGGTCATCACGATCGCGCGGCTGTTCGGGGCGGGGGGCGAAACGGTCGGCAAGATGCTAGCCCAGCGCCTCAAGGCCGACTTTCTGGGCCCCGATCTGATCGACGAGGTCGCCCGCCGGCTCGAGCTGCCCAAGGAGGAGGTCGAGGCCGCCGACGAGCAGCCCGGCACCTTCCTCAACCGCCTCCTGATCGCGCTCGGCGCCGCCAACCCCGAGCCCGCCATCGCCTCGGAGGAAACGGCCTGGGCACCTCCATACGCCGACCCGCACCTCGACCCGCGGCGCGCGGTGCTCGAAAACACACAGCAGGTGATCAGGGAGGCGGCGAGGTCGGGGAACGTCGTCATCCTCGGCCGCGGAGGCGCGTACATCCTGAGCGAGCTTCTGGGAGCACTCCACGTGTTCCTGCGGGCCGCCGACAGCGAGCGGGTGATGGCCGTGATGGAGCGCGAGAGCATCGGCGCGGACGAGGCGCGGAGTCGCGTCAAGCACACCGACGAGAACCGGCGCGCCTACATCCGCCAGGTCTATGGGCACACATGGGACCTGCCGGGGCACTACGACGTGGTCCTGGACACCGGCCGCATCGGATACGACGCAACGGTGGAAGCAATCCTGGCCGCCCTGGCGGGCCGAGCAACCCGCTAACCGTCACCTCCCCACCGTGGGGGGAGGTCGGCGCCGTAGGCGCCGGGTGGGGGGGGCCACCCACTCAGGCTGTAACCTTGCGGTGATGATCCACTCGCTTGGCTCACGCACGTCCGGCGTCGACGGGTCGAGCGAGGGCGGCCGGATCAACACCAACAACCTGCCCGGCGCCCTGGTCATTTACGGAGTCGCCCTCGTGCAGGCGCTCCAGGCGAAGGGCGTCAAGGCCAAGCTCACCATCGCGCCCGCACAGGTCGACGGAATCTGGTGCCTCGAGCTGACCTACCAGGGCGACGCGCCGGCCGGCGTCCCCAACCACTGGCACGGCCACCGCGTGATCGTCAAGGCGGCGGAACCGCCGCCCCCGCCTCCGGCGCCGCATGCCTGACGCCTTCGGCCCCGACACCAAGGTCGTCGAGGTGGTCAGCCGGCTGGGCGACCGCGGCCGCGACCTCCTGCGCCGCCACGGTTACGAGCTCGGCGAGGGGTTTGTCGACGTTCTGTCGCAGTACCAGACGCTCGAGCACGCCTACCGCACGGAGCGCCTGCGGGACATCAAGGGACTGCTGTCGGAGTTGAATTCCACCCAGTAGCGCTATCCCTTTACACACATATGAATATTCCAAATTCAAGTCACCGGGTGTACCATGCAGCGAAATCTGCTTCTGCTTCGTTATACAGGTCAAGGATTACGTCATTGCAAAGGTCAAAGCCGGAACCGGAGAAGCAAAGCAAGTGCGCCTGTGGGCGGCGGCTCAAGGACGCATCGATCTACATCTACCGCTCGCACGGGGATCGCTACCTCTTCCACCGCTGCGAATGTGGCACGGAGTGGACGGTGCATCAGGTCGACGTCGACCCGCAGGACCCTGTCACCTCGGATGAGGTGATCGAGGTCCACAAGCAACTTGCCAAGTTCGAAGGTTCGATAGCAGAGCTGCTCGAACAACACCCCGCGTAACGTCACCCGGCGGCCCGCTCGTACACGGCTGTCTCGGTAGGCGAGATAATTTCGTGCGGCCATGATCTACCGCCGCACCGGTCGCAGCGGGCTGCTCCTTCCGGCCCTCTCCGTGGGCCTGTGGCAGAACTTTGGCGGCGACAACCCGTCGGACGAGAACCGTGCCATCGTGCGCCGGGCGTTCGAGCTGGGCGTCACGCACTTCGACCTCGCCAACAACTACGGCCCCCCGTACGGATCGGGCGAGAGCAACTTCGGCAAGATGCTGAAGACCGACCTCGCCGGGCATCGCGACGAGCTCGTGATCTCGAGCAAGGCCGGGTGGGACATGTGGCCTGGGCCCTATGGCGACTGGGGATCGCGCAAGTACCTCATCGCGAGCCTCGACCAGAGCCTCAAGCGCATGGGCCTTGAGTACGTCGACATCTTCTACCACCACCGTCCCGACCCGGAGACGCCGCTCGAGGAGAGCATGGGCGCGCTGGCGAGCATCGTCCACCAGGGCAAGGCGCTGTACGCGGGCATCTCGCAGTACCAGCCCGACCGCACGCGCGAGGCCGCAAAGATCCTGAGGAGCATGCGCGTGCCGATGCTCATCCACCAGCCCGTGTATTCGATGCTCAACCGCTGGATCGAGCCCGAGCTGCTCGATGCGCTCGAAGAGCTGGGGATGGGCTGCATCCCGTTCTCCCCGCTCGCGCAGGGGCAGCTCACCGACCGCTACGCCGACGGCATCCCGGCCGGGTCTCGAGCGACGCAGGGCTACTCCCTGTCTCCCGACGACGTCAAGAAGAACCAGGAGAAGGTGCGCGCGCTCCGGGACATCTCCAGGCGTCGCGGCCAGGCCCTCTCGCAGATGGCGCTGGCGTGGGTGCTGCGCGACCCGCGCGTCACCTCGGCCGTCATCGGCGTGAGCAGCGTCCGGCAGCTGGAGGAGAACCTCGCCGCCCTGGACAAGCTCGAGTTCAGCCCCGAGGAGCTGAAGCAGATAGATCAGCTGACTGCGTAGAGTCGTGGGCCGAGATGCCCATCAAGGTCCTGGCTTTCGACGGCGACGACACGCTCTGGCACAACGAGACGCACTTCCACCTCACCCAGCAGGCGCTGCGCGACCTGCTCCTGAAGCACGCGCCGGACGCCGACGTGGACAACCGCCTGTTCGCCACGGAAATGGCAAACCTCAGCCTCTACGGCTACGGCATCAAGTCGTTCACGCTCTCGATGCTCGAGACGGCGATCGAGGTCACGGAAGGCAAGATCCCCGCTTCCGACCTGGCGGTGATCCTGGGCTGGGGGAAGCGGATGCTGCAGGAGCCAACCGAGCTCCTGGACGGGGTGACCGAGGCGCTGCGGGAGGTGAGCCGCCGCTACTCGGTGATGCTGATCACCAAGGGTGACCTGTTCGACCAGGAGAGCAAGCTCGCCCGCTCGGGCCTGGCGGAGCTGTTCTCCGGGGTCGAGATCCTGAGCGACAAGACGGTCGACAGCTACCGGCGGGTGATCTCGCGCCGCGGCATCGAGCCCGAGGAGTTCCTGATGGTCGGCAACTCCTTGCGCTCGGACGTCCTGCCGGTCGTCCGCCTCGGTGCCCGCGCCGTGCACATCCCGTACTACCTGACCTGGAGCCACGAGCATGTCGAGGAGAGCTCGCTTCCCGCCGAGGGCTGGTACCGGCTGGATCGCATCGGCGAGATCGCGGGCCTCCTCGCGTCCATTGATAACGGAGCCCGCTCGCCGGACTGATGCAACGCCCCTTCGCCGGACTCGCGGGGGCGACCGGCACAAGTTACAATCTCGCCCGGACCGGAAAACGAAGAGGGAATCCGGCCCACTCTCATTGGGCTAGCTCTTGAAGGGGGCACTGAATATGCGTTCGCTTAGGTTTCTTGGCCTAGCGGCCATGGCGGTCATGATGGTCGCCGCCTGCGGCAGCACTACCACGACGGCCGGCACCAGCCCGTCCAGGGTCTACAAGATCGGCCTTGTGACGGACACCGGCGGCCTCAACGACAAGAGCTTCAACCACCTCGCCGCGGTTGGCCTCGCGAGGGCCTCCACCACCGGCAACATCTGCTCCACGCTTTCGTGCTCCGGAAACATGGGCGTCCAGGGTGACGTCGTGGAGTCGAAGACGGGCGATGAGTACATACCCAACCTCACCAACTTCGCCACCAAGGGCTATGACCTCGTGATCGGAAACGGCTTCTTGATGCAGCCGGCCATCGGCACCGTCGCCAAGACGTTCCCGAACGTCCACTTCGCGATCGTGGACGGCGCCTGCTCGGACGCCAACTTCGCCGACCTCGGGCTCCCGAACTGCCAGGACCTGTTCTTCAAGGAGCAGGAGTCAGGCGCGCTCGTCGGGGCGATCGCGGCCCTGCTCGAAGTCGCCAACAAGGCGCCGAAGAACACGCACGTGATCGGTGCGGTCGGCGGTGTCAGCATCCCGCCGGTCAACCACTACATCGCCGGCTACAAGTGGGCCGCGCAAATGTTTGACCCCTCGATCAAGGTGCTGGTCGGCTACTCGAACGACTTCAACGACACGGCCAAGTGCAAAGGCGTGGCCAACAGCCAGATCGGCCAGAAGGCGGAGTTCATCTTCCAGGTCGCGGGCGGCTGCGGGCTCGGCGCTCTCCAGGCCGCCGGCCAGGCGAAGGTGTACAGCTTCGGAGTCGACGCTGACCAGAAGGACTCCGACGCTTCGGTGATCGCGAGCGCGCTCAAGAAGGTCGACGTCGCCGTCTTCAACGCGATCAAGGCGGTCGTCGCCGGCAACTTCCAGGGCGGTGCGACCCGGTTCAGCCTTGCGAACGACGCCACCGGTTACCAGCTCGACAACAACCTCGCCGACGGAAGCGCTCTGCCGGCGGACATCAAGGCTAAGGTCGACCAGCTCGCGGCCGACATCAAGTCGGGCGCGAAGACGCCGCCCGACACCATCTCGTAGTAGGCACCAACCGGGGGCGGGTTCACGCCCGCCCCCAATCAGTTCGGTCGGTCCTCGTGTAGGTGCTCGTCACTCGGGGGGAGGTGAAGGCGACCGGGCATGCCTGACTTCGTTCGGCGCTTCGCACGCGGGCTCGCGATGCCTTTCACTTCGGTTGTCTTTGCGTTCGTGGTCGGGGGTCTCATCGTCCTCGCCACCGGCGGCAACCCGTTCATCGCTTACCAGGGATTGCTTTGCGGCGGGATCGGACTGGCCTGCGCGCAGGGCGAGAACTCCGCGCTGCAGATCTCGAACTCGATCGTCTACACGATCCCCCTGATCATGACCGGGGTCGCGGTTGCTCTCCCGTTCCGGGCCGGCCTGTTCAACATCGGAGCGGAGGGCCAGCTGCTGGCGGGCTCCATCGCGTGCACGGCAATCGGCGTCCACTTCAGCTCGTGGCCCGCGCCCATCCTCCTGC
>Ga0073928_10005165_pt1 | contig 18518 bp, 15 predicted proteins | sample PaiPotPPA55metaG_FD_76969 | JGI IMG/M metagenome (GOLD analysis project Ga0073928, IMG submission 76969) | Iron sulfur acid spring bacterial and archeal communities from Banff, Canada, to study Microbial Dark Matter (Phase II) - Paint Pots PPA... ... | reverse complement strand
GCGTTCATGCAGCGCATGCCGTTTCGCCTGCCGCTCGACGCGCCCGTATCCGGTCTGGCGGCAGGGGAAAAGCAGAAGCTGGAAATTCTCAAGCAGTTGTATCTCAGGCAGCGTTTCCTCATCCTCGATGAACCGACTTCCGTGCTGACGCCGCAAGAGGCAGACGAGGTGCTCGGGCTGATGCGTGAGCTCACCACGCGCGGCGAGTTGACCGTGCTGATGATCACGCACAAGTTTCGCGAAGTGATGGCGTATGCCGACGACGTGACTGTGCTGCGCAAGGGCAGGCAGGTAGGGACGAGCGCCGTATCGGCGACCAGCCGTGACGCGCTCGCCCGTTTGATGATGGGCGCAGCCGAGACGCGCGACACAGCGGTCATGGACGCGGTGAATGCGGAACGGGTCGCGCGCAAACCGGTGGACCCCGCAGCGCGCATACGCCTTGCCATGCGCGATATTTCCATCGACGACGATCGCGGCCATGCAGCCGTCAAACGTGCGTCGCTTGAAGTGAGGTCAGGGGAAATACTCGGGGTCGCCGGCGTATCGGGGAATGGGCAGAAGGAGCTGGTCGAGGCGCTGGTCGGGCAACGTCGTGTGAAGACCGGCGAGATGAAGATAGCAGGGGATGCATACCACGCCACGCGCGAGGAAATGACGCAGCGGCGTGTGTTTGCGATTCCCGAGGAGCCACTTAAAAACGCCTGCGTGGCGAACATGAGCGTCGCGCAAAACCTGGCGCTTCGCGACTTCGACCGCGCGCCATTGCGTCGCGGCGGCTGGCGTCTCGACCGGCGCGCGATGCGGGACCGCGCCGCTCATCTCATCGGCGATTTCAACGTCCGGCCGCCATTGCCCGAACGCGCTATCGGCACGCTCTCAGGCGGCAATGTCCAGCGCGCGGTGCTCGCTCGCGAGCTGGGTCAGCCAGTGGATGTCCTGATCGTGGCGAACCCGGTGTTCGGCCTCGACTTCGCATCGGTGGCGGATATTCATGCACGCATCATGGCGGCGCGCGATGCCGGCGCGGCGGTTTTGCTCGTGAGTGAAGACCTCGACGAATTGCTTGAACTGGCGGACCGGATCGTCGTGATCGCGGAGGGGGAACTCGTGTACGAGACGCCCGCCGGGAGTGCCGAACGAGCAACACTGGGCCACTACATGGCGGGGCATGGTGACTCGACGGCACACGTTGCTCCGGTTGCCGAAGCGTTGAAGGAGGTGATCGAATGAGACCGCACCGTTGCGGGGACCAGCCATGACGATCACGATTCCAGCGTTACCCGGTCCCTTTGCATTCGAGCCGTCAACGACCGCGCTTGTCATCATCGACATGCAGCGCGATTTCATCGAGCCCGGCGGCTTTGGGGAATCGCTGGGCAACGATGTATCGTTGCTTGCGCAGATCGTGCCGACCGTTTCCGCGCTGCTCACTTTGGCGCGGGAAAGCGGGTGGTTCGTGGTCCATACGCGCGAGTCGCATGCGGCGGACCTGTCGGACTGTCCGCCGGCCAAGCGGTTGCGCGGCGCGCCCAATGCACGCATTGGGGACGAAGGGCCGATGGGACGCGTCCTGATCCGGGGTGAACCGGGCAACGCGATCGTCGACGCGCTGGCACCAACCGAAGGCGAGCTTGTCATCGATAAACCCGGCAAGGGCGCGTTTTATGCGACATTGTTGGCTCAGGAACTGGAGGCGCGGCATATCACGCACCTGGTTTTCGCCGGGGTCACAACGGAGGTGTGCGTGCAGACGTCGATGCGCGAAGCGAACGACCGCGGTTACGACTGCCTGCTTGTCGAGGACGCCACCGCCAGCTACTTCCCGGCGTTCAAGCTTGCGACGCTGGACATGGTGCGGTCCCAGGGCGGTATTGTTGGATGGACCGCCCCCCTGTCATCTTTTACCGCAGCATGAGGAACCTGCCAACGATGGATATCAACCTGCCGGAAGTCGTTGCCGAGGTGTGCGCGGCATTCGTCGAATATGAACGCGCGCTCGTGGCCAACGATATCGAAACGATGAACGCACTGTTCTGGGACGCGCTGGAGACGGTGCGTTACGGAATTGCCGAAATCCAGCACGGCGGCGAGGCCATTCGCCAATGGCGCGAAACATGCGAGCCGGTGCCCGCTTCGCGGATGTTGCATCGGACCGTCGTCACCACGTTCGGCCGCGACTTCGCGACTGTCAGCACGGAATTCACGAGCGACGTGACGCCATTGATCGGACGCCAGATGCAAAGCTGGGCGCGCCTCGGTCCTGCCGATCGCTGGAAAATTGTTGCTGCGCACGTGAGCCTGATTCCCGAGCCCTGAAACGCCGATAATAAGAACAAAGGGGAACCCGCATGCCGGAAGACACGTTTGAAACAGGGGTGGAAACCGTCGAGCCGAACGCCGCCAACCCGCTCGCCGAGCAGGTCTACCAGCGGCTGAAAAGCGATATCTTCAACTTCCGGCTTTTTCCGGGCGACCGCTTTTCCGAGAACGGTATTGCGCAGTATTACGGCGTGTCGCGCACGCCGATGCGTGACGGCCTGTTCCGGCTGCAACGCGAAGGATATCTGGAGGTCGGTTTCCGGCGCGGCTGGAAGGTCGCGCGGATCGACTTCGACCAGATGGATCAGCTCTACGACTTGCGCATCGTGCTTGAAGTGGCCGCGCTTGAACGGTTGACATCGGGGGGCGAAGCGGCGCGTGAGGCTATCGAAGCACTCAAGGCAATCTGGTGCGTCGCGCCGGAAGCGCGTGAAGCCGACCCGGTGAAGATGTTCGGTATGGACGAAAATTTTCATCGGCAGATCGTGGCCGCTACCGGCAATGCGGAGATGGTGCGTGTTCATAACGACGTCACCGAGCGTATCCGTATTGTGCGCCGGCTCGACTTCCTCAAGCCTCACCGGACCAGTGCGACTTACGACGAGCATTCGACCATGCTGCATCTCATCGAGCGCAACCGGCTGACCGAGGCGACCATCCTCCTGCGCGCCCATATCACGCAGAGCAAGCTGGAAGTCCGGAAGATCACCTTGTCGATGCTGGATGCGGCGCGCGATGTGAAGCTGCCGTTCGTGTCGTAGGTCTGGAGCACAACGGCGTCACTGCCGGCAACAGTGACGCAGGTCAGGAAATTTTTAGAATTTCTGCCGGATGCCGGTAACAGCCAGGAACTGTGTGTGGCTGCTCGAGGCGCCCGATGTTCCTTCAATTGCTGCAACCGCGCCGCTCGCGCGCTGGTAGATCAAGTCGATATACACGTCGGTCCGCTTCGACAAGAAGTACTGCAAGGCGCTCGTGGTTTGCCAGTAATGCCAACTCGCGGGTTTGGCGTTCGCGGACACTTCGGTATAGGTCTCACCTAGCGCCGCTCTTAGAGCGGGGGTGATCTGATAGCGAATGCTCGCTTCAGCGTTCTGGTACGTCTGGTGCTGCGAGGCCGGTGTCAGATCGAAGGTCGTGCTTGTGTACATCAACCCGAGACTCGCCTTGCCGAAATCGTAGAGGCCGCCTGCGCCGTAGATCTGCTGCTTAGTAACGCCCTTGATGAAGGTAAAGTAGTTATCCGAAGGAATGGCGCCCGTGGTATCCACCGCCGGATTGTCGAGCCGAACATAGGCCGCGCCAAGACGCCACGGGCCGCCCGCGTAGGACGCGCCCACACTGTAAGAGCGGCTCATGGCAAAATTGCCGGCGTTGTTGCTGAAGCCGTACATGGAATTGATCTGCAAGCCATGGAAGTTCGGCGTGACGTACTTCACGGAGTTATCGGTGCGGAACGTGTTATTCAGGTCGTCGGTATCGAACGGGTGCGTACCGTATTGCGAGGTATCGGCCGAGACCTGCAGCGGTTCGAGCGAGTCCTGTGCCGCGTTGTACTGGCGCCCGAGCGTCACTGCACCCCATTTTTCGCTCGACAACCCGACCCACGCCTGACGGCCGAAGATGCGGCCGTTCGCGCTGGCCACGCCGGTCTGCAGGTTGAAGCCGTTTTCAAGCCGGAAAATCGCCGCGTTGCCGCCGCCCAGATCTTCCTTGCCGAGAAGACCCCAGCGTGACCCCTGCTCGCTCCCGGCAGTTGCCTGGTAATTGCTTTTGCCGCCCTGGTTACTCGTATAAGTAAATCCGCCATCGACAATGCCATATAACGTCACCGTCGATTGAGCGTGTGCGGCCGTCGCGATAAAGCCGAGCCCTACTGACGCAGCCAAGATTGCCCGCGGAGTGTGCTTGTGCATGATCCTTCCTCTGTAGTTGATTGCTTAGGTTTTGCTGCTGGTTTGATGCATGAAAAAATTCGGGCAACAGGGGTCCCTGACGCCCGATGGAACGGGCGCCGCTGGACAGGCTTTAAGGGCTGGCCGGCGAGTGCCGGCCTCACGGCAGTCTTAGTGGCCGATGAGCGCCTCCAGGCCCCTGAGTGCGCTGACAGGCACGATCGGCAGAACGAGGTGCGAAGGGTGCTCCGTTCCCAGGTGCACGGTATTCACGGCAATTCGCGGCGCTCGCGCTAGCGCCGGTGATTCGCCGCTATTTGGATTGACATCGAAATGGGGAAAATTACTGCTCGATATATCCAGTCGAATCCGGTGCCCGCGCTTGAATAAATTTGCGGTCGCAAAAGGTTCGATGGTTATTTCATAGAGGCGGCCCGGTTCGAGAAACTCGGGTTCGCTCCACGACCGATGAAAACGGCAGCGGAAAATACCGTCAGTCAGGTTCATTGCGAAACCTTCCGGATAATCGCTGTTGGGCGGATACATATCGATCAGCTTCGCGGTGAAATCGGTATCGGGGGCATCCGACGATATCCACAATCTCACGATGACCGGCCCCACCACCGCCATGTCTTCTTCCAGCGGCGGCGTTTCGAATACGACAATGTCGTTGCGCGCAGCGAGCGGGACGCCGGGATTACGTGTGCCGAAGAAGCGTTCGTCTTCGCGCTGGTCGAACGCGCCGCCTTCAAACACCGGCGCGCCCGATGTCAGGGCTCCACCAATGGTAGGCACGGGATTCGACGGATCGAACGCGTACGAAACAGAGGCGTTCGCCTGTTCAGGCCGTTGCTCCGACAACAAGCCGCCTTCCCGCAAGTACAAGCAGGTGAAGCGCGTGTCCGCCAGCGGCCATTGCGATGACTGGATCCACGCACCGCCGTGTTCCATGCGTCCATCGGCATTGCGGGCGCCACTGCCTCCTCCCATCAGGAAGATCCTTGCAACAGGATCGGACTGCTTGACTCCTGCTGTGGCGGGCTTCAGCCACCGGTCGAACCATTGCGCGCGAAACGCAAGCCAGTCCGCAGCAATCTGCCCTTCGATCATGGCGGCGGGTCCAAAATCGACATCGCCGCTGAACGGCACGTTGCGGTCGCCATGCAGCCACGACCCCATGATCAGGTAGGTTGGCGCAGCGACGGGATCGAGCTTCGACAACGCCGCGAAGTTGTCCATGGTCGAGCGTACGTACGCGTCGTACCAGCTCGACATCAGGACCGTCGGAACACGCGCCATGGTGTCGTAGAACCCTTCTGCATAAATGCCGGGCTGTTGCCAGAATTCATCGAAGATTTCGTGCGTCCATTGATCAAACAGATAGCGCTCGTATTCAGGCACGAAACGCAACGGCGACTGACCCGGCCGCCACGGCATGCGGGCAAACCATTCCTTCAGATCCTGCGCGTCGAGTGCCGCCTTGAGCAACGGATCGTTCAATACCGCCTGGCTTCCCTTTGCCTGATTCACTGCCCAGGTTGCCTGCTTGAGTTCGAAGGCGCCGCCCTGCCGGATGCCGCAGTGATAGCTGTTGGCGAAACCGCCCGAGTCGATCACCATGCACGCCAGGCCCGGCGGGTTCATGCAGGCGGCGGCCATTTGCGTGTGCGCCGCATACGAGAGCCCCATGGTGCCGATCCGGCCTGTCGACCAGTCCTGCTGCGTGATCCATTCGAGCGTGTCATAACCGTCTGGCCCTTCGGACAGGTACTTGGTGAACTCGCCTTCCGATCCATGACGTCCGCGACAATCCTGGAACACAACCGCGAAGCCGCGCGCAACGAAATACGCGGCAATATCGCCGCGACACGCGGCCGGCTCGCCCTGGTTGATCTCCGAACGCGATACTTCGCGCTTGCCATAGGGCGTGCGCTCGAGAATGGTCGGTAACGGTGCGTCAATACCCGGACGAAAACCTGCCGGCAAATGAACGTCCGTGGCGAGGCGTACGCCATCACGCATGGGGATCATGAACTCGGTGCACGTCGCACCCTGTCCGGCTGCAGCGTCGAAACTATTCTTCTGAACCATATCAATCATTTTTATCGGATTCCTACATAAGTTGCCGTGGTGTATTCAGCCTTGTTCGGGTGAAACGTGACGCCGTTGCGCGTCGCCCAGAAGTTCTCGGGGAAATACAGCGGGACAATGCCAAGATCGCGGAATCCCGCGTCTGCCGCTTGCTCAAGCAAGCGCTCGCGCTGTACGGGGTCAAAGCTGGCGCTGGCCGCGGCGAGCGCGTGATCGAGCGCGGGATTCGAGTAGCGGGCGCGATTGAACGCGCCTGTTCCAGCACTTCGCGAATAGGTCGCCATGACGTTGGAAAGCGCGATGGTGGAGTCACTGGTCGTGTTGCCGAAGCTGAAGATGAAGGCGCTGTAGCTTTGCTTGGCCGCGGCGCCCGCATAGACGTTATAGGGCTGCGTGACCACGTTTGCGATCCGGATGCCGCCGCGAGCGAGCATTTGTCCAATGGCCTGGGCGACATCGCCATCGGAGGAAAAGCGGTCGTTGGATGAATGGATCGTCAGCGTGAATCCCTGGGGATAACCCGCTTGCGCAAGCAGTTTTTTCGCTCCGGCAAGATCGTAGGTATCGGCTTGCAATGCCGGCGAGTAACCGCCCATTCCCTGCGGCACCATCTGGCCGGCGGGAACGCCCGCGCCGTTCAGCAGATATCGGGTGAGGGCGCTTCGATCGATCATCTTCGATATAGCCTGCCGCACGCGCAGATCGCGCAGCGGATTGCTTCGCAGCGGTTCGCCGTCCGGGCCGGTCACGAACGGGGACTGTTCGCGGCTCGAGTCCAGCGCGAGATAGATCAGCCGCGCCGATGCGCCCGAGTAAAGCGTCACGGCCGGGTCGCGCTTGAGTCGCGGCACATTGACCGGCGGAACGTTATCGATCAGGTCGACGGAACCGGACAGCAGGGCTGACATCCGCGCGGCATCGTTGGCGACGAAGCGGACGGTGATGGCGTCGAATGGCGGCTTGGGGCCCCAGTAGTCGTCGTTGCGCACGAGTTCGAGATAATCTCCCGGAACCCAGCGCTTGAGTTTGTAGGGGCCGGTCCCGACAGCTACAGCCGGCGACACGTACTGGTTGCTTTGATGGCCTTCAGCGGCATGCCGCGACACGATGAACAGCATGCCGATCTGTTCGAGAAACCCGGGCGCAGGGGTCTTCGTATGGATGCGCAGCGTGAGCGGATCGAGCACGTCAATGGACGCGATATTCGCCACTGCGCCGGAGAAGGGCGCGGGGCTGTTCGGCACGTTCGACGCGCGTTTCACCGAGTACACCACGTCGACCGCGGTGAACGGCGTACCGTCGTGAAAGCGAACGTTGGGGCGCAGCTTGAATTCCCATGTGGTCGGATCCACGACTCGCCAAGCCACGGCGAGACCGGGTTGAATCTGCAGGTTCTCATCACGCGCGATCAAGTGCTCAAAGATGTTTTCCACTTGCTGATTGTTCTGCGTGCGGGAGAACAGCGGGTCCATCGACGAAGGCTCGGCCGTCACGGCCATGGTCAGCGCGCGGGCGGACGCGCTCGGCGGGATGCCGCATGCGGCGATCAGAACGCATGCAGCGGCAATCCGAAGGCGACTCATTTCGCCTCCGTGAACAAGTGACATGCAACCCGGTGATTGCTGGCCGCTTCCGTCAGTTCCGGATGCTCGACGCTGCAGCGCGGCATCGCGTGTGGACAGCGCGGATGAAAATGGCACCCTTTCGGAGGCGCAAGCGGCGACGGAATCTCCCCCTGGATGGAGTCATACGCCCGCTTTCTGTTCGATAGGCGGGGCACCTGATTCAACAGCGCGACCGTGTACGGGTGCAGCGGCCTCGCGAACAAATCAGCGGTAGGCGCGGTCTCCACGATCCGTCCCAGATACATGATCGCGACGCGGTCGCTGATATGTTCAACCACACCGAGATCGTGACTGATAAAGAGGTATGTCAGCCCAAGATCGCGGCGCAATCGCATGAAGAGATTGATGATCTGCGCCTGGATCGACACGTCGAGCGCCGCGATCGATTCGTCGCATATCAGGAAATCGGGTTTCACCGCCAGGGCCCGCCCAATGCTGATGCGCTGCCGCTGGCCACCGGAAAACTGGTGCGGATAGCGCTGCCTGACGTCTGGATTCAACCCGACCCGTTCCATCACGTCGACAACGTAATCGTCCAGATCACACCGCTTCACCATGCCATGCACAAGCGGCGCCTCGCCGATAATCTCGCGCACCCGCTTGCGCGGATTGAGCGATGACATCGGGTCCTGAAAGATCATTTGCGTCCCGAGCCTGTGCGCAAGCTTGCCGCGCGAGCCGAGAACAGTCGTGCCGGCACCGTCTGCATCGGCCACGTGGATGGTTCCCGACGAAGGCGGCACCACGCCCGCCAGCATGCGGCCGAAAGTCGACTTGCCGCAGCCGGATTCACCAACGAGCCCGACCACTTCTCCGCGATGAATCTCAAGGCTCACGGTGTCCACTGCATGGACCGTGTGCGACACGGGTTTGGCGCCCAGCATCTGCGCAATGCGCTCTGCATAACTCGAACGTTTCACGAAACGGCGCGACACCTGATCGGCCTTGATAAGAACTGGCGTGCTCATGCTGCAACTCGCTCAACGGGATGAAAACATCGGTGGAGATGGCTGTCGCCGGCTTTGAACACCGGCGGCTTTTGTGTCCTGCATGTATCGGTGGCAAACGTGCATCGCGGGGAGAAGGCGCAACCGGCGGGCAACGCAAGAGCCGAAGGGGCGACGCCCGGAACCTGCATCAGCGGCTCGCCGCGCGCGACGTTCTCGGGCACGGCGCCCAGCAGGCCGATGGTGTACGGATGCCGCGGATGTTCGAGGATGGTGTCCACGTCGCCTGTTTCGACTATGCGTCCCGCATACATCACGCAGATGCGATCGGCCAGTCCCGCCACCACGGCGAGATCGTGGCTGACCCAGACCATCGCGGTGTTCGAGCGCGCGCACAGCTTCTGCATTTGCGCGAGGATCTGCGCCTGGATGGTGACGTCGAGCGCGGTCGTGGGTTCGTCCGCAATGATCAGGTCCGGCTTGTGCAGCATCGCAATCGCGATCGCCACGCGTTGCCGCATGCCGCCCGACAACCGATGCGGATACGCGTTGAGCCGTTCATCGGGAGCGGGAATGCCGACCGCCGCGAGCGCCTCGCGCGCCTGTTCGCGAGCCGCTTGTTTCGACACCGGCGCATGAGCGCGCACGGTTTCCATCATCTGCGTGTCGATGCGAAGCACGGGATTCAACGTCATCATTGGATCCTGGAAAATCATCGCGATGCGATTTCCCCGCAGTTGGCGCAACGCTTCGCGGCCGTAGCTCGTCAGGTCCACGCCTTTGAACAACACACGTCCACCGACAATGCGTCCCGGCGCGTCGATCAAACCGAGGATCGAAAAGCCGGTGATCGATTTCCCCGAACCCGACTCGCCGACAAGACCGACGATCTCGCCGGGATAGACATCGAAGCTCACATCGTCAACGGCTTTTGCAACGCCGGCCGCCGTGAAGAAATGGGTCTGCAACTTCTCGACCGATAAAGTAGGAATGGCTGGAGGCATGGGATTTCCTATTTCTGAAGGCGCGGGTTGAGCGCCTCGCGCAAACCGTCGCCGACCATATTCATGCTGAAGACGAGCATGACCAGCAGCACCCCGGGGAACACGCTGATCCAGTAGAAGCCGGCAAGCAACTGCTGGTAGCCGTTCGCAATCAGCAATCCGAGCGAAGGTTGCGTCACCGGCAAGCCGATCCCGAGAAAGCTCAAGGTTGCTTCAGCGGAGATGGCGGCCGCCACCTGCACCATCGCAATCACAATGACCGGCGCGAGGCAGTTGGGCAGCAACTGGCTGAAGAGCGCACGCCGATGACTGAACCCCAGGCATAACGCCGCCTCCATGTACTCCTTCTTGCTTTCGACAGCCGCGACGGCACGCACCGTGCGGGCGAAGTACGCCCATTGCACGATCACGAGCGCGAGGATCACCTTGCTCACGCCCTGGCCGAGAATGGCGAGCGTCATCAAGGCCACGAGGATGGTCGGGAAGCCGAGCATCAGGTCGACCGTGCGCATGATCAGCGTGTCGATCCAGCCGCCGAAATACGCGGCCACCAGGCCGAGCGTCGTGCCCACGATCAGCGCGAACGCGCCGCTGGAGATGCCGACGCCAAGACTCGTGCGAAGGCCGAACATCATGGCGGCGAACATGTCGCGGCCGAGCGCGTCGCTGCCCAGCAGGAAGAGATGTCCAAGATGTCCGCGTGCGCCGGGAGGCAGCCTGCCATCCACAATATCCAGCGCGGCGAGATCGAAAGGATTTTGCGGTGCGAGCCATGGCGCGAAGATCGCGACGATGATCAGCGCAATGCAGGTCAGCGACGCGAGCGCAACGGCCGGGCGGCCGAACATGCCGCGCAATGCCTGCCCCGTGCGGGTGTCGCGGTTCGTCGTCCAGCCGGGAAGCAGGTTCGAAAGCGTGCTCATGTCAGGCACCTCCCAGACGCACGCGCGGATCGAGCAGCGAATAGAGGATGTCGACAAGCAGGTTAAGCAGCGTGAACATGGCGACCACGATCAGCAGGTACGCCACGACCACGGGACGATCGAGCCGCATGATGCTGTCGATGATCAGCTTGCCCACGCCCGGCCACGCGAAGATGGTTTCTGTCACCGTGGCGAACGCGATCAGCGAGCCGAACTCCATGCCGACCACCGTGACGATCGGGATCATGATGTTCTTCAGCACGTGGACAAAAATGATCCGGCGCTCGCGCAGACCTTTGGCGCGGGCAAATTTTATGTAGTCGAGTGGCAGCGTTTCCCGGACACCGGCGCGCGTCAACCGGGTCACGAGCGACATTTTGAACAGCGAGAGATTCAGCGCCGGAAGGATCAGGTGAATCAGTCCGTCGCGTGTAGCGAGGCTCGTATGAATGCCGAGCAGGGTGCCAAGATGACCCCGTCCCGCCGAGGGCAGCCAGCCCAGCGTCACCGAAAAAATCAGCACGAGCATGATGCCCTGCCAGAAGTTCGGCAGGCTGAAGCCGAGGATCGAGCCGCCCATGATCACGCGGTCGACCGGCGAATTGGCCTTCATGCCGGCCAGCAAGCCGAGCGGCAGCCCAATCATCAACGCCATGACAAGCGCCACGACTGCCAGTTCGAGCGTGGCCGGCAGGCGCTCCATGATCAGTTGGATCGACGGCTGGTTGAACACGAACGACCGGCCAAGATCGCCATGCAGCGCGTGTTCCACAAACAGCAGGTATTGCTTCCACATCGGCTGGTCGAGGCCCAGCGAGTGCACTGCCTGCGCTATGTCGGCGGGGCTTGCGTCGGCGGGCACGAGAATCTGGATCGGGTCGCCAATAGCGAATACGCCGCAGAAAACGAGCACAGACGTCAGCATCAGGATGCCCGCGCTCTGTACAAACCGATGGATGATGAAACCGATCATTGCGTAACAACCTCGAGCGTTAAGTGTTGCGAATCCTGTGATCTCGCCGGGCGACAAAAGCGTTTGAAGCCGCCAAAAAGCCCCGGCAAATCCCGTTCAGTTTCGCGATAATTGGGCCGACAATTTTTGGATGCAACACTATGCTGAATCTGCATAGCCTTATGTGCGAGGAAGGATGAACCTCAAGCAAATCGAAGCGTTCGAAGCGGTGGCAAGCCTTGGAACGACCACAGCCGCGGCCCAGCGGCTGGAAATCTCGCAATCGGTGGTCAGCAGACTGCTTGCTCAACTGGAAGAGGACCTTGGGCTCAGACTTTTTGTACGGGAACAAGGCAGGCTTACCCTGACGCGCGAGGGCGCCGCTTTAGTCGATGAAGTGAGGACCTTGCTTGATGGCTCGCATTGCTTGCGGCGTCATGCGCAGCAACTGCGGCTTGGCGGAATGCAGCGAAAACTGGTTCGCGCGATGGTGCCGAACACGTTTGCCCAGCACGCCATGCCGCAGATCATGGAGGTGTTCTGCAAGGCGCACGAGGATGCCGTGCTCGAGGTTCTGTCAGGCACTTATGGACAAGGCGAACGCGCGCTCTTGAGCCGGGAGGTCGATCTGGCTTTCGTGCAAATGCCGGAAGGCCTGCCCGGTCTGCGGGTTCATCGCGTGTTTCGTTCGCACTCTGCGTGTGTCGTCCCTATCGATCATCCGCTGGCCGCGCTCGACAAGATCAGCGCGCTGGATCTCGAACTCGTGCCGCTGATCTTGCTCGGGCGGCAAAGCCTGCACAGGCGCGAAGTCGATATGGCTTTCCGCCGTGCCCGCATCACGCCACGCGTGCTGGCGGAGGTCCATTCGGTAGGGGTGGCCTGCGCCATGGTTGCACGCGGCATGGGCGTGACGATCGTCACCCGGGTGCTCGCGGCGTGTTGTCCATCGGAAGGATTTGTTGTCAAGCCATTCGAACCCGCGCTGCCATTTGAAATAGGTCTGGCAACCTTGCAGGAGACCCCGGAGAAGTCGATGACCGTCGCGTTGCTTGAGTGCATGGGTGACACGCTGGCAAGTCTCAACGCCTGACGCGCGGCTGTAGAGTTCCATGCTGATTCAGTATGGCGGCTTGCCCCTTTCCGTTCACCAAGGTATTATTTTTTAATGAACAAGTTCAACATCAAATCGATTATTACCGCCGTTACCCTATCGGCGGAATAGCTCTCGACTTGAAAGTTCATAAGCGACCCGCCCAGAAGGCGGGTTTTTGCTTTCTGGGCTCCTACAAAGGACTTGGAAATCATGAACAAGAGTCAGAGTAGTTCGGATGAAGCAGCCGTTCTTCATATGGTCTGCGGCAAAATCGCGTCGGGAAAATCAACGCTGACCAAACGCTTGGCACGCACGGAGAATGCCATGATCATCAGCGAGGATAGTTGGCTGGCAAACCTCTATCCAGGCGAGATCCGCACGCTGGATGATTATGTACGTTGCTCGGGACGCATCAGGCGGGCGCTCTCTGACCATGTCCAGGCGCTCCTGTCGGCCGGGATGTCCGTGATCCTCGATTTTCCCTTCAATACCATCAACAGCCGTGCATGGGGGCGCGAGTTATTTAACGGCGCCGGCGTGGGACACCGGCTTCACTACCTCGACGTCAGTGATGAGATCTGCAAGACCCGGCTCAGGGCTCGGAACGCCTCGGGCGAGCATCCGTTCGAAACGACCGATGCCCAGTTCGACCAGATAACGCAGCATTTTGTCCCGCCTTCGACAACCGAGGGGTTTCAGATCGTGTTGCACGTTCCTGCGCAATAAGCCGTGTTGGTCGTGAGTGAGGCTGGACACTCGCGACAACATCGGATATTTTCGCGGTTCGCGTAAATCATTTAAAAATCAATGCGAGACCATTTAACGGAAAGTATTTTGTAATTAAAAATCAAATATCGACCGTTGAAAATAAATTCCAAATAACAAATTAAAGCTACGGGTAAGAAAAATGAAAAGTTTCGGTCTGCAACGGTCGCTCGTTGCGTTGGGCTTATTGGTATTTGTGGCGGGTTGCGGGGGTGGTGGAAATGGCGGAACGGCCAATAATGCGGCGCTAAGCGCGGATCAAGCCGCATCCGAACAATTCCTGCTTGCGCCAAATGCTTCATATAGTCTTCAATGGTATTTGCCGGTTTCAGGCGCACCTGTAAATGGATTCAATTACCTGACCGAGGTGCATGCATCAATGACAGCGTCGCCATTGACGGCCGGCACGCAGAGGCTCAACGAAACTTCACCCGCGTCAATTGCAAATTCTCTCGGTGTGCCGGCAGCCGGGGCACCCGGGCGTTATCTGGTAAACGGCGCAATCCTCGTCGGCTCAAACACGCAGACCAACCTCAGTTACCAGGGAACAGGTGTCCGGGTCGACACACTAGCTGTCGACGGCGTTACCGTCGTGGACAGCACGCTTCGCTCCAACTACTCGGTCGTGCCGCTGACGGGCGCGGTCGCAGCGGCGCCGACGGAATTCACGCAATTCTTCAGCGTGCTCTATTACAACCCGGCTTTGCTCAATGCCTCGACGACGTGGAGCGCGGGCGCAGCCTATGAGAAATTCACCGGCACGCAAATCGATGACCTTTACACGGTCGGGGACTATACGGGCGCCACGACCGGTAACACACCAACGCCGGTAGCAAGCGGCACGACGATCGCGGCGCTGATGGCGGCAGGGGGTATCTCGTCGAGCAGCGACGCGGCGATCTACACACTCACCAACGGCAGCGTGTCGACGATCAATGGCGTCACGACATACGTAGCGTCGAATGTCCGCCCGAACCTGACGACACCCACCTATCGGACCTACTACCAGCTTAACGGCAATGTCTATGTGGGCAGCTTGATCAAGTCCGGTACGGTACAGGGTGGCAATGGGTATCTGGTAGCAACGCCCGGCACTACGGGCTATACCATCAATTACTCGCAGAACTACCAGATACGTTTGAACGCAGCGGCGGTTACCAGCCTGCACGCCGCAGTCACGTTCTAGTAGAGCTGCACCTGGAGGCTTCCGGCTGAGCCGGATAAGCCTCCAGGCGCGCGATTTTCGATGCCTGCCCTCACGGCAGGCCTTTAAGCCCAACGCGCCCCCAGCCGCATCCTCAGCCTCAAAAATACCCCGCCTGTTCCATATCGGCGATCAACCCGGGTTGCTTCGGCTCCCACCCCAGCAGTTCCCTTGTCCGTTGGCTTGTGGCCGAGGCGTCCAATCCCGCGAATATACCGAACCAACCGAAGTGTTCGTTCGCTTCCGCAGGGGGTTTGCTGACGACCGGCAGGTTCAGGTGGTGCCCGATCACGCCGGCGATGTCCTTGAACAGCACACCCTCTTCGGCGACTGCGTGATAGCGGGCTCCTGCGGTTCCTTTCTCGAGCGCCAGCCGGTAAACACGGGCAGCATCGAGCCGATGAACGGCGGGCCAACGGTTGAGGCCATCGCCCAGATAGGCCGAGACGCCCTTGTCGCGTGCGAAGCCGATGAGGCGCGGCACGAAACCATGATCGCCATTGCCATGGACCGACGGCGGCAGGCGGACCACCGACGCGCATACACCGCGTGCCGCGAGCGAAGCGGCCGTCACTTCTGAAGAGCGGGGATAGACGGCGGAAGTCGGCACAGGCTCGTCCGCCTCGGTTGCTGCCCGGCCCGGCGCGAGGAGGGCGACCCCGGAGGTAACGAGCAGCGGGCGCTCGGAGCCCGAGAGCGCGGTGCCGAGTGTCTCGATGGCAAGCCGGTCCATCTCGCAGTTCTCGGCGAATTTCGAGAAGTCGTGGTTGAAGCCCGTATGGATCACGCCGTCCGCAGCGGCCGCGCCGCTTTGCAGGCTGTCGAGATCCTCGAGCGAACCGCGATGCACGTCCGCTCCGGTCGCGGCAAGCGACGCAGCAGAGGCATCCGAGCGGGCCAGGCCGAGCACCGTGTGCCCCGCGGCGAGCAGTTCCTGAACCACGGCGGAGCCGACAAAGCCGGTCGCACCAGTAACGAATACACGCATGGAGATCCTCCAGATCAACGATGAATGGAGGCTACTCTCGGCGCATAAGCTATCCGGGTAAAGTAGTGACGTTATCCATGTATACCGATTAACAGGATGATCGGCGCCGGCACGAATGCCTCCAACGATCTCGGGTTACGCATGTGTTCCGCGATGGTCACGTACAAACGAAACCTGTGATGGATATTTTTCGTAAACCATTGACTTGTAAAGAATTTAAGTCAACAGGCGTTTTCGGGCCAAACAAATAAATTTGACCTGGGCTTCGCGCCCCTCTTCCGACAAGAGACAAACAAAACCTGTTCTGGGTACGAAATAGAGCGTGCATGATGACTGGCCTACCAATTTACTCGGCAGAAAAAGCTTGACTTGAGCGACAGCCCGAAAGGGCCGCCGCCCGCTACACAATGTAGATATGGCTTTGCGCCCATTCATCCCAGTCGCATAAACAGTTTCCGTATCGAACGATTATGGGACGTCGGCGGCCAAGACATTTCCATCTGTTGTGAAACTCGGAATACACGAATGTGTAAGCTGGAGGAGGTACATCGGCTGCGGGGATACAGTGGCCCAGAAGGCTAAGTCAAGCCGCCCATCGAACGGTCAAACCTTACGCCGGCCCTCGGCGGAAGTTGTCCACAGTTTCTGTTCGCAAGGCTGTGGACAACTGCGGCGCCGCAGAGCTAACGGACTGACGCAGCAACGAAATTTGGTGTCGCATCGCCAGTGAGCGTTGCACTCCTGCGCACGCTCTCGGTAATACGAGCGCCTGCCCGCTGCCTCTGAATGCTCTGGCGATTGTCCAATAGACGTCGCAGCGCTCCGGACTGGCCGGTGCAAGCGTTTGGGCGGCAACCGTTCAGAAGTCGGAACGCGTCGTTGACTTCGCGCTGCCGCCGTGCGAGCCGCTCCCAAGCCGAACGAATGAAATATCTCGCATGGGCGCCCTAAGCAAAATGCGGTGCAGAAGTGTCCCGCATTTTTTGGGGATCTCATTGTTTTCGTCTAGAGCTTGCTAGGAACTCGGCAATATGATCCCACCGTCCATCGGCCTTCATGCGTTTATATAGCTGACTGCTGACATATGCTTTTACTCGTGAGTTATCTAGTCCTGCCCAACTCATTCCCGTTCCCATCTTGACAATGATACCGTCGACGGCTTCCCGAACATCGTGCTTCCATGGTCGGCCGTGTTGACTGGGCAACGTTCGAGAAAAGACCATTTTCTGGACAACCATCCATTCGTCATCAGTCAAGGTCCATCGATGACCGATTGGACGCAGCCGAGGATCCCCGGTTTGACGCGACTTGATGTACTGCATTAATCCGTCGACGAAATGGTAGGCTTCCCGGTCAGTTTTTGCCCAGTCCAAGGGTGGTTCGAGAGGGACCAACTTGAGCACATAGATACGCCTCGCATAGAAGACGCCATCGATGATTCTACCGTGGGCGGATATCTGGGCATCTGCGCTGGGTAGGTCGATGTCGATTCGGCCAGAGCACGCATGGCGATAGATACTGTTCCAGGCACGATCAGCGGAGGGATACGCATAAAACCACGTAAGCCTCTCGGTCAGGACATCACTGCGCTGCCTTCGACCGAGTTCTCTTCCAACTGGCAATGCAATGGTAAAGTTATCTGAGGTACACACAGGGGAACACAGCAGTTCCAGGCCTCCAGGGCGATATACATAGTTGGCGATGGTGGCGGGTGCGCCTAGCAACGTGCGTTGAAGTTCCCATGCTGGAAAGACAATATTCCCGCCTTCATGTGGGATTGAAAACGCCCCGTGACAGTCGGTGACACTCGAAGTGATGCCGAATGCCTTTGCGTATTCTCGCGCCGAAATACGTTCCCACTGAGAAAATGATGTGTTCAGTGTAATCGCCTTGAACGCTCCCGTACCTAGACTGGAGGTCTGCATTTTCTCAGGGGTTAGCAGACTTTGGCTACCTGATTGTGTAATTCCGACTGTCATGAGTTGACCGTCGACCCTCTCAAACCGATCCAGCCACATGAAACGTCTCCTGTGATGTGAGGAAACGTGTAGGCACCGGGTTTATTTAGGTAGGCGACCGACTGCTGCGTTACACAGCCTTTCGCGAGAGGGGTTCGGCACCGCGACAGCCGTTGGCTGCTTGCGGACATTTAGCGGGGCGGCACCAGGCATCTGTCAGGATGCCGTTCAACCCAGATTTGCGAGCACGCTTGCCTCACAAGCAGCAGGCGCTGTTGCCGCCGACACCAACACGCGTCACGCGTAGGGGCAAAAAGCTGAGGTCATCTTCTGTCATGGATTGTGTCCGCAAAGTTGGGTTGCGGACGCAATCGTGAGCCTTCCCAACAACGCAAGCTAGGTGTGTGAAATCGCGCGCTTACGGAAAAACTCCGATGTCGCATCCATCGCCGCCAGCATCGTGCCTGCGACCAGTACCTTGCATTGAAAAGGCATACGGCATACAGGCCGTGCAGCATTTGTGAGAAGTGAGACATCGGCAGAAGGCGCCTGTTGTGCCCGTGATTTACTTCGAATGCATCAAAAAAGCGTGCGGTCGTTATGATCGTCGCGCCCGAAGTTGTAGCTCCGGCCGTGGCGGCTGTGAACAATGTTGGCATTTGCCACGACGCTCGCATGACGACGGATCTGGCTTCGAGTGTTGAGTCGCCTTGCAGAAACGTTGTTCAAAAGATATGGCGAACACTTC
>Ga0073928_10005164_pt1 | contig 18522 bp, 24 predicted proteins | sample PaiPotPPA55metaG_FD_76969 | JGI IMG/M metagenome (GOLD analysis project Ga0073928, IMG submission 76969) | Iron sulfur acid spring bacterial and archeal communities from Banff, Canada, to study Microbial Dark Matter (Phase II) - Paint Pots PPA... ... | reverse complement strand
GTTGCATAATCGGACATGGCAGCCTCCTCGTTGAACAACTCGGAGGCTACTCCGGCGGGATCTGGGCGGCCGAGGTCCCGCCACTATTCAAACCCGTCTTGGCGGTATGAGGTTGCTCGCTACGACTAGGTCAGTCTTGATTCGAAGGACGGCGCTGATCGGGTCCGCGCCGTTTTCCCTTTTTGGCGGTCTTAACAACCTGGGTTGGCGCGAATCGGAAGGCGAACTAGCCTGGCACTGCAGGTGTGTTCGGGCTCGGGGGAGGGAGCGCAACGGGAGAGGGAGGGCCCACAATCAAAGCGGTTTTCGGGCAGGCAGGCCCGCCCGGCGCGGGTAGGTCGAAGGGGTCGGACGGACTTTTTCGACGATCACGATCGTGCCCGACCGCCGGGCAGATGAGGGAGCCGGCACGACTCGAGCCGCCCCGCCCCCCATCGCCTCGATGGCGCGGGCGGCAGCGGACAGGTCCTCAGCCTCGGTCTTCTGCGCGAGCAGACGCCCCCCGACCCGCACGAAGGGAAAGCAGAGCTCGGCCAGGGTTGGCATCGGAGCCAGCGCCCGCGCGACCGCGATGTCGAACGCCTCGCGCAGGCGCGGGTCGTGCCCCGCCTCCTCGGCGCGCCGGCTGACGACTTCCACGCCCTCAAGCCCGAGCTGCGCGCACGCATTGACCAGGAACGCCGACTTCTTTCCGTCGGCCTCGATCAGCGTCACTTCGAGCTCCGGACGCGCGATCTTCAGCGGCAGGCCCGGCAGCCCGCCACCCGATCCCACGTCCACCAGCCGACGCGCCCCCGCGAGGTGATCGACCAGGACGAGGCAATCCTCGACCAGGCCCTCCGTCGGGCCGGCAACCAGGCCAGGCCAGGCGGAGATCAATCGCGCGAGCTCGGCGAGCTTAGAATCTTGCATTGAGATGCCCATATACGAGTATCGATGCGAAAGCTGCACGAAGAAGTTCGAGGTCCTGACCAGGTTCGCCGAGCGTGACACGACTCAGGTCTGCCCTGCTTGCGAGTCGACCCGGACCCGGGTGCTCGTATCGAGCTTTGCCCGCGTGGGCGGCTCGGTCGAGTCGATGGACTTCGGCGGTGCGGAGTCGACCGGCGGCGGCTGCTGCGGCGGCGCGTGCGGATCCTGCGGCACCAGCCAGAACTAGCGAGCTAGTTGCTCTTCCCGGTTACGTACCGGGTCAACGCAGCCGGCCATATGGAGGTCGGCGGCTGTGACCTTGTGGAACTTTCCCACCAGCACGGCACTCCTCTCTACGTCTACGACGAGGCCACGGTGCGGCAGCGCAGCTCCGAGTACGTCGCCGCCATGGGAAGCGCCGGCCAGGTGCTGTACTCGGCGAAGGCATTCTCGTCGCCTCAGTTCCTGCGGGTCGTGGCGGAGGAGGGCCTCGGGCTGGACGTGGTCTCAGCAGGCGAGCTGCACCTCGCTCTGAAGTCCGGCTTCCCCACGGATCGGATCCACTTCCTCGGCAACAACAAAAGCAAAGGTGACCTTGTCGCGGCTCACCGCGCAGGCGCGACCATTGTCATCGACGGCTTTCAAGAGTTCGAGCTGTTGAACGACATCGTGCCGGACGGCACGCGCACGCCGGTGATGTTGCGCATCTCGCCCGGCGTCAAGCCCGACACGCACGACCACATCGCGACTGGCCAGCTGGACTCCAAGTTCGGGTTCTCAATCGAGTCCGGGGCCGCACGCCAGGCGGTCGAGCAGGCGTTGAAGCATCCGCGCTTCGAGGTCGTCGGCCTGCACTCGCACATCGGCTCGCAGATCTTCGCCCTGCAGGCTTACGAGAAAGCGATGGCGATCATGCTCGACTTGCTCGTCGAGCTGCGCGACGACCTCAAGTTCCAGCCGCGCAAGCTGGGCGCGGGCGGCGGTCTTGGGATCGCCTACACCAACGATGACGATCCGCCGACGCCGCGCGATTTCGTGGAGACCATCCGCCACGCGATGGATTCGGGCTGCCAGGCAAGAGGCCTGAAAGTGCCGGAGCTTGTCGTTGAGCCGGGGCGCTCGATCGCTGGCCCTGCCGGCGTCGCGCTCTACACGGTCGGTTCCATCAAGGACATCCCGGGAGTGCGCCGCTACGTCGCCGTCGACGGCGGCATGGGCGATAACATCCGACCCAAGCTCTACGGCGCGCGGTACGAAGCATTTCTCGCCTCGGGCCCCGACCGGCCGGTGGATGGCAAGGTGACCATCGCCGGGAAATACTGCGAGTCGACCGACATCCTGATCACCGACATCGCGATGCCCACGCTCAAGTCCGGGGACGTGATCTGCGTCCCGGCCGCCGGCGCCTACTGCCTCGCGATGGCCAGCAACTACAACGGGATGCCGCGCCCCGAGGTGCTGATGGTCAGCGACGGCAAGGCAAGCATGATGCGCCGCCGCGAAACGCTCGATGACCTGGTGGCGCCGGAGATTTTCTAACTAGACCCCGACAGTCGACGGCGTCGTGTTAAAGCAAACGCCACTCCTGCAAGTCACGAGGTAAGCACTCTCACCGGTCAAGACAGCAGCAGGCGTGCCGAAAGCCTTCGTGGATGTCGTCCCAGATCCCATGCCGGCCGTGCCGACTGCATACGACTTCCAGCCCGTGAGGAGATCCTTCGCCCATAACGTGACGATCCAATTGGTGCCTGGAGAAAAGCAATGGTAGCTAGCAGTGAATCCGCTGAGCTTCGAAATCGAGGCTACGCTGAACACCACCGGGCTACACGACGGCTTCGGGGTTGTCGTCGGGCTTGTGCCCGGTGCCGGACTCATGCCGGGGGGCGGCGATGTGCCCGCCACGAGAGCGACTCCCGCGACCACGTTGAGTGGCCTCTGTGCATGGCACGCTCCGTTCCAACAGATGCTCAGCGTGTGAGGCCCCAGCTCGATGTCGTTGGGAAGAAAGATCCGTCCCCTGACGACGCCGTTCCCGTTCGCCTTGAACGGATAGGTCTTCAGCACGCTGTGCAGCTCGAGGTTGCCTGCCTGGTTGCGTGGAACGTGAGTCGCGGTGATGTCGATGCTGTCCCCTGGAGAAACGGTGGTCCGCGAGACGTCCAGTGTGGTTGGGGCAGTGACCACGAAATAGGCGGCAGTCCCGATCAACAGGAGGAGGATCAGGGCCACCGCGGCGATGGCCGCGTAGGCGAAGCCGCGCTTCGAACGCCGCCGAGGCGGGTGCTTGGCGATGACAGGGTCGGGGCCGCGAACGGCACCGGCGGTGTCCACGATGGTGGTCGCGTCGGCCGGGCCGGTTTTTGGTGCAGGCGTCGTCGCCGGCACCGGAGGCGCGAACACCACTGTCCTCTCGACCGCCGCCTTGTTTTTGGCGTCGAGCGCCGCCTCCAGGGCGTCGACGAACGCCGCGCATGACTCCCACCGAGCCGCCGGATCCTTGGCCAGGCCGCGCATGACCACGGCGTCGACCTCCGCTCCCAGCCGCGAGCTTCGCGAGCTCGGCGCATCGGGGACTCGATGGACCTGCGCGTACAGGACTTCGAGCACCCCGCCCTGGTCAAAAGGAAGGAAGCCCGTGAGCATCTCGTACGCCATCACCGCCAGCGAGTAGCGATCCGCGGCTGGGCCGACCTGACTCGCGGTCACCTGCTCGGGCGCCATGTAGGCCGGCGTGCCGGTGGTCACACCGGTGAGCGATTTGATTGAGTTCGACTCCATGAGCTTCGCGAGCCCGAAGTCGGCAAGGATCGGCGCGTTCTCCGCGCCCAGAAGCACATTGGCGGGCTTCACGTCTCGATGCACGATTCCGCGCGAGTGCGCATAGTCGAGCGCGCTCGCGATGCCGTGAAGGTACCCGAGCATCACCTTGCGCTCGAGCGGCCCGCTCTTGACTACGGACGACAGGCTCCCGCCCTCAACGAACTCGACGATCATGTACGGCGTCCCTTCGAACTCCCCGAAATCGAAGACGTTGACGATGTTCGGGTGGCGAAGGTGTGCGATCGACTGGGCCTCGCGGCGGAATCGGGCGGCTGAGTCGAGATCCGGGGCCAGGCCCTGCAGCACCTTAACGGCGCCAACGCGCTCGAGCTGCGCGTGGTAGGCGCGATAAACGACGCCCATGGCCCCCTGGCCTATGTACTCCTGGACCACGTACGGCCCCAGCTTTGTTCCGGGCGAGATCGGCACGGCCCGGAAATTATGCGGGCGGCCTACCCCGCTCTAGTCCACGTAAACCGTCTTAACAGTGTTAAGCGATTGTGCTAGCGGCGTTCGAGCCAACCGCCATCGTGGCCGCGCCTCTTGGCCACGAGGCCGGCCAGGATGGACAGCGCGATCTCAGCCGGTGTCACCGCCCCCAGGTCGAGGCCCACCGGGCTCTGGATCTGGCCGATCACGTCGTCGTCAAGCCCCTTCGTCTTCAGCGCCTCCAGATGGTGCCCGGTGTGGCGGCGGCTGCCGACCAGGCCGATGAACTTGGGGCGGCTGGGCAGGATGGTCTCGAGCGCCGGAACGATGTCGAAGGCGTCGTGGTCGGTGTGCACGGCGTAGACCTCTGTGCCCAGGATCGGCACGAGGTCGGCCAGAGACGTCACGGCTGACGGCCAGACCTGGCCGGCCAGCCGCTCGGGGCGGGTCTCCACCAGCATGGCTCGAAAGCCAAGCTCCGGCGCCCACTCGAGCATCGCCCGAGCGACGGGGGTGGCGCCGAACACGACCAGGGTCGGCACCGGCGCATGCGGCTCGAGGTAGGCCTCGATGGAGCCCAGGTCGTGACGGTAGGTTCGGAGCTCCGGCGTGCCGGCCCTGGCGATCGGTTCCGCGTCCTGAAGAGCAGCGGCGTCAAACTCGCTGCACCCCAGGGTTCCGGCGATCGCGGCCGTGCGCGTCATCAGCAGCTTTGCGCCCGCCCGGGAGGGCGGCTTGCCGTCGAGCTTGATGACAGTGGCCAGCACCACCTCCTCGCCGCGAGCCAGCCGCAGTGCCAGCTCCTCCTCGACGCTAGGCACGGGCGGGCGATGGGGTGAGCACAGTAGAAATGATCGCGCGCGCGCGCGAGACTTCTTCGTCGGTTGTCGCGTAGCCGGTGGTCAGGCGCAGGCTTCCGAGCGCCTCATCAAGGCTCAAGCCCATCGCCAGCAGCACATGCGAGGGGTCGAGGGATCCGGAGGCGCATGCGGAACCACTCGAAGCGGCGACGCCGGCGAGGTCGAGGCTGAGCAGCATGTCCTCGCCTCGGCGGCCGGCAAAGGTCGCGGTGGCAAAATTCGGCAGGCGGTCAACGGAGCCTGTGAGGGTGCCGCCTGACTCCTGGAGCAATCCGCGTAGCTCCGCGCTTTGACGGGCGGCAGCTGCGGCGTGCATCGTCCGGTCGCGCGCACACACGTTCAGAGCCGTCGCGATCGCGATGGCCCCGACAACGTTCTCGCGACCCGCGCGCCGGCCCCACTCCTGCGGACCGCCGTAGAGGAGCGGGTCGAGGCGCACGCCTTCGCGCACGTACAGAGCCCCACCGCAGCCTGCCCCGAGCTTGTGTCCGCTGAAAGAGACGAGGTCGGCGCCGTGTGGAATGTCGACCCAGCGTGGGCCGGCGCATGCATCGATGTGCACCAGGGCGCCGACTTCGTGAGCCCGGCGGACGATCTCCGCGACCGGCTGCAGCGTGCCGACCTCGTTGTTGGCGAGGCCGACTGAGACCAGCGCGGCTCCGCTAGTGATCGCTTCGGGATCGGCGCGACCTGTGGCGTCGACCGCGGTGATAGAAACCTGGTGGCTGTCGGCCTCAAGGCGCCGAACCGCGCCCAACACGGACTGGTGCTCGGCCGCCCACGTGATGATTTCGGCGTGCTTCGGCAGCCTTCGGGCGGCGCCGAACAGCGCGAGGTTGACCGCTTCGGTCCCGGATGAGGTGAAGGTGATCTCGGAACGGTCGGCGTTGAGCGCCTCGGCCATGGAGTCGCGGGCGCGGTCGAGAGCGGAGCGGGCGGCGCGGCCCTCGGCATGGAGGCTGGACGGGTTCGCCTGCGGCACGTCGCGAAGCGCCTCGATGACCTCCGGGAGGACGGGTGCAGCCCCCGCGTCGTCGAGATAGACGCGATTCTGGCGGGCCCTTCCTGTCCCACCGGCTCCCTGCGCGTCAGACGCGTTAAGGATGGGACTCACCGATTGCCCCCGCGCCGAATACGCCTGGGCTCAAGGTACATCGAGGGCTGCTGTTCTACAACCCAGGTTCTTAAGGCCCTGGCGGCGCGATCGCGCCAGGTCAGCCGCGGCTGTGGTCGGGCTGGTGCAGGAGATCCGTGAGCGTCCCCTGGAAGTTCTTCAGGTACAGGTGCACATCGAGGATCTCATCCACTGAGATCGGCTCGGGGTCAGGTTCGTGCTGAGCCGAGATCGACGCCGGCGCCTCGATCGACTCCACCTCTTCGACCGCGCCCCCCGCCACCGCGAGGACGACGATGAACGTGACCTGGCACTGAGCGCATGTCACCTGCAGGTGGAAGCGTTCCTCCTCGTGGCTGAGGACCTGGATGTCGCAGCCCTTGAGGCTGCGCCCGCACACCGGGCAGTTGTAGAAGCGCGCCCGGTCGCGGATGAACTCGATGATGCTCATCGCGGGCCAATATTACGCCGCACGCGCAGCGGTCAGCGCCGTCCCTCGATGCACGTGCATCCGTCGGGGCCGACCACCGCCGAGTGAACCGTTCCCGACGGCACAACCATGCGGTCCCCGGCCCGCAGCGAGAGCTTGCTGCCGCCCGTTTCGAGCACGAAGTCGATCGATCCCTCCACGCAGTAGAGCACCTTCTCATAAGAGTGGCTGTGCGCGGCGTATCGGTCGCCCGCACCGTTCGACCACGAGTAGCATCCGGTCGCCTCGCCCCGCAGCCTCTCCATGAGCTGATCGAACCTGCCTGGTCGGCCCACGCAGCCGATTCTAAGATTGCTTCGATGGAGCGTCGGTTCGTGGCGGACTGCAACGTCGGCCGGCTCGCCCGCTGGCTGCGCGCCCTCGGCTACGACGCGTCGTACCACACGCAGATCGGCGACGCCGAGCTGGTGCGCGAAGCCGCCGCCGAAGGCCGCGTGCTGCTCACGCGTGACCGGGACCTGACCAAGCGGCGTGTGATCCAGTCAGGGCTCGTGCGCGCGATCCTGATCCGCGACGACGACGTAAAGACGCAGCTGCGCCAGGTCTTCACCGAGCTTGCCCTCGACCTCAAGCAGTCCCTCACCCGCTGCATCGAATGCAACTCCGAGCTCGAGCCGAGACCGGCCGCGGCCGTGGCCGAGCGCGTGCCTCCATTTGTGCGCAGCACCCAGACGCGGTATTCCGAGTGCCCGGACTGCGGGCGCATCTACTGGGCCGGCACGCACTGGCAGCGGATGCGGCAGGTGCTCTCAGGCCTTTGAAAGACATCCTGCGCAGGCTCGTCTCGGGCGAGCTGACCGAGGAGGAGGCCATCGTCGAGCTGCGGAGCCTGCAGCTCGACGAGCTGAGCGGCCGCGCGCGCCTCGACCTCGGCCGCTTTTTTCGCCGCGGCATCCCCGAGGTGGTCCTGGCCCTGGGCAAGACACCGGACGACACCGCGACGCTTGCCGTCGCCATGGCCGAGAGGCAAGGCCAGGGGCTTGTCAGCCGCATGTCGGAAGCCCACCGCGAGGCGCTCGAGCGCGCCGCGGCGCGGGCCAGCATGGAAGTCGTCGTGTACGGAGCCTCCGCTCGCGTGTGCAAGCCCGGCTTCCAGCCCGAACCGCTCGAGGGCCGCGTGGGCATCCTGACCGCCGGCACCTCCGACCTGCCGGTGGCGGAGGAGGCGAGCATGGTGGTCGAAGCGACCGGCGTGCAGGTCAGGCTCGAGGCCGACCTCGGCGTGGCAGGGCTGCACCGCTTCGTCGGCCCGCTGGCTTCGATCCTCGAGTGGGGCGCCGACGTTCTCGTCGTCGCCGCCGGTATGGATGGCGTGCTGCCCGGCCTGGTTGCCGGCCTCGTGGCCATCCCCGTGATCGGTCTCCCTGTGTCGACCGGTTATGGCCGCGGCGGGGCCGGCGAGGCCGCGCTGCTGACCATGCTTCAGTCCTGCTCGACCGGCCTCACGGTGGTGAACATCGACAACGGCATCGGTGCGGGGACGGCGGCGGTGCTGGTGGCCGCGAGGGCCGCTTCGGTCCGCGCGCTCAACGGCGGCGCGGGCGCCGAAGCACCGCGACCGCGGCCACAATCGCGCCCACGATGAGCATGACGAGGAACACGGGCGACAGCGTTCGCCAGACATCGGCGCCGCCGGGAATCGCAAACGTCAGGCTCAACACCGCGATGGCAGCGATGACTCCCGCGATCAGCCACGGAAAACCACGCCGCGGACGGCCGTAGAAGAACATCCACAGCCTGCCCGGCCGTTTCCTCTGGTTCACAGCAGGCTCGGTAGGTCGCGCAACGATGCGATCGTAGGGATTCCGTGGCCCGGGCTCTGGGCGGAGTGCGCGGTACAGATCACTGCGCGCATCCCGACCGCCCGCGGTCCCTCGTAGTCCTCGCGCACCCGATCGCCGACAAACAGCGCTTTCGCCGCCGCGACGCCCACCGATTCGAGGGCGGCCATGTACATCTCGGACGCCGGCTTGCGCCGGCCGACCTGGCTGGAGAACACGACGCCGTCGACCAGCGCCCCAACACCGTTTCCACCCACCTGCCGCAGCATCATCGCGGGCGGAAAGGGCGCATTCGAGCACACCGCGCGCCTGTAGCCATGGACGCCGAGCCACGCAAGCATCTGCACCCCCACAGGATCGACGCGCGCCGCGGCGTCCCACACCAGCTGCTCGGCGTCCAGGATTTCGTACAGCAGCGGTTCGGGAATCTCCAGGCCCGCGTCGCGCCACGCCTTCGCAAACACATCGAGATATCGCACCTCGTCCTCGCCGGGGTTCTCGACCAGCGCCTCGAGCGGCAGCAGCACCTTCTCCAGGATCTCGGCGGCGGCCGGCGCGGGTCTCCCCGTAGCGGCCGCGATCGCGGGCCGGAAGCGCTCGACCACGACCGAGAGCTCGGCCGCGGGATAGTCGAAGGTGACCAGCGTGCGTCCGTAATCGAACAGCACGGCCTCCGTGTCAGGCACTCCGAATATCCTGAGCGCGTGCCGAAACGAGCGTCGCCGCGCCTGACTCACCTCGACGCGCGGGGAGCCGCGCGCATGGTGGATGTGGCCGCCAAGCCGCCCACGGTCCGCCAAGCGCTCGCCGAATGCGTCGTGCGCATGTCACCCGCGACCTTGGAGGCTGTACGCGCGGGCACCGCCAAAGGGGATGCTCTGGCCGTGGCCCGAGTCGCCGGCATCATGGCCGCCAAGAAAACGTCCGAGCTGATTCCGCTGTGCCATCCCCTGGCGCTGACCAGCGTCGAGGTCGATTTCGAGCTCCGCGCCAACGTCGTGCGGATCCTCGCCCGAGCCCGGGTCACGGGTCCGACCGGCGTCGAGATGGAGGCGCTCACGGCAGCCGCCGTCGCCGGGCTGACACTAATAGATATGACGAAGGGCATCGAACGTGGGGTCTACCTCGAGGGGGTGCGACTGCTCGAGAAGTCGGGCGGCCGGTCCGGGACGTGGAAGCGGCCGGCCAAGACGTGAATTCAGTAGGGCACAATCAGGACGCGCTTGCGCGCAACCGGGCCCACGTCATCACCGTCAGCGACGGTGCCTATCACGGCCAGCGCGAAGACACGAGCGGCGCCGCCGTGACCGCGATCCTTAAGGGCAACCAATTCGAGGTGAGCGGCCCCGAGGTGGTGCCCGACGAGCGCGACCGGATCACGACCGTGATCGTTGCCGCCGTCCAGGCAGGCAATCGTCTCGTCATCACCACCGGGGGAACCGGCCTCGGACCGCGAGACGTCACGCCGCAAGCGACCCAGGACGCGATCGACTACGAGGTGCCAGGCATCGGGGAGGAAATGCGCCGGGCCGGCGTGGCGAAAACTCCGATGGCCGCGCTCTCACGCGGTGTGGCCGGCGTGCGAGGCACCGCGCTCGTCATCAACCTGCCGGGCAGCCCGAAGGGCGCGAGCGAATCGCTGGAGGCGGTGATGCCGGTGGTCGGTCACGCCCTGGCCCTGCTGCAAGGCGACACCGAGCACAGGTAGCAATGACGGCATGAACCTCAACGCCGACCTCGGCGAGGGATCGGGCACCGACGAGGCGATCCTCGGCTTCGTCGACAGCGCGAACATCGCCTGCGGCGCGCACGCCGGATCGATCTCCATCGCCATCGCGACGGCCTGGCGGTGCCGCGAGTTGGGTGTGGAGGTCGGCGCCCACCCGAGCTATGAGGACAGGGGCGGCTTCGGCCGGATCGAGAAATCGATGTCGGCGAAGGAGATCGAGGCCCTCGTCGGGTTTCAGGTGGCGGGCCTGGCCGCGGTCGCGCCCATCGCCTACGTCAAGCCGCACGGCGCCCTGTACCACCGCTGCCAGCGCGACCCGGACGTAGCGGAGGCGGTGGTGCGCGTCGCCCAGAAGCACGGCGTTGGAGTCGTTTGCCAGGAGGGCTTCGAGCTGGCCGTCGCCGCTGGTCGAGCGGGTGTCGAGCTCCATCGCGAGGGGTTCGCCGACCGCTTGCTCCTTCCCGACGGCAGCCTGGCGCCTCGCAGCCACCCGGGCGCGGTGCTCTCGGCCACCGAGGCCGCAGACCAGGCCTTGAAGCTCGTGCGCACGGATCGGTTCGACACGATCTGCGTCCACGGCGACACCCCTGGAGCGCCGGCCGTGGCCGCTGCCGTACGGCGTGCTCTCACCGAGGCCGGAGTGAAAACGGCCCCGCTGCGCGCGCAGCCTTAGCGCTTTGGAACTCCCGATCGAAGAGCTGACAGAGCTCGACGACCTGCGCGAGCTGGCCGATCTCTTCGCTGAGGTTTGGGGACGCTCAGGCGAGCCTCCAATCAGCTCCGACATCCTTCGCGCGCTCGCGCAATCAGGCAACTACATCGCCGCAGCGAGGTCGGACGGCCGCGTCATCGGCGGCATCGTTGGCTGGCTTGGGGGCCATCCGCCTCGCGACCTGCACCTGCACTCGCACATCCTTGGCGTGCTGCCGGGCACCGAGGCGCGCGGCCTCGGCTTCGCACTCAAGCAGCACCAGCGCACGTGGTGCCTGGAGCGTGGCGTCGGCGCGGTCGAGTGGACGTTCGACCCGCTCGTCCGCCGCAACGCCTACTTCAACCTGACGAAGCTCGGGGCGGAGGCGGCGCGCTACCTCGTCGACTTCTACGGGCGCATGGACGATGGCATCAACGCCGGCGACGAGTCGGATCGCATCCTCATCCGCTGGGAGCTGACCTCGGAAAGGGCGAAGTCGGCGGCCGCAGGGCGAGCGCGAGAGCCGGGCATCGATGGGGACGCCGCGCAAATCCTGGTCGTCGGCCAGGACGGACAGCCGATCGAGCAAGATCCTTTACCGGGCGCGCGGCGCGGCGCTGCGCGCGGCGCCACTTCCACACACGTGGGAAGGCCAGGACAGATGGCGCTGGTCCAGGTGCCCGACGACATCGTCGCCGCGCGGCGCCTGCAGCCGGAGCTGGCGCGCCGGTGGCGCAAGGCCCTGCGGGCCGCGCTGGGTGAGGCCATGTCAGCCGGCTATCGCGTCATCGGCGCCACGCGCGAGGGCTGGTACGTGCTTCGGGCCGACCGCGGCTAGACTCTTTGAGTGCTGCAGGTTGGGGACAAGGCTCCTGAATTCAAGCTCCCCACCACAGGCAATCACGAGCTCACCCTCGCGGAGGCGCTCGAGAAGCACAAGGCGCTCATCTTCCTTTTTTATGTGCTCGACTTCACCGGTGGTTGAAGGACCGAGCTGACCGAGTTTCGGTCAAGGAACGACGAGGCCGTCGCGGCAGGGATTGGGATCTACGGCATCAGCGTCGACTCCGTCTTCTCGCACCAGGCCTTCGCGACCGAGCTGGGTGGCCTGCCCTACGAGCTGATCGGCGACTTCGAACGCAAGCTGGTCACCGCTTACGGGGTACGCCGCGACGACGTCGAGGGTTACGCCGGGATGGCCAAGCGCTCGGTCTTCGTCATCGATCGCCACGGCGTGATCAGCTGGACGTGGGAACGCTCGCGCGAGGAGCCGCTCCCCGACTACGACCTCATCATCGCCGAGGCAAAAAAGGCGGCCGCCGGCAAATGACCGCCGGCGAGGTCCTCGCCCGCATCGATTCCTCTTGGCAGGAACTGTCGGCGCTGGTTGCCGGCATGGACGACGAGGCGCTGTCAGCTCCTCGGGGCGAGGCTGGGCCGTAAAGGATCACCTCATCCACGTCGGCGCCTGGGAGCACTGGCTGCTCGCGCTGCTCGAGCGCCGCGACAAGCTGGCCGCGATGGGCGCCGAAGGAGCCAGCCGCGAGGTGGACGACGTCAACGCTGTGGTTTTCGAAAAGCATCGCCACGACACCGCGGCGGACGCGCGCGAGTACTTCACCGACGCACATGAGCAGGTGATGGCTTTCTTGCGCCGGCAGTCGACCGCAGACCTCGAACGGCCTTACTCGGCGTTCTTCTCATCTGGAGCGGAAGGCGAGAGCACGCAGGTGCCGGTTCTCGAAGCGGTAGCCGGCAACACCTACGATCACTACGCGGACCACGTCAAATGGATCAAGGAGCAGACAGCGTCGACAGGGCCTCGCTGAGGGCGAGCCGCAGTCGGGCCGCCTGGGCTGCAGTGGTCTGCACGAATCGGAGCGGGTCGCCGGGCGCGAGCTGCGCTGCCTGGTGCATGGACGCCGAGACCACCGTCGCCACCACCGGGTAGCCGCCGGCGGTCTGGTGGTCGGCCATCAAAAGGATGGGCTGCCCGGAACGCGGCACCTGCACCGCGCCGGCGACCAGGCCGAACGAGAGCAGCTCATCGCCGGACGTCGCCAGGAGCGGCCCTTCGAGGCGGTAGCCCATGCGATCCGCCTCGCGGCTCACCTTGAACTCGGCGGAGAACAAACGGCGCCGGCCCTCCGCATCGAGCCGTTTCACATGCGGGCCTGGCATGGCGTGCAGCTTGTGGTCTGAGTAGTCGGGTCTCAGCGCGGGAGGCAGATATCGGCCGGCGATGGCGGGCGCGGATCGCTCGGTGGCGGTCGACAGCAAGTCGCCCGCGGCCAGCGTCCGGCCGTGCATCCCGCCCCGGCCGGCCATGAGGTTGGTGGACCGCGAGCTCAGCCAGCGATCGGCCTCGAAACCGCCGCCGACAGCGAGATAGACCCGCGCACCGCTCCGCCGCCCGCCGAATGTCAGGCGATCGCCTCGCCCCAGGAAGATGCCCATCCACATCGGCGCCGCGGCGCCGTTGACACGAGGGTCGAAGTCCGCGCCGGTGATCGCGACCAGGCATGACTCTTCGGCGAGGAGGTGAGGCCCGCTCATCGCACACTCGAGCGTGGCGTCCTGCGGCGAGTTGCCGGTCAGCAGGTTGGCGGCCCGGTGCGCGAACCGGTCCATCGCGCCGCCCGCGGGAACGCCCGAGCTGATGGCCGCCGGCCGGCCAAGGTCCTGAATCGTGGTGAACAGCCCGGCCGCGACGACCCGCAGAACCCCCTTCACAGAGCGGGTCGTGCGGAGAAGAACTTCACCCTGTCGCCCGCGCGAAAGAGGCAGGGAGGGTCGGAGCTCGGAAGGAAAACCTTCACCGACGTGCGGCCGATCAAGTGCCAGCCACCCGGCACGGGCAGCGGATAGATGCCGGTCTGCAGGCCCGCGATCGCCACCGATCCAGCGGGCACCTGCGTCCGCGGCACGTGGCGCCGCGGCAGCTCGAGCTCATCGGGCAGCGGCCCGAGGTAGGCCCAACCGGGAACGAACCCGACCAGGAAGACGCGGTAGATCGGGCGCGTGTGCGCCGCAACGATCGCCTCCAGGTCCAGGCCAAGCGCCGTCGAGACCTCCTCGAGGTCGGGGCCGTCGTAGACGACCGGGATGCGATGCAGGCGGCCCGGGATCTCCATCTTCGGTCGCTTCGCGGCCAGCCGCTTGATCGCCGCTCCCAGCGATTCTTGCGTGGCGTGGTCAGGATCGAAATGAACCGTGACGCTCGAATAGCCGGCGATGGCCTGGCGTACGTCGCGGCGCTTGCGCAGCGCTGCCGCGAGCCCGATCGCGCGGGTGTTCAGCGCGGTGTCGAGTCGCGACCCAAGCTCGGCGAGCAGGGCCGTGTCACCCAGCGGATGGATCCTCGTCTTCTGCATGGAGCGTGGCGGTGGCATGTGCGCTGACAAGGATGGCGTAGAAGATGCCGGGGACGGCGCCGACACACACAAGGCTCGCGCAGGCGAGCCCGATGGCCCAGGCCGTGACGATGGCCGCGATTGCGATGTTCCAGGTGGCGAAGTCGCGTCGCACCATGCGCAGGCTTGCGGAAAAGTTCAAGAGGTCGCCGAGGCGGCCTGTCGACGCGAAGCGCGCCGTCGCATGCGGCATCACGAGGAGCAGCGCGATACCCCAGGGCAAGGCGAGGATGAGGATGGCGGACGTCCAACCCTCCACGTGCAGCAGCGGGTCGGTCGAATGCCACAGGCCCGGAGCGCTCAGCGCTCCGGCCAGCCAGATGGCCAGCAGCGCGAAGGGCGCCGTCATCAGCGCGATCGTCAGCGCTACAGCCGCGCCGTCGCTCAGCAAACGCGCGCTGAATCGCCACGCCGGCGGGCCGTCCTGGGGCTCCATCGCGGCGGACCGCGTGGCCGCAACCGAGTAGCCAAGCAGGGGAATGAAGCCAAGCGGCAGCAGGAACACGGCCAGGCACCCGACAAGCCACCTCGACTGCCAGCGGCCGCGCAGCGGCCAGCCAAACGAATTCGCAACTCGAGGCTGAGCCGTCACGCCATGATCGAGCCCCCGAGAGCGGGGGTCAACTGGCAAGCCGGGGTTTGAGTACTTTCTGGTACTGGGGCGTATCCATCTCTAGGGGTAGAAGGGTTTCCGTTCGCATACCTGGAGTTGCGGAGGATCCTTTGGTAGCTCGAAACATCCGAGAACGTATTGCCGTTGCCTTGCTGGCAGGTTCAGTGGTGGTCGCGTCGGTTCTCGGCGTGATGACCGTGTTGTCGTTTACGCAGGGAGGCACTGCCGGCTTCACCGGCCAGGTCGCGGGCACCCAGGCGCAGGGCTCGTCAAGCAATGCCGGTGGATCGAGCTCCAACGCAGTTTCCGGTGGAACCGGCTCGAGCTCCCAGTCGCAGTCGGGCGTGAGCGGCGGTTCGATCACCATCGGAGGGTTCTTCGACATCAGCGGTCCGGTCGACTCGTCGGTCGAGCGCGACACGGTGCGCGCGTACATGCAGACCGTGAACGCGTCGGGCGGCATCAACGGCCGCCAGGTGCAGTACGTCTGGTGCGATTCGAAGTACGACGCGAGCGCGGCGCACTCGTGCGCGCAGTACCTCATCTCGCAGCACGTGCTGGCGGTGGTCGGACTGACGGCCCCGCTGGGCGAGAACAACGAGATCAACACGCTCACCAGTGCGGGCATCCCGGTGATCGGCGGTCTCGGTACACCGGCGGAGTTCACGAACTCGCTGTCGTTCCCGGTGTCGACCAGCTTCCTCCGCTACGGCACCGCCATCGCCGACGAGGCGCGCGCGCTGGGAGCCAAGCACCCGGCCGTGGTAGTGCTCGCCGACGTGCCCTGGGTGCGGCCGATCGAGGCCAACCTGCTGAACCGCCTCTCGGCCGACGGCATCGGCTACACGGATGTGGAGGAGGTCTCGGCGACGCAGGCCAGCTACACGGCCACCGTCTTCAACCTGCAGCACTCGCGCCATGGACCGAGCGGCGGCGGGGCGGGGCCGAACTACCATTGCCCCCCCGCCGCGAGCGGCTGCCCGGATTTCATCATCGCCGCGCTCGACCCGTTCAGCTATCACCGCCTGTTCGACGCCATGGAGGCCGCGAACTGGTACCCGCACGTGCTCGGCAGCGGGCTTGACAAGTTCAACGTGCAGCGCTCCTACGACAAGGAGATCCACGACGCTCACTCGCTCGTTCCGTTCCTGTCGCCGTACGACCACACGGGCAACCCGACGGTGCGCCAGTACCTGGGTGCGGTCGAGCACTTCTATCCGGGCCAGTTCCAGGCTCTTGACATCTACACGCAGCATGCGTGGACGGCCGCGATGGTGTTCGCGACGGCGGCCAGAGCCGCGGGCAAGGATCTGACCCAGCAATCGCTGATACAGCAGCTCGACGCGATCCACAACTTCAACACGGGCTGGTCGACGCCCCTTTCCTACGGACCGGGCGCACATGATCCCAACCACTGCTTCACGTACACGGTGGACAACGCGCCCAACGGCACGTGGCACACGATGACCGGCTGGCTCTGCTCGTAGGCCGATGCAATGAGTGAGTTCGCCGCCTACACCATCATCGGCCTGAGCCTCGGCGCCATCTTCGCGCTCGCCGCGCTGGGCATCGTCCTCATCTATCGGGTCACCGGCGTCTTGAACCTCGCCCACGGCGCCATGGGGATGTTCTCGACATTCGTGGCGTGGCAGGTCTTCTATGGCTACCCGCATCCCGGCATGCCCACGTGGGCGGTGACGGCGGAGGCGGTTCTCGCGGGCCTGGCCTTCGCGGTGGTGCTGGGCCTCCTGCTCGAGCTCCTCGTCTTTCGCTGGGTGCGCAACCGGCCGCAGATAGTTAAGGCGGTCATCACGATCGGCATCCTGCTGGCGCTGCAGTCGGCCGCGTCGCTGATCTGGAAGAACAACCAGTACCACCTGCCCATCTATCTCGCGCCGCAGGACTGGACGCGCACGGTCGCGGGTGTTCCTATCGGCTTCAGCTCCATCCTCGTTGTGGGGGTCACGTTGGCGCTGGCCTTCGGACTCGGAGCTCTTCTACGTTGGACGGCGTTCGGGCGGGCTATGCGCGCCGTGTCTGACAACCCGACGACCGCCGCCCTCTGGGGCGTGCGAGTGGACACGGTCGGCGCGGTGAGCTGGATGCTCGGGAGCCTGGTGGCGGCAATCGCGGGCATCCTGATCACGCCCCTAGGGATCAACTTCGACACCACGAGCCTGACTCTGCTCATCGTCGACTCGCTGGCGGCGGCGCTCATCGGCGGGCTCGTGTCGCTGCCGCTCACGGTGCTCGGCGGCTTCTTGCTCGGCCTCCTCGAGACCTACCCGACGATCTGGATTCAGTCGCTGGGATTCCCGCGGCTGATCGCGCTGGTCGTCATCCTGACCGTGCTCATCGTCCGCTCGCCGCGCGGCCTGCCGGGAGCCGCCAGATGATGCCCGGCCACATCGTCCGGTTCGTGGTCGCGATCGTTGCTTTTGCGATCCTGGCCCGGCTCCCAGCCGGCCTCGACGGCGCCTTCCAGTTCGACGCGGCGCTCGCGCTGATCTGGGGTTTCGGCATCCTCAGCATCGTCCTGCTCACCGGCTACGCCGGACAGGTCTCGCTCTGCCAGGCGACCTTCGCGGGCGTCGGAGCGTACGGCGCCGGGATGACCGTGGCGAGCCTCCACGGCGGCTACCTGCTCGGCATCATCGTCGGCGTCCTCTTGGCGATGGTGCTGGGCGTGCTGGTGGGGCTGCCCGCCCTGCGGCTGCACGGGATCACGCTCGCGATCGTGACGCTCGGCATCGCCCTGGTCTTCGACAAGTACGTTTTCCAGGATCACCTCTTCGACTGGTTCACGGGCGGCTCGGGCGGCTGGCAGGTGACGCAAGCCAACATCCTCGGCATCAGCGTCGACTCCTCGAAGCACTTGCTCGCCGCGTACGACGTGCTGCTGGCGCTGTTCTGCATCACCGCGGTGCTCATGGTCAACCTGCACCAATCAGGCGCGGGCCGGCGCCTGCGGGCCATCCGGGATTCCGAGGTGGCGGCCTCGACGATGGGCGTGAACATGACGCGCTACAAGCTGCTCGCCTTCGCGATGTCCGCGGGCATCGCCGGCCTGGGCGGCTCGTTCTACCCGCTGGTCGCCGGCTCGGTGAGCCCGCAGCCGTTCTGGGTTTTTACCTCGCTTCAGCTCGCCGCCATCGGCGTGCTGATGGGCGTGCGCTACGTGCCCGCGGCGGCGCTCGGCGGCCTGTTCATGGCGGTCGTTCCCGACGTGCTCACGCGCTACGGGCATGGCGCGTTCATGGGGCGTGTCTACGACATCTCGTACGACTGGTTCCAGCTCGCGGTCGGCGTGCTGCTGGTGCTGCAGCTGATCCTCCTGCCGGACGGCGTGTGGGGAGACATCCGCGGCCATGTGGCCCGCGTTCGCGGAGTGCTGCCGGGCGGTGCGCGCAAGCAGGTGCGGACGGCATGACGATGCTCCGCGTTCGCGACCTCGGCGTCCGCTTTGGCGGCCTGGTCGCGCTGCAAGACGTGTCGTTCGACCTGAATCGCGGCGAGATACTCGGCCTCATCGGCCCCAACGGAGCCGGCAAGACCACGCTGTTCAACTGCGTCTCCGGGCTGATCCAGCCGAGCGAAGGAAGCATCCTCTTCGAAGGCCGCTCGCTGCGATTCGCGCCGCCGCACGAGCGAGCGCGCCGCGGCATCGCGC
>Ga0073928_10005163_pt1 | contig 18532 bp, 20 predicted proteins | sample PaiPotPPA55metaG_FD_76969 | JGI IMG/M metagenome (GOLD analysis project Ga0073928, IMG submission 76969) | Iron sulfur acid spring bacterial and archeal communities from Banff, Canada, to study Microbial Dark Matter (Phase II) - Paint Pots PPA... ... | reverse complement strand
CCTGAAGGCCCCGTTCACGCCTTGACCTGCTGTAATGAATTGTTAAACTTGAAGTTGAGCTCGTTTCCCAACCCAAGGACGCTTCGGAGTGGTACTCGAATCAGTTGCGAGATTCCCTTCACCCTCTCCGGCCTGGATCCGGCGCACCCGTTTTCCGAGCCATCTCTGACGCTCCTCGTGAATCCACAGGGGTGTGCCGCGCGGTTCCATCGTCCACTGGAATTTGGGGGCCCAGTCCGGTTGGAGGATCTTCCGGCGGGAATCAGCGTCACTGCGCAGGTAGTGAATTGCATCCCGATTGAGAAGTTCTGGCTACTAGAAGTGGCGCTGGATGACCCAGCGAATGTATGGGGCGGTGATCGGTATGCGGATGAATTTTGGCCGGTAGGCATCGGCATAGATCAAGTCTCCGCGGTCATCACTATTCGCACTGTAGGATACCAACAGGGATCCGCCCATTTGAACTGAGGATAGGCCGATGGATGATAAGCCGCCAACGCAACTTGACGCTCGCGACATGTCCCAGAACGCCGTTTGGGACAACTTCCGTGCACCCGACTATCCGGGGCTGGGGCGTTCATATCCTACGTATAGGAGAATGGAAGACCATGCTGCTGAAAATTGTTCAATCAGGTGAACCTGCCTTGCGAGCCCCGGCAAGCCGGCTAACGCGCGAGGAGATCATTGACGAGGAAATACAGCGACTGATCCGGGACATGCGCGAAACGATGCGGGACGCTCCGGGCGTCGGGCTCGCGGCGCCGCAGGTGGGTATGCCGCTGCAACTCGCTGTGATTGAAGATCGCGAAGAGCTGTTCAGTAGCTTGCCTGCACAGGAGCTCTCTGAAAAGGAACGCCAGGCGGTGCCATTCCACGTCATTATCAATCCTGAGCTCACTGTCCTCGGAGTCGACAGAGCCGATTTCTATGAAGGTTGTCTCAGCTTGTCTGGATTTTCGGCCGTCGTGCCGAGAGCCCGCAGGGTTCGCGTCGCATATTTGGATGAATATGGAGAACCACAATCTGTCGAAGCTTTTGGATGGTACGCTCGGATACTCCAGCACGAGATTGATCATCTGCGAGGGACGCTCTACATCGACCGCATGAAGAGCCGCACGTTCACTTCGATCGACAACTGGAGTCGCTTCTGGAAAGGTAAGCCCGTCCGGGATATCGTCGAAGGGTTGTCCAATCCGCTCGAACCTACCCGATGAATATGTTAGTCGCCGGGCACTGTGCATGGAGATTCCAATGCCTTCACTTTGTTTATAGCCGACTCTCGCCGTATTCCGGGTGGAGGACGGGGAACTTCTGAAGTTACCCCCTTTGATGGACTCCTAACGACGCGGTTCCGGAAGTTGTTTGTTCAACACTTGTCGGTTCCTGACCGCAAGGCGCTCGAATTGCGCCTTCGTTCACTCGCAAAGACGGATAGGAGTCAGCCAAGGCGGTGGCCACAGGGGAGGACAAAGGTGCTGGCAACACGGGTCCCGTTGACGCGGTTTACGTTAACGATCGCCTCGTGAAACAGTTGGGGCTTAGAGAGAACAGGCTCTGACACAGCTTGTGGAGGGCTAATTGACCACCTCTCCAAGTACAGACTCTTTCGTGCAGATTCCTTTCTCGCGACTCTGAATATTTCGCATAGTAAAGTCCTCGTCGTTGGAGGGGGATATCGCAAGTGCTCGAGAGCTTCGAGCAGGTCGGCGCCGGCGGGTACCGCCGCGAGGGGAATGTGTTGAAGGAAGACTGGCAAAAACCGATGCTGCTTCTGCAGTTCCTGGTAGAACACCTGATCGGCCGGCCGCACCAGTTCGCCTATCCCCTGCAGAGTCTGAATCAGCATATCGCGAGGCACGACGACAAACACCGCGGTACGCAATTGCTCATCGGAAATGAAACAATCCTCTTTGATTTGTCGGCTAGCGCGGGGGAGAAAGGGTGGTGGATAACGCCGTTGTGCCTGCGGTACCATGGTTGGTCCAGCGGTTGGCTGCGCCGCCGGTCGCAATCGAGTAAATGCAATTCTGGAAAACGTAATGGACCTTAAGACTCTGCTCGACATTCCTCCCTGGGACTGGCCAGAAGATGCCGCAAGGATGTTTCACAAGATTCTGGTTGATCAACGAGCGAGTGAATCTGACCGACTGGTCGCCGCCGAATTGGCTGGTGATTTTACCGTGATCAACGACGATCTAGCCGATACCTTATTGGCGGTGGTATGTAGCGCCGAACCAGAGCAACTGCGCGCTCAGGCGGCAATTTCCCTTGGGCCGGTCCTGGAACATGCGGACACGGATGGATTCGAGGATCCGGACGATGTACCCATTACTGAGCAAACGTTCCATGACATCCAGGACAGGCTCGAGAAGGTCTACCGCGATCACAGCACTCCCAAAGAAGTGCGCCGGCGGTGTTTGGAAGCATCGGTACGGGCCGCCAATGCCTGGCACGAGGATGCGATCAGCTCTGCCTATTCCAGCGGAGACAAAGAGTGGATGCTGACGGCCGTGTTTTCGATGCGCTGGGTTCGCGGCTTTGACAGTCAGATACTGCAGGCCCTGAAAAGCGACGATCCTGAGATTCACTACCAGGCGGTAAATGCGGCCGGGAACTGGGAACTGGATGCGGCCTGGCCTGACATCGTCGAACTCGTCAATGACGCTCACACTCCAAAGCCACTGCTGCTTGCTGCTATCGGCGCCCTCGCCAGCATCCGTCCCGCGGAGGCGGCGAAAATCCTCGTCGACCTCTCAGAATCCGACGACGAAGAAATCGCTGAGGCTGTCAACGACGCCCTGGCGGAGGCGGCGGGACCTTTAGACGAAGAAGACGAAGAGGATGAGTGGGTCAATTGAGCCGCCGACGAGTTCGCGAATCGGGTTGCGACAGGTGCGGTCTGCGAGCGAATCGGCGCGCGCCTCAAGCATCGTGCTGGTGACGCAAGACTACAAGAAACACGAGATCGTGTTCCCACTCTTTGGGGGCAACGATGGCTCATTGCGGGGCTCGCCCCAAGTGGGATTTTCCGCCTTCGTGCGCCGAATTAACCGGCGGATCTGCGCCCTCACCGGTGGCAGCCCTGGTCGACGTTGCTGAGACCGCCACCGCCAAAACAGGCGGAATCCGGCACGCTGCCGGGAAACTGCTAATCAACGTTCACACTAAGACTCGAAACCATTTTGAAGAGCGCACTGGGTGCGACAGCTCAGCTTGTACGCTCGGTTAGCCGCGCTGATTTGCGCTATTTCGTCGCGAATCTCTTGGATTCGATCCTTCACGGGGTCTTGCATGAGGTCAGATGATCAAAACCGCAAGGGATTGCCGGGAACAGACGGATAAGCGACATCGCTCCAAGGTCGGCTTGAGCTTGTGGGGCGATGCTAACGATTCCATGCGGGCGTGGAACGGAGGACAAACGGAAGGCCACGGGGAGCGTTGCGGATCATCGTATTTTGCAGGTCGAGAGCTTCGAGCGGAATGTGGCTGCGCGTGCCGTCGGGGCTGATGTATTCGAGATAGCCGTCAACGACCCAGTAGTCGGTTACGGCATGGCTCGCGCCATTTTTCAGCACCAGCAGGAAGACTCCCTTGCCAACGATTCCGTCTTCGGTTGCTGCCCCGAGTCTGGCTCCGGGACGCAATGTGGAATTCCCGTGTGCTGCATCGTCATCCGATGGATTGACAGTGGGCGGGATCGCGGACATTTCCGATTGCGTGAGTTCTTGAGATCCGTCGCTGAGGTCAAGTGAGTCCCCCCCCAAATCGAAGCCTGAATCAAAAAGATCGAAGTCACCGGAGAAGGAAAGCAGCGGCAAAAATGGTTCGAAGAAGCAGACCTCGGTCGCGCCGTTGAAGAAGCATCCGGACGAAGCAAAACGCGGGAAGCGGTTGCGGAGGAACTTGTGATGATGGGGGCGCACATGAGAAGAAACGAAAGAAACTCGGCCGCCGGTGTGGGGTGGGAATAGCGACGGAGACCAAAGAAGCGTTGGCGAAATCCGCGGTCTGAATGGCATGAGGCCCGGCGTGGGCAGGTGAGACGGCGGATGGGGCGAAGACGAAGGAGAGGACGCTTCGAATTTCGCATGCGGGCCAGAGTGCTTTCCGGACCCAACGTGAAGCCAGCCGAAATGCCTGCCCGCGTGGCTTCCCCCGGAGTGCCTACCGGAAGAATGCCCGCCACCGAAGTGGCCGCCTCCCGAGTGGCCGCCTCCGGAGTGGCCTCCCCCGCCTCCGTGTTGCGCTTCTGCGGCGGCGAGAAGACATATCACGGACAGCAAGATCGGAAAGATGTGCAGCGACCGCATAAGGAAGGCAGTTCGAGTGGCCATGGCCCTCCCACCGCAGGGAATGTGCTCACATTTTACTCCCGTTCGCCTGTTCGGGTGGTGACGCTTGAGGAAACGCCGGGCGCGGGCATGGATTGCGCTTCGTGAAGCCAAAGTGAGCACCTCCTGCGTTGCTCGGCCTTGCGGACTGTGTGCTCCGCAATGGCAATCCTGCCGCTGGGCGTTGAGCGGTTCCGTCAAAACCTGCTTCGCCACTGAACGGCACAAAAGGTTCGGGCAGAGGCCTAAAATGGGACTCATGAAAGGTAATCCAACCTGAGTTGGGAACCCAGTGAAACTGGACCCGGCGTTCTGCCAAGCACCGAATCCGCCTTGAAGTGCCCCCACATCCTTGTGCCCGAGTTTCAGAAGTCTCTGCGCCAAACTGGCGCTAGACTAGACCCTTCGTTCGGTCAGGTGCAGTACGCAACTATCTGTTTAATTCTCGACAGGTTCTCGTCGAGCTTGTCGAGCGGCACTCGGATGGCTTTCGGGAGCATTGCGTCCGATTTCCCCCAAGCCTGAGGGTTTCGAACTTTCGAACGCCGACGAACGTGAAGTCTTCTCCCGCGTCCATTCGTCTTTTCACTGCGTCCACTTTGATTGGCGGTGCATCAGCCATACAATTCTCAGTGCGTTGTTGTTCCCAGCCGAGTCCGCCCAACTGGCGATCCGACCTCCAAAAGGAAGCGAAGATTTAGGCGTGGTTTTGTGTCCCCGAGAATGCTCAAAAATACGATCAGTCAGTCCCGGAGGGTGCCGAGTGAGACGGCATTTGATCATAGAGTGCGCGAGCACTACTGGAGTCGGGAATAGTCCGAGAATCATTCTGCTTGGGAACATGTAACGGAAAAAGGGCGGTTACGAGCGTGCCGTTTTCAGTCAACTGAATCTCGAAGTTCCCGCGCAACTGTTTAACTCGTTGCCGCATCCCCTGAATTCCGACGCCTTCTCTCAGGGGCTTTGACTCGTTCCGACCGTTGTTCGAACCCTTGGTCCCTTTACCGTCGTCCTGAACTTCCAATCTGACCAGTTCAGCGGAGCGGCTGACTCGAATGTTTGCGCGTTCGCAGTTGGCATGCCGATGGATGTTCGTAAGACATTCCTGAATGATTCGGAAAATCGTAATCTCCATCTCGCGACTCAACCGCCCGAGGTCAGGCGATAGTTCAACCCGAACGTCGATGTGGCTGCGTTCGCTGAATCCTTCCACGTACCATCGAATAGCTGATGCCAGCCCCGCTTCATCGAGCAACGGAGGATGAAGCAAATAAGACACGGTGCGTAACTCTTTCGATAGCTGTCCCACTAGATCGAGGGTCTGCTTGATAGAGTCGGCCAATTTCGGACTCACCTTTTGAGCCTCTGATTCCAAAGGAACTAGATTCATCTGCAAGGCGGCAACTAACTGTCCGGCGCTATCATGCAGCTCCCGAGCGATATGCCGACGCTCCTCATCCTGCGTGTGCAACAACCGCCACGAGAGGTCTCGAACCTGCTCCGACTGCCTCAGCACGTCGGCATTCCTGTCCTCCAGTTCTTTCGTGCGTGCTCGTACCTCGGCATCAAGCTTCTCCGAGAGTTTTCGAAGTCGCTGTTCGCTTTGCAGCAAAGCATCGTGCGCCAGCTTCCGTTCAGAAATGTCTCGTGTAACGCCAAGTTGCACGACACTACCATCTGGGTTACGAAGAGGAGCAGCATGTGTTTCCATGTGCCGCCGAATGCCCTCCAATCCCACAATGTCGAACTCCAGAGAGCCTTTTTCTCCTCGGCAGATGCGTTCGTTAAACGCCTGAAATTTGTTCCTATCCTCCGGTGCAATGAGGTCATAAACGTTCTTGCCAACAACTGCCTCGGCGCAATCAGCACCAACCATCTTCAGACCGGGCGAATTTATGTGAAGTAGAGTACCGTCCCGATCAACAAGCTTGACGCATTCAGGGGTGGTCTCAATGATTGCACGAAACCGTTTTTCGCTTTCGCGCAACGCTTTTTCCGTCAGCTTTTGTTGCGTGATGTCATTGTTCGTTTCGAGAATAGACCACGGCCTCCCATAGGCGTTCCGATCAAGCGCCCATCGGCTAATGACTACGATTTCCGTGCCCAGCTTCGTTTTATGAACAAGTTCACCTGTCCAGCGGCCGTGCCGGTGCAGTTGTTCATTAACGCTTTCCAGCGGCGCGGGGAATTGGGTGTGCAAAAGCTCATGGGTTACATTACCCAGTGCTTCTTCCCGTGTATAGCCATACAGTTCACAGGCAGCCTTGTTCCAATATGTGACTTTATCCGCTGAGTCGCGAACGAAGATAGCGTCGTTGCTCAAATCGAGCAACCGAGCTTGTTCCATCAGGGCTTGCTCCGCCCGTTTGCGTTCAGCAATTTCCTGTGCGACGTTCGAAGCGCCGATAATGCGACCTTCAGAGTCTTTCACTGGCGAAACCGTGATCGAGACCTCGACCAAACTGCCATCTTTTCGTTGGCGCTGGGTCTCAAAGTGATCTATCTTTTCGCCGCGACTCAGGCGCAACAGAATGTCTGTTTCTTCCGAACGGCGATCCGGTGGAACGATCAGCGTAATGTGCTGACCGATAGCTTCCAGAGATGGGTAGCCGAATAACCGTTCCGCGCTCCTATTCCAACTCGTGATCATGCCGCCAAGGGTCTTACTAATAACGGCGTCATCAGAGGAAGCCACAATCGAAGCTAGCAGAGCCGTTGCGTTTTGCGCGTTTCGGCGTTCTGTAATGTTGGCACAGATTCCAAACAATTTAACTGGCTTCCCGTCGGCGTCGAAGACCACTCGTCCCTGAGCCTCCATCCAGCCTAAACTTCCATCCGAGCGGTGCTGTCGGTATTCAACGTTATATTTCCCTTTACCAGAGAGCGCGAGGTTTATCTGTTCCATGACATGCTCGCGATCCTCTACGAACACGCCTTGCAGAAAGCTATCGAAGGACTCCCCGAATGAACCGGGTGCCTGACCATGAACCGATTCCATGTTGCGCGACCAGCGAACTCGCCCCGTCGACACTTCCCAATCCCAAGTACCGACATTCGCCGCTTCAAGACTGAACCGGGTATGTTCTTCCTGTTCCCGGCGCTCCTCTTCCATCCGTTTGCGATCTGTAATGTCCTCCACCACCGATATGAAATGCTTTAACCTGCCGCTGGTATCCCGAACTCCAGAAACCGTCAGGCTGACCCAGATCGTTGATCTGTCTTTTCTGACATAGCGTCTCTCGACGGAATACCTGTCCGATGCGCCCGCCTTCATCCTTTCAACTTCGGCAAGATCGGCGGCGAGATCATCAGGATGGGCAATATCTTGAAAGGTGAGGTTCAGTAGTTCGGCTTCGCTGTAACCGACGATCTCACAAAGTTTTTTGTTAACTCGCAACCACCGCCCCTCGGGACTCACATGGGCAACCCCGACGGCCGCCAATTCGAGGGTAGAGCGATAGAGTTCTTCGGTCTCGCGAAGCGCTTTTTCCAAGGCCAGACTTCGTTGCAAAACCTCCTGCGCGTCAAGCTGTCCCGGGCGATGGGCCACACCCGGAATTGTCGGATCAAAAAAAGATTCGTGGCGACTGACCTTCTCTAAGGCAGCTAGCAAATCTCTACCAATTGAAGCCTTCACCACGTATCCACGAGCGCCCGCTTTGAACGCCTGACGAACCATTTCGGGAGAGTTGTGTTGACTGAGAATGAGTACTTCGCAATGCGGTAAGACGCCACGGATCAGTGGAGTAGCTTCTAATCCGTTTAGATTGGGCATGCTTAGGTCCATTACGATGACATCGGGTTTTAACTCGCGGGCTTTTTCTACCGCATCTCGCCCGTCAACAGCTTCGCCACAGACATCGCAATGCGGGTCGAGAAGGGATCGCACGCCACGCCGAACGACTTCATGGTCATCGACTATCAGAACGCGCATGCTTTAGTCCTCATGTCGATGGATACAAAAAGCAATGCAATGTCCAAGACTGCCCCACGAACAAAAGGCGGCTTCTGAGTCTCATTTTCCCTTGGCCGTCGAAAGAGTCGGAAGCGCAGCCAGTTATGCTAACTTTCCGAGCCAATCCTGCCCCATACACTAAATGCTGTAGGTTATGGGAATAGGCTCCACGTTATCGGGAGGGTATCTTTCGGGGTTGGATGGGACGCGAGCATTGTTTCTACTTTTCGCGATCCAGCCTCCAATCCAAGAATACATCGCCTACTATCACGAAGACCGAAACGCACATCGCGCTGGAGAAGACAACGCCAGGCCGCCGACCGGTTGAGCCCGTCCTGACGGAACCGTGCCAGCTTCTGGCCCTACCTCGAATCGGCGTTCTTTATCATCTGTCCAGCGCGGCTGATGCCGGGTGTGAGACAACGAGCGACCCCACCACCGGTAGGCCCAAAGAGACTAGTCCCATTTCTTCGAATGGTCTGGCCTGTTTGCTCGCCCGTACCTGTCTATGGCTGTTTTCTTTTTTCTCGCCAGCATTGGCGGGAGTCAAAGTAAAACTCGATATCGACTCCAACTGGGGTGCTCTCCTTCTCGGGTATTTTTGTGATTCCCCTATTCAGAAACTGAAGCCCTAAAGGAAGCCTGCGGTCGGTGACTTTGCCGGGCCTGGTGCGCGTAGCGTAGTTCGGAGAGAAGGAAAGTGGGAAGAACGTCGGCGTGGCAGGAGGTGTACAGTTCTGCGCTGGGAGCAGGCCATCTTGAGGGCAGGTGGACGGAACCATTCAAAAAGTCGGATGCGCGAGTCATCACCACGCTCAAGCGAGCTTTGCACAGTGACTCTCCCCAACGCTGTCCTGAATTCGCGACAAGCCAGAAGCTGAATTGTGTGACTTCTTGCGTTTTACGATCTTTGCGGTAGGGTTGTGCTAACTCCACAAGGAGAGTCACCATGAACACTCCAAAAAAGGCGTCCTCCGCCTCCAAACGCTTCGTTCCTACCGATGATCACCAGATCACGATCGGCGAGGCCCACCAAATCATCTCCAGCTCCACCTTCACCGTCTACGGTCGACTGATCGACGACGTCACGATCTCACCCGCTCAGACAGGACTGGTCCATCCGCAAGGAACGAGCGAGGACCTCCAGCTCGCACTGATATTTGGCATTCAGGAAGATATCAACTGCTCTGCCGTGAACCCCCCGCAAACGGTGTACATGCCTGCTCCGGACGGCCCCGCTGACGGCTGCGGCTGGGATCCCCAGCAGTATGTAATGTGGAGGAATCTCCCCAAGCATTGGATCACAATACACGTCGTGAGCCAGCTAAAGACTCTCTCCATGGCGCTCGCCCCCATGGCCGCGGCCTATCAGGAACCGCGGTTCCTGGCCGACGAAATGTGCCTGGATTGGATGAAGCTGAGCGCTTCCGTGTTTATCGATCCTTCATGGACGCTGAAGGCTGCGTGGGTGAAGCTGCACCAGAGCGACTTTACGTTCAACGAACAGGTGTCCCTTTCGAACGTGATTCGGAAAGCTTATGGCAAATCCTTTGATCCAAACAAACTGACGGCAACAACGACGGTGCAAATCGTGGCCGGCTGGATTCCGGCAGCGGTCAACGCTTGATAGTGGGCTGACAGGAGCCAACGAACGTGCAAAAGAAGATGACCTCGTGCGTGAGGATCGCCGTTGCGGTGGTCTGGATGAGCCTCTTGTGTTGGCCGGAGCGTTGCCGTGCGGACGCAGCGACGGGAGGGTCCAGTACCAATTACAAGATCTACGACAACCACCGGTTGCTCCTGGTGCTCGGTGTCGGCAAGAGCGGTAAACCTGATCCGGTGACCCGTTTCGTGCTTGAGGACATAACTCCTTGCGTAGCGCAGGACAAAGTTGAGCCGACATACGCCTGCACCAGGGATGAATTGAACGGTTCGGTGAGCGCGCTTGCGGCCCTATGTGACAGCTCCCTGCCACCACGCCCCGGACAGTCCTGCACCGTCGAACAGAAAAATGGCTCCGTCAACGTATTCTTCAATTTCCTGGACAATGAACTGCAGGGCAGCCGGCAATACCGGCTTACCTACTGGCAGAAGGGGCCAAAATCCGAGGATGGGAGAGATGGGAAGGAGAGTGCGACCGTTGTGATGGTAGACACCACACCGGTCGTGGCGGTCATAGTTCAGCCCAAGGCCGAGGGTCAATACCAGCTCACGCTATCTTCATCGCTGGCCTACACCCGTGGCAGCAATATCGCGCTCGGAACTCCGAGAGATTGTCCGGTGATGGGATCGGAGGAGGCTGCTAATGCGGCGAAGTGGAAGCCGGTTACTTTCACGGCCCCCCTGGTGGACGGGTCGGCGAAGGGCCCAGGACCGACCTCCGTCAATGGTCTTATTGGAGTGCCGACGGATTACACCGAAGGCGTGCTGCCGGGGGCGGGATATTCTGCGCAGATTGGAACGGCGTTTGTGTGCATTGACGCGCGAAAGCTGGTTGCAGACTTTACACCGAGTCCTGCGGGAGCTGCCGCGGCGCTGGCGCAGATCGGGGTCCAGAGTCCGCTGCAGCCGCCGGCGAACTCGGGGCATTACAAGTCACGGGATGATTTGTCGCCATCGAACTTTGTAACCTACGCCAGAAGCGCTGCTCCCAGTTGGACTTTTGCGTCGGGCGCAAAGTTCTCGCCTGCGGCGACCGCGCCTACAGGCAAAACCGATGCAAGCTTCTATGCAAGTGTGAACATGGTTGCGGCCACCGGTGCTAGATTTGCCTGGGGGCTGGATGGAAAGCTTGCGGAACTGCAGAGGGGAATCGGGAAGTCCAACTGGACCATCACATGGCTCTCCGCGACCGCCAATACGGGAAACAATACCTCCAGCATTAAGAGCCAGACCTACACCGACTCGATTGACTGGACGCTTCCGATCTCGCATGAATGGGACAGGATTGGTGGGCACACGACCACGCTGGTATTCGTGGTGAATCCGGACTATTCGACGGACATCGAGTTTGACCGAAAGAATCTACTCGCGGAGGGGCACTTCGTGTGGATTCCCAGAAGCTTGTACCAGACACTCGAGAAGCGAAACGCGGGGTTAAACAACGTCGTCGGTGGAGCTGTTTGGAAGTATCCGAACCTGAACTCGAAGGTTCATGTGGCGGGTGAACTGGATTTTCGGGGAGGCATGGAGGCCGGTGGTGCGCTGATCGACACCACGCAGAACGCCTCGTCAGGGACGGCAAAGATTACCGTTCCGGCCTACAACATCGCACGCGTGGTTCCGCAGATTCATGGGCTGTTCCAGTGGCTGCCGTTAAAGTCGACGGGGCTGGGGTTGCTGACAATCGACGAGACGTTGACCGGGCGTTATCTGATGGCAACGGAGAACACGGTGGAACAGTACAACATTCCGGCCCCCAATACGGCCTCCGCAACAGTGGGCCTGCTACTGCGGCCCATCACGGGGTGGAAGGGGTACAATTCTCTGATTACTACCTGGTACCCGCCGCACATCTCCAATTTTGGGTTGGCCGCAACCTTCAATGACGGCTTCAATGCTCCGAAATTCTCCCGCGTTAACTGTGTCACAATCGGCGTGACGATTATGTACTGATCCGGCGTGCGTAGCGGGAAAGTCGGTTGCCTTCGACCGGAGAGAGGTGCGCCTGCACGTATCTTGGCTCGAGATGGCGGCCTGGTTAAAGTTAAACGATCCCGGCGAAATGGCTCACCGTTTTCACGATTTCGATCGCGATCGGTACTAAGTCCGCTATCCCCTTCGCCGCCTCCAGCAGTCCTGCCCGAGTGCTCGCTCCGCCTCAGCGATCGCTCTTGGACGATTTGGAGGTGTCGGTCTCAAAAAGAGCGCTCACGTAGAGTTCGCGCCAAGTTGTGGGGGCAAGTTGTGGGGGTTTGACACCTAGAACTCATAAGTCTCTCCCATTAACCAGGGCGTTATAATGTATCCGTAGCTTGTGAGATCAATCAGCTTTTCGCTGTATATGAGGGGCGAGGTCACTTCGGCAGGCACCTTGGAGGCTTTTGCCGAAGTGTGCGATTCGCCGAGCCGGGTTAAGCAGAAACGTTGAAGGACCTGCGCGACGGCTACCCACGCCTGGAGCGTCAAAGGTTTGCCCCGACTGGTTTCTACCCTCGACCGGGCAAATTGGCAGGCGATCTGGCGGCGGGCAGATTGAAATCTACCGTGCGGTTACGTACCGACAACATCTCTGATTGCCATTAGACTGTGGTGCGCGAAGCAGGAGGCTCTACATGGTGCCCTCGGGTGCTCTGCCCTAGTCCATTAGAAAGTTCCTTGATAGTTGCGACAGTGAACCGAAAATCGAGCGTTGTCAGGATGGTGGCTTCTTGATGGAACTCAAAGTCGCAACGTTCACTTGCGTCAATACGACATGGGAAATACCCATGCCTGAATGTCGGAGGTGCGAGATAGAGCCTTCGCAAGCGCTCGTGGCGTAAAGTGCGTGGCGCTTCCCAGGATTTGGTCAGGAGATAAGTTTGAATCACACCCGCAGGGATTGGGTTGGCATTTACAAAACCGCAGTGATGGAATTCAGCCGAAACAAATCGCCTGCGAGTATCGACGTGGCTGAACGGGCCATTGTAAAACTTTTAAGGGAATTGCCAATCGCAGACTCTAAGTTGCACCGCGAACTGAAGGATGCACTCAATAGTCTCGCGGTCCTCAAGAGGATGCTCTAGCAGCGGCTAGACGTGGCGAAGCTTTGAGGTGGCCGGCGTTTGTTGGTTCGCAACCTGACTGCGTCCTCAGGTCTTGCCCTATTCTTAATCGCCGATTTGTGCGCTACCGAGCCGACACAGGTTCCACCTGTGTAAGACTATCTTCCGCGCAGGGTTTTGGTCTCACCCTCCCGTCGCACCCTGTATCGCCCCGGCTGGGTTCGGGGCTTTTGTAGTCGCGTGAGTTTTACGAACTTCGGAAAACGTAACAAGCTCTTATCGTCTTGAACGCGACTGCCCCGTTGTGCTAAAAAATGTTCCCCAACATTCGTTGCCGGAGGCCGAACGGTGACCACTGAAGAACAAGAACGCATGAACACTCTGTGCCAACTAATCCAAAAGGAAACCGACCACAAGAAGCTGTCCGAAATGGTTGCGGAACTCAATCTCTTGCTCGACGAGAAAAAGGATCAATTGCGGGACGACAAACCGACTGCTTTGAAGTGAAAAAGCCCCGGACCACAGGCCGAGGCAAGACAGAGTGGAAGGAGACGCAATATCCGGCACGATGATAATGCCAACCGTCTGAGTACGATGTTTTGGGAAAGTCTGGTAAACGACGGACAGCAGAGCTTCCACCTGATAAGCTTGGGGTGGTCAAGTCCACATCCTTCCGCCGCACCCTCTCTTGGGGACGGTTTCTTGTGCCAACTGATTGCATGGGAGGCTCTTCATGGACACCAAACAACATTGGCAAAAGCTCTACATCGCTGCTGCTCTAGAACGCGATTGGTCAAGAATGGAAGATCGAATTAGAGCAGTCGAAATTGAGATAGCACAAAGATTGCGCGACCTCTCGCAAAACCACGGCGGTACGCCGACAGAACTGCATGCCATCGCTGATACCCGACAAAAATTGGAGATATTGCGGGTTGACGTTGCTCGCCGGAAGGAATCGAAAACGCGGACTGGCCTAGTGGCTTAAAACTGGCCAGCGCCGAAGAGCCTTAGCTGGCCGTGGCATCCTTGCGCATTACCGCTGCTGCCAGCATGCCATACGCCTCCAGCTTCTTTTCAGGCGCGACAGCTAACATTGGCTCCGAGTTCTTTGTGGTCCAGAACTGGGAAACTGCATCAAAAGGGCAAATGCAGCGGAGGCTCATTCAACTCGGCGCGACGTTAATTTTGACCCTCTGCATTTGCGGACATGTCTCAGAGATTTTCGATTACTGTATGCGCGCGCCCTGTCAGATCCTGGGTGCAAAGGCCGGTCGGCGATCAACCCACGCGCGAAGTGACGGTTGGTCCACCGCGGACTCCAACTTCGTGCGTGGACGAAGCCGATTCATGACATGTTCATCCGACGTCATTCTGGCGAGGGCATAACGTAGCAACAGCTCTCGGCCGATGCGTTGGTCATCAAGGTGCTCAGATTGGTGAGCTATCGAAAGCGTCGAATGCTTCGGACTCTTTCTCTTCAACGAAGCCGGGATGACTTTGGAGGAGCCGCGCACAGCGGTTCCAGCGCAGAATAGCATCGTCGTTGCCCGTGGGACGAATCACCTCGGCTTCTGCAAAGCAGCGCATCGCCTCCGCGAAAAGGGGGGAAAGAGTGTGCGGCGTGCGCCCTACGCGCATCTGTGCTTTCGCCCGCCGTTCATACAGCAGGCCGGTGTAATAGAGCCGTTCGTAACGCTCGGTGAGTTGCTGAAAAAGTTTTTCGACCTCTCCAGAGCGATCCGAGGCATCTCCACAGAACTGGTCGGTGATCGCTAATCCCAACAGGCGAATCGCCAGTTGGTGCTCGGGCTGAACGGCCAGGATGTCGCGGCAGATGGATTCAGCCTCTTCCGGTTCATTGAGCGAACGGTAGAGCTCGGCTTTCGAGATTGCTTCTGGAATACCGGCCTTCGAGATGGTCTTCAGAATGAACTCCATAGGAGCCTCCTTGAGCGTCAGCCCGATTCTGGTTTCGCTATCATAAATTTATGCTGTCCCTCGAATCTTCCGCACCAGCATGAGCACGGGATCATAAAATTCGTCGACCACGCGTTCCTTCAGCGGAATGATCGCGTTATCGGTGATGTGAATTTCCTCGGGACAGACTTCCGTGCAGCACTTGGTGATGTTGCACAGACCGATGCCGAGCGTTTCCTTGAGCATGCGCGTGCGGGATCTCGAATCCAGGGGATGCATCTCGAGCCCCGCTACCCGGACGAAGAACCGCGGTCCGCCGAACTGCTCCATTTCGTCGTGTTCGCGTAGGACGTGGCACACATTCTGGCACAAGAAACATTCAATGCACTTGCGAAACTCCTGCACCCGATCAACATCTTCCTGGAACATTTTCCAGTCGGCGTCATGGCGGGGCTCAAATGGCGGAATTTTCTGGTTGACGCGGTAATTCCAGGAAACGTCGGTGACCAGGTCTTTGATCACCGGAAACGCTTTCAAGGGCTGAACTGTGATGGGCTTGTCCAGGGGAAGTGCGTCCATACGAGTTTTGCAAGTGAGCCGAGGCCGACCGTTGACCTCTGCAGAGCATGAGCCGCACTTGCCCGCCTTGCAATTCCAGCGCACCGCCAGGTCGGGAGCCTGGTGCGCCTGAATATGGTGGAGCGCATCCAGCACTACCATCCCAGGGGCAATCGGGACGCGGTAGGTGGCGAGCTGTCCACCCGCTCGGTCTCCCCGGAACACCTCAAATATTGCTTCCGCCATTTCGCGATCCTCCGCTACTTCTCTCATTTACTTATTTCTCATCCGCAACCAGTTGCTTCAGTTCATTGGGCATTTCGGGTACCGGAATTTGCCGGAGCGCCATTGTACTTCCCTCGCGGACGATCACATTGTTCTTTGCTCCCCAGGCTGGGTTGGGACCGGCATAGTCAATCCGGCTGTGAGCTCCGCGGCTCTCCTGACGCGCAAGAGCGCTGCGGGTAACCGCCTCGGAAACGGTCAGCATCGCTTTTAGGTCCTGCGCCAGATGCCAGCCCGGGTTAAACAATCGCGACCCTTCGACGCTCAAACGTCCGGTGCGTTCCTTCAATTTCTCCAGCTTCTCCAAGGCGCGACTCAAGTCCTCTTCATTACGAAAGATGCCAACCAGATTCTGCATGGTTTCCTGCAAATCGCGATGAATCGTATATGGACTCTCACCATCGCTGCGCTCAAAGAAAGCCAGCATCGAGCGCGCGGCGTCCTCGATCTGCCCCGGGTCGATGGCCATGGATGATATCTTGTTCGCGTGTTCGGCGGCAGCCAATCCTGCGCGGCGGCCGAAGACAAGCAGGTCAGAGAGAGAGTTGCCGCCCAGCCGGTTTGCTCCATGCAGCCCTGCCGCTGCCTCACCAGCGGCAAACAGTCCGGCCACGGACGATTGTGCGGCTTCCGCATCGACGCGAATGCCTCCCATCATGTAATGGCAGGTTGGTCCAACTTCCATCGGCCCCTTCGTGATATCCACATCCGCGAGTTCCTTGAACTGGTGATACATGCTGGGCAGCTTTTTCTTCACATATTCGGCGGGCTTTAGCGAGATATCGAGATACGCTCCGCCATGCTCCGTGCCACGGCCTTCGCGAACTTCCGTATAGATCGCGCGTGCGACCACGTCGCGCGTCGAAAGCTCCATCTTTTTCGGATCGTATTTCTCCATGAAGCGCTGGCCCAGTTTGTTGCGGAGAACGCCTCCCTCGCCTCGGACTGCCTCGGTGACCAGAATCCCCTGTACTCCCGGAGGCCACACCATACCCGTAGGATGAAACTGCACAAATTCCATATCCATCAATTCAGCTCCGGCGTCGTAGGCAAGCGCCATTCCGTCGCCGGTGTACTCCCACGAATTCGAAGTGATTTTCCACGCTTTGCCGATACCGCCCGTGGCTAATACAATTGACTTCGCTCGAAAAACTACGAATCGTCCCTGTTCGCGCCGGTAGCCGAATGCCCCAGTGACCCGATCGCCATCTTTCAGCAAGCGGGTGATCGCACATTCCATGTAGACGTCGATCCCTAGTTGCACACCGCGGTCTTGCAAAGTGCGGATCATTTCCAACCCCGTCCGGTCCCCAACGTGACACAGCCGGCGAAAGGTGTGCCCGCCGAAGGCACGCTGCAGGATTTGTCCCTCCTGCGTACGGTCAAAAAGAGCGCCCCACTGTTCAAGCTCTCGCACTCGGTCAGGGGCCTCCTGGGCATGAATTTGAGCCATACGCCAGTTGTTCAGCAGCTTGCCGCCGCGCATTGTGTCGCGAAAATGAGTGCGCCAGTCGTCCGCCGTGTCCACATTTGCCATCGCCGCGGCGATCCCGCCCTCCGCCATCACGGTATGCGCTTTGCCGAGAAGCGATTTGCATACAACGCCCACCTTCGCGCCTTCAGCCATGGCCCCGAGGGCAGCTCGCAGGCCCGCACCGCCGGCGCCGATGATCAACACGTCGTGTTCGTGAGTTTCGTATTGGGTGGTCACAATAGTTTCAGATCTCTGACTGCCCCGCTTGCCACCAGACGGATGTAAAGATCGGTGAGGCCCACCGTGATCAAGCTGATCCAGGCATAAAGCATATGGCGCTCATTCAAGAGGCTCAACCCGCGCCACGCCCTATGACGTGAACCTCCGAAGGCAGAGCAGGAAAAGCAATCGAGCTTCCCGCCTACGATGTGGCGGAGCGAGTGGCAGGACAAGGCGTAAATCGTCAGCAGGATTACGTTGAACAACAGAACCAAGGTGCCGACTCCCACCCCGACTTGTCCATCAAAAAAGAAAGCACGGAACGCATCCCGCCAAAGAAAGATGAGGAAGATGAACCCCACATACAGAAAGTAGCGATGGAGGTTTTGAAGGATGAACGGAAACGCCGTCTCGCCTTTATAGTGGTGTTTCCCGCGTTCGCTGACCGCACAGGCGGGCGGATCGAGGAAGAAAGCCCGGTAGTAAGCCTTCCGGTAGTAGTAGCACGTCACTCGGAATCCCAAAGGCCAAATCAAAATCAACAGCGCCGGAGAGAACGGCCACCACCGATGATGTGGGTCAATGAGGGGCGAATAAAACGGTGAAAGGTACGGCCCCCATTCGTAATATTTTCCTTCGAAGGCACGCACTGTGGCATAGACTCCGAATGCCCCGAGTAGAAAAATTACGGGGAGTAGCTCCAGCCACCACGCATCCTGGCGCATCGTGCCCCCGAGATGGCGCTGTCCACTTGTGGATGAACCTGCCGACATAGAACCACCGCCTTGGGTACATAGAGTAAACAGAAAAATAGCTTTTCAAGTCAACAGTGTCCGATCGACGCGGGTCATGCTCAAGCTCGAAGCGAAAATCGAGGGCGGCAGAGGGACCGCGCTCGATGAGGCCGTACTGATGGACGACTGAGATTGCAGGTTACTCCGCCTTTGGTGCCTCCCACTTGCCCGAATCTCCAGAACGGAAAATGGCGTCGATCACCGCCATGTTTTTGACTGCATCCTCAAGCGAAACCGGCACGTCAGCATCTCCTCGAACTGCTCTGGAGAAGACGTCGCCTTGAATCGTGTACTGG
>Ga0073928_10005162_pt1 | contig 18535 bp, 25 predicted proteins | sample PaiPotPPA55metaG_FD_76969 | JGI IMG/M metagenome (GOLD analysis project Ga0073928, IMG submission 76969) | Iron sulfur acid spring bacterial and archeal communities from Banff, Canada, to study Microbial Dark Matter (Phase II) - Paint Pots PPA... ... | reverse complement strand
TCGGGTTCGAAAGAACCCAACCGCATTAAGGTCGGCAAGCTCTCGCAATCGCAGCTCGAAGAAATCGCCAAGGTGAAGATGCCGGACATCAACGCCAACGATATCGATGCCGCGAAGAAGATCATCGCAGGCACCGCGCGTTCGATGGGCGTGGAGGTGGACGCATAATGGCTCGTGTTCATGGCAAGCGCTTCCGCAACGCCGCGGCCACCTATGATCACAAGCAGCAGTTCGACGCGATCGAAGCGGTTTCGATCGTGAAGAAGAACGCTAACGCAAAATTCGATGAAACCGTCGAGGCGCACATTCGCCTTGGCGTCGATCCGAAGAAGAGCGATCAGAACGTTCGCGGCACGGTGTTGCTGCCGCACGGCACTGGGCGTACCGTGCGCGTCATTGCGTTCGCGAAAGGCGACAGCGCGAAGGCGGCGCAGGCTGCCGGTGCAGATTTCGTCGGCGAACAGGATCTGATCGACAAGGTCAAGGGCGGCTTTGCCGATTTCGACGTCGCTGTCGCGACGCCGGACATGATGGGCGCCGTCGGCTCGCAGCTCGGCCGTATTCTCGCGCAGAAGATGCCGAATCCCAAGGCCGGCACGGTCTCGCCGAATATCGCCGCGGCGATTCGCGACATCAAGGCCGGTAAAGTCGAATACCGCTTGGATAAGACCGGTATCATTCACACGATCGTCGGCAAGGCCAGCTTCGGTGAAGAGCAACTCACGGAAAACGTTTCGACGCTTCTCGACGCGATCGTTCGCGCGAAACCGGCGGCTGCGAAGGGCACCTATCTCAAGAGCATTACGCTCACGAGCACGATGGGTCCCGGCGTCAAAGTCGATCCGAACCGCGTGAAGGCGCGGGTATAACCGCTCCAAGACCCTTTTATTTTGCCAGTGTGACTACATCGCGTTTACGGATGTATTCGACTTTACCCACGATGGAAACGTTTGGTTCGGCGTGATGACGACGTCCTTGCCCTTGACCATGTTATGTGCGAAAAGACCAAGGGGGCCAAGCGCGATGGTAGCCGCTATCGTTGCGGTCGACGCTTTCCCTTTTTCCGCGTTTCCTTTTGCGGTTCCGGACTCACTCAAAGGCACAAGCCTTCCGTCCGCTGCATGAATGGCGACGAATTGCAATGTTATTTCACCGGCGCTTTTACCGTGCGCTTTACTGACTTTAACCACTCGACCGGTACCACCGGCTCCGTTTTTGATTACAACGTGGCCGTTGACGACGACCGGAGCCGCAGCTTGGAACGTGAAGGTCTGACCGGGGGTCGCATTTCCCGAGGAAATCTGGTTCACGAGGCGCACCATGACTTTTGTTCCCGCCGACAACGTTACAGGTGAGGCGGTCGCCGGAAGCGCGAAGATAATTGCACAACTTAGTACGAAGCTAAATAGCAATAAGACACGATTCATATGTTTTCTCCGATTCAGTAGATAGCTATCATAGCACCAGTAATAGCTGCAAGGCGTTATTAACCTGCTAACGGTACGTGCGAAGAAGCCCGCGTTCCTTAACGCGGGCTTCTTTCATTCACAAGACTACGATTCTACGGTCCGCTCTGCGCGCAGCCGCTGACTTTGTTGTCCCAAAGCGGTTGAGTGGGATATCCGCCCGCATTCGGATTGTTTTCTAGGCTAACCCACGCGCACTTATCGCCGATCTCTGCGCCGCCCGAATCGAGCCAACCGCTGTTCGGCTGCGGATCGGTCTGCGTTTCGGCTTCCTCGTGTCCGCCGACGATGGTGACGCCGTCATACGTTCCCGGGCTGTTCACCGAACCGGCGCCGCAGCTCGCTCCGGCGTCGGATTGGTACGGCAGATTCGTAAACGATACGATGCCTTCAGATTCGGATTCGCTGCTGTGCCAGGCGCACCACGAGGTTCTAAAGCCGCTGGGATCGTTGCCGCTTTGAATCGCAACGATATAGCTCGCGCTCACTCCACCGTAACCGAAGTGCAGTGCAGCTTTTTGTGCTTCCGCGCCGACCGCGCTGGAGGTTGGCTTGCGCGGAACCGACGAGGTATCGATCCACGTCGCGGTCAACTGACTGCTCGGATTGCCAACGTGCGTCGTTGTTCCACCGAGCGTTTGATAATACTGCGTATCGATGTTGATCCATGAATGGCCCCCGATCGAGCTCAAAAAACCATTCAATACTGTGTATTCAGGATCGTTAGAGGGAGCAGTCCCCCATTTCGGCCCCCAGTACACAACAAAGATATGAGGCACCGCTTGGATTGGACCGCCGTGATAAATCAGATTGCTCGTTGTGGTCGCGCTCCTGCTCAGAGTCGTTATCCCGTGATAGTCACTCAAGACTGTTACGCCGCGCGCAGGCAGCACGTGCATCGTGATGCCGTTCTCAACGATCGTGCGCGATTGAATGGTCGGCCCAGCCGGCGCGACCGAGTGTGATTGCGGATTAGCCGGTACCGATTGCATTCCGGCGCCGCCGCACGATGCGAGTAATGAAGAAGTAGCCGCAAAGGCTAAAAGCCGAGACACTCTCACGCAATACCTCCACCAGAGAGTTCGAGAGTTCCGATAACGTATTCTGCCCAGAGGTCTACGCCTGCTAACCAGCTGCGTTTCCCACCTATCATAAAAAAGGCAGGCTCTTTAGACCAGGGTCACCTTACCTGTTTTGAGATCGAAAATGCCGCCGACGACCTCAACGGCATGGTTCTGAATCGCCTCAGCCATGATTGGGTGGGAGGTCTTCAGCTTCCCCGCAGCGAGCCGCACGTTGGCGGTCACCGCGTTGTGGGACCAATCTCCGGGCTCGTGCCGGCTTTCCCGGGCCGCCGGAGCTATGGCGTCCGCGATGCCCTGGATATGCCCGGGGAACGTCGTCCCGGAGCGCACGAGCTCGATTGCAGCATTGACCGCGCCGCACGAGGTGTGCCCCAGCACCATGACAAGCGGCGACTTAAGGACCGCTGTTGCGTATTCAATTGAGCCCAGGGCAGCGTCGCTCACGAAATTGCCTGCAATCCTCACCACAAAAATGTCCCCCGGCTCGTGGTCGAAGAGCGTCTCCACCGGCACGCGAGAATCCGCGCACGCCAGAACGGTGGCAAATGGGGCTTGCCCGCTTGCCAGTTGTATCACGCGGTTCACGGATGGGCGGCTTTGGGGGCTGCCCACGACGAACCGGACATTTCCGTCCAGAAGGTTCTTCAAAGCCGCATTTGCGAGCATAGGCGCTTTCTCATTGGCGGCCGGTGCGGCTAACGGCAGAAGCCCCGCCGATAAGGCACCCGCGGTAGAAAATAGAAACGTCCGTCGATTCGGCGTCACGGTTGTTCTCCTCTCTATGCGACCAAGGTCGGACCTTGCTTTCGACGCCGCCCCTCTGGTATGATTTCGGACGGCTCCGAAGACCGCAGGCCGTCCCCCCAACCCGGGGGACTTTAATGTTGGAAACGACACCTGCCGAGGACGTGATACGCAGCAGCTTTGTCACGCGTTCCTCCCGGTGCGGATGGAGCGCTTTATTCTTTTTAGGAGCTTCATGCCAACCGCAAAAAAAGAAGCCGCGATTACCGCGCTTCGAGATCGTATCTCGGCGTCCGGGAATCTGTTCTTCACGAACTATGCGGGTTTGACCGTCGAACAAATCACGCGTCTGCGTGGTGAGCTTCGAAAAGACGGCAGCTCGTATGCGGTCGCAAAAAACACGCTGTTCTCGATTGCCGCCGGCGACGAACTCGCAAAGCAGCTCGAGCAGTTCCTACACGGACCGACCGCCATCGTGTTCGCCGGAAGCGATCCGGTAGCGCCGGCCAAGGCCCTCAAAAAATTCTCGGACGACGTCAAACCGATCGAAGTCAAGGCCGCGTACATCGAAGGCCGTGTCGTCGACGCAGCGCAAGTCAAAGCGCTTGCCGCGATTCCTTCGCGTGAAGAACTCATCGCGCGAATGGTCGGTGCCATCGCAAGTCCGCTGCGCGGTCTGGTTACCGTGCTCTCGGGCAATCAAAGCGGACTCGTCCGTGCCCTCAACGCTATCCGCGAGCAAAAAGAAGCCGCGGGTTCGAACGCTTAAAGGAGACTCTTACGTATCATGGCAGTTGCCGAAATCATCGATTCGATCGATAAACTCACCGTGCTCGAGCTCGCGGCTCTCGTCAAGCAGCTCGAAGAGAAATATGGCGTGTCGGCCGCAGCTCCGGTTGCGATGATGGCGCCGGGCGCCGGCGCGCCCGGTGCCGCAGCTCCGGCCGCGGAGAAGACCGAGTTCGACGTCATTCTCTCGGAAGCGGGTCCCGAGAAGATCAAGGTCATCAAGGCGGTTCGCGAGCTCACGAGCCTCGGTTTGACCGAAGCCAAGACGTTCGTTGAAAGCGCGCCCAAGGCGGTCAAAGAAGGCGTCAGCAAAGACGAAGCCGAGGCCGTCAAGAAGAAGCTCGAAGACGCGGGCGCAAAGGTCGAGATTAAATAAGCCCCTCGACCTCAGCATGACAAGAGCAGGGCGGGCCTTTCGGCCCGCTCTCTTTGTTCGAAGCTTGTGATACTCTCGCGCAAGGAGGTGCTTTGAATGCACAAGCTTCGCATTGCTATGACCTTTGTTTTTGCAGCAGCGCTTTGCAGCGTTGCGTTTGCAGCGTCGGGGCCCGTGGTCGTTATGCCGGGACAGGAGCATTGGGCCGCGCAACCTGGAAACTTCTCGATGGCCGTGCTCTACGGCGATCCCTCGAAATCAGACTTCTACGTGGTTCGTTTGAAATTGCCGGCGAACTGGACCTTTCCGGTGCATTACCATCCCGCCCGTGAAAACGTGACCGTTATTTCAGGCACGCTTTATGCCGGTCTTGGAACGAAAATGGACAAGAGTAAGGCGGCGGCGTATCCTGCAGGCTCATTCATTTCGCTGCCGGCCAAACTTCCGCACTTTGCTTTCACTAAATCGCAGCCCACAGTGATCCAACTCGAGGGCACAGGGCCGATGGAAAACACGATGATGAAGAAGTAAACCTCACCGAGTCAGGCAAAGTAAGCGGCGGGCGTCCTACGCCCGCCGTCTTTCTCTTTCGTAGGTAGCGTTATGAACTCTTCGACCGCGGCGCCGATTGGCATGACAGCCCTCATCTACGTCATCGTTATCGCGCTCTTCGTGTGGCGCATGATGCGACCGATGCGCGTAAGTGTCGCGCGGATTTGGGTCCGGCCGATAATGCTCGTCGTATTCACCGGCGTGGCGATATGGGGCGAGCAAATGACTGCGCCGGCGCCGCTATGGCAAATTGCCGCGATCCTGATTGCCGGCGCACTCGTGGGCATTCCCCTGGGCGTCCTGCGCGGGCGCCATAGTGAAGTGAAAGCGACCGATAAGCCCGGCGTATATTACGTCCACTCCTCGTCTCTCATCACGATCGTCTGGCTTCTGGCATTTGTCGCTCGCGGTGCTATCCGGTACTTCATCCCAGGCGCTAGCCACGGCCTGACGGTTTGGACCATCGGGCTCCTAGGCTTTGCGACGGCGGCAATCTTGGTCTCGGCGTTCATCGTGCACCAGAAACTGCAGGCGGTCATGCAACAACCGCGGGCCGCGTAGGTACTGCCAGAAGGAGGTTCCCATGCAGCAAGTACAAGCGCAGCGCCGCTCCTCGTACGCGATATGGATCGCGCTGGTCATCGGTGCCATCGTCGTCATTTCGATGATCGGCTCGTATAACAGTCTGGTCGCGCTCAGTCAAGGCGTGGACGCGCAGTGGGGCCAGGTGCAGAACGTGTATCAGCGGCGCGCAGACTTAGTGCCAAATCTCGTAGCGACCGTCAAAGGCGCGGCGAATTTCGAGAAGAGCACGTATATTGCCGTCGCGCAAGCGCGCGCGAGTGTCGGCCAGCTCTCGCCGGACGTTGTAAAGAACGCGACGAACGATCCAAACGCCATGGCGCAGTATCAGAAAGCGCAAGACAACCTTGGCGGTGCGCTGTCGCGCCTACTCGTGGTCGTAGAAAATTATCCCCAACTCAAAGCGAACGAGAATTTTCTCACGCTGCAGTCGCAGCTCGAAGGCACTGAGAACCGCATCGCCGTCGAGCGCCGGCGCTACAACGAAGCGGCGCAGGCGTTCAACACACGCAGAAATACGTTTCCCACCGTTATGTACGCCGGACTGTTCGGTCAGCGGTTCAACAGCAAGTCGTATTTCCAAGCGTCCAATGCCGCACAGACCGCACCGCAGGTCAACTTTCCGTGAGCGCGATCGACGGCGAACGCATTCGCAGCGCGATACACGCCGCCGAAAAAGGCACCTCGGGCCGCATCGGCGTGCACGTATCGGGCAAGCACGTGCCGGATGCACTCGAGCACGCACGCGCCGACTTTCGTCACGCCCGTTTGCACGAGCATCCCGACGCCAACGGCGTGCTGTTTTTGGTTGCGCCGAAATCGCGCAAGTTTGCCGTGTACGGCGGAGAAGCAATCCATGGGCGTCTCGGCGATGCATTCTGGAAATCGCTCGTTGACGAGATGACGCCGTATTTCGTTCAAGGCCATCCAACGGACGGTCTCGTCTTCGGCATTGCGCGAGTCGGTGAAGCCCTGCGCTCGCATTTTCCGTCTTTGGTGAAAGCATGATTGCAGCGCTCGTACTTGCTGCCGCAATAGCGATACCGCTTCGGCCGAGCGACTACGTCACGGATAATGCCGGCGCCCTTACGGCGTCCGTCGCCCAACAGATTCGGAACGAGTTGCAAACGTACGAGCAGACGACCAAGCATCACGTGATCGTCTGGATCGGAGAAACGACCGGCGATACGCCGCTCGAAGATTGGACCATTCACGCTGCCGAGCAGTGGAAAGTCGGCCGCAAAGGCGCGGACGACGGCGCGATTTTGTTTCTGTTCATGCGCGACCACAAGGTGCGCATCGAAGTCGGGTACGGCTTGGAGAGCGTGCTAACCGATGCCAGCTCCGGTCAGATCATTCGCGATACGATCCTACCGAAGATGCGCGCGGGCGACCCCGACGGTGCCGTGCAGGCCGGCGTCGACCGCATCCTGCTGACGATTACGCCTTCGTTCGCTTCGCAGATCGGTCATGCGGTGCCGGCCGCGAACGACACGGGGTCCACTTCCCAATCGCCCTCGCTCGCCGCTCTTATCGGTATAACACTCGTCATATTGCTCGCGCTCTTCTCTATCCGCATGATGGCGCGAAGAGGCCGCCACGGCGCCTGGTATTGGGGCGGCTATTCGGGCGGCGGTTTTTCCGGCGGCGGCGGGGGCGGCGGATTTTCCGGCGGGAGCTTTGGCGGCGGTTTCGGCGGAGGCGGGGCGTCGGGAGGTTGGTGAGCCCGCGCGCTATTTAGAGCAAGCGAGATTGATCCGGTAATTGTAGCCGGGGGTCTTCGTCCTCCAAAACTTGCCGCTGTTGTGCGGATTGAGCATCCTGTACTTGGGAATGTCGAACGTTATCAGGAGCTTCACGGGCTTGTTGTTTTGATCGAGCGTTTGACCCGTGTAAAACGTCTGCGTGTACGTAAATTGGCCGGAAGCTGGGAAGGTGTGGTAATCGAGCAGCTCTTCGTTCATCGTTCCGCGGGTTGAGTCCGTCGAGGTCAGCGTATCGCCATTTGCGAGGCTCAGAACCAAAGCTTGCTTGAGGGTATCGGCAGGCGAGATGCCCGCATAGCTGGTGCCGTTGCCCCATTGCATCGTCACGTCCCAGCCGTTGACGTTGTCTCCGGCAGGATGGAACGCGACGTTGGTGACGCGCACGCGCCATACGCCGTTGAACATCCATTGGTTCATGCAGCCTTGTTGAGCGGAAACTTGCGTGGATCCGCCTTGTGCTTGCGACGTCGTTGCATAGAGCGCGGGTGGCGAAAAGAGCAGCGTAAACACGAGAATACCTACGGCCTGCTTCATCATAGAGGCGTCCTTTCTAAGTGCCCCGCGCGCTATTTAGAGCACGCGAGGTTGATTCGGTAGTTGTAGCCGGGGGTTTTCATATTCCAAAGCTTGCCGGTGTTGTGCGGATGGTATGCTTTGTACTGGGGCACATCGAACGTTATCAGCAGTTTCGCCGGTTTATTATTTTGATCGAGTGTTTGACTGGACAAGAAGTTCTGCGTATACGTAAATTGTCCCGATGCGGGGAACGTGTGATAATCGAGTTGCTGCTGATTCATCCTTGATGTGGTCGTATCGGCCGCCGATATCGTGTCCCCGTTTGCCAGTCCAAGCACCATGTCTTGTTTGATCGAATCCAGGGGGCTGATTCCGGCGTAGGACGTTCCATTGCGCCACTGCATCGTGACATCCCATCCGGTGAGTGTCGACGTTGCGTCAGCAGGATGCCATGCCACGTTGTTGACCCGCACGCGCCATACGCCGTTAAACATCCACTGGTTCAGGCAGCCTGACTGAGCAGATACTTGGGTCGAGCCGCCTTGCGCCTGCGATGTGGTTGTGGAAAATGCGGGCGTCGGCAAGAGCAGAAAAAGCGCAAAAACGCCAAAAACAACAGGTTTCATCGTCGCGACGGCCTTTCTCGATGCCCGCCGGAGAAAGCGTACTCCTAGCTCGGACCGCATGCAAGCCTTAAACTTCCATTAATGTGATTCTGCCACAATCACCCCGTGAGCGCGCGCACGACGGAGTCCAATCTCGCAGCACGGGTGCTGTTCGATGCCGCATGCGCCCCGCAGACCAGCAATTCGCCTGTCCGTCTGGATAATATCCCACCAGGCGCGGCCGAGGCGATTCACGTTTGGGCAACGCAGCGCGGCGTATCTCTGGATTCCATCGAAGAAACGGGCGGCGTGCTCACTTACGGCGCGGGCGCGGCCTATTGCTTCCGCTTCGCGATGAACGATCATTATAACGGGGTCGTGTGCGTCGACGCGGACGGGACCGTGTTAGCCGAGGATTCCCGGGTTTCGGTTTGACGCTCGAGGCGTTCGGCGACGCACTTCGGCAGCGCGGGCCGACGTTGAATTTGCTGTTCGAGCAGGCGCGTGTTTCTTTCGAACGCGAGGGCGATACCATCGTGCGCGACGCGTTCGCAGGCGCGATCGTGACGGTGCTTCACGATATGCTGCGTGGATTCTGGCTCGAGCAAGATGGATCGAAAGCCGATTGGAAGCACCTCGGTGCCAAGCTGAACGGATGTTCCGTTCCACAGATCCTTTCTGCCGCGCTCGACAACTTGCGGTATTTTGAAGATTGGGATTCGGAGAAACCGGCAACGCTTGCGCAGCTGCACTCGGTAAAAGTGCTTTCGAGCGCGCTCGAGATCCCACTCAAGAAAAGTGGAAAGCGCAAGCCGTTTCGCGGCAATGTCTGCTGGCAAGTACTCGAAGCGCTCAGCGGCGGCGGCGGTTATGCGCGGCTCGACTTGCTTACCCGTGAATTTGCGTCCGCGCTCGACGCGAAGCGGAAGGCTTAATCAGCACTTTAAGTCCGTTATCGCAGCCGGCTCGGAAGAAGGTAGCCAGGCGAATCATCGGATGGTTCGGAAGATGATTGGATGGCTTTTGACGGCGCGCACGTCGCCGCCGGAACGGTGCGCGCGTTCTTCCTTTACGATATCGCCGACTCGATCGATCTGCGCCAGCTGCGTACGGTTCGCGGCGAAGGCCTAGCGCCCGCGCATTTCTCGCTTCGTCCGCACACCTCGCCGGCCTATCTGCAATTCCCCACCCCGCCGCTGGTAGCTTTCCTCGGACCCGCGCGGCGAATCAAGCTTTTCGATTACGGCGTAATCTCGGTGCGTCTCGCCGCGCCGTTTTCGGGATCTCTACGCGAGATGGTGCAGTTTGCGAACGACCTTCGAAATAATGAAGCGGTCGCGAACGCCGCTCGTGACACCGTTCAGGAAGTGATCGCCGAATTGGGCGATGCACTCGAGGACCCGCACACCGCGCTCATCGAAGATTATTTCATTGCGCGAGTCGAACAGTTCACGCAGCCCGTAAAGGCGGACGACTTGCTCGTTCGCGGTCGCGACGAACTGGCGGCGCTGATTCTCGGCGAGACGGGGCCGTTTTCCGCGGCTCAGCGCGATGAGGCGATACGTCTAAATTTCTCTTACTATCCCGACGACCTGACGATCGTGCAGTGGGATGCTGCTTTCGTTTACGATCGCCCGGAAAGCGCCGACGCCATCGAGGACATTCTGGAATTTGCGAACTCTCAGCTCGTCGAACTTCGCACGTACGACGCGCTGCTCGATAGCGAACTGGACGCGATTTATGCCGTCAAGCCCGAACGAACCTTGCGCGCGCTGTTGGGCCGGCGCGCGGCTGAGCAAGCCGCGACGCTGCGGTATTTGATCGTCGACGTCCTGGAACTAACCGATCGCGCAAGCAACGCGCTCAAAGTTATCGGGGACGCGTACTACGCGCGAATCTACCGCGCCGTTTCCGCGCGTCTTGCGCTCGACGATTGGCAGCGCCAAATCGATCGCAAAATTCGAAGCATCGGCGAAATGTATCGGTTCTTCGACGATCAGGCACGCGCGCGCCGGGATGTGTTCCTGGAGATCATCATCATCGCACTAATCGTTCTCGAAGTGGTTATCGGCGCGCTTGCCTTACGCCACTAACAATATTTCCAGTTCGCCGGGCACTTAGGCTTGCTGCTTGCGCTCACCGGTGCGATGTGATGGACGCCGGACGGCGCGTGAAAGGCCGAAGGATGTACGCTCGACTGACGCCGTCCGCATCCGCCTCGATACTGATTGTTCCATGCCGAGGTGCCCAGCGGCGTAGAACAAGCGATGTTCGTGTTGAAGTTCGCGAAGGTCGCGGGATCCGAAGCGAATTCGCTCTGAAGTGACCCGATGCGATGGCTGTCGCTGGGATGGTCCGAGAGAAACTCCGGCGTGCCGCCACCCGGATTGGCTTCGAACTGCTGCATCAGCCACACCATACCGTGGGGCGTGATCCCGGACTGCGCGCATAGATATGCACCGGCATAGTCCGCGTTGTGTTCAACGTCCCGCGAGAAGTGCATCGCCTGCATATTCGCTGCAAGACTTATGACTGTATTGGCAAGCTGGCTGCGTCCGCCGCCAAGCAGTAGCGCAAGGCCCGTCGCATAGAGCGAGAGCCGTTGATCCTTCACGTACAAGTTGTACACGTCGTGATGAATGTCGTGCGAGACTTCATGGCACAGCACCCCCGCCAGTTCTTCCTTGTTCTTCACGAACGTCATCATGGAATCGGTCACGTACACGTTGCCGCCCGGAACCGAAAACGCATTCGGCTGGCTCTCGTGCACCAAGATGAAATGGAACGGCGTGAAATACTTCTGATCCGCGGCGGGCGCGATGCGCGCAGCAATGGAGTTGAGCGTCGTATAGTACGGCGAACTCTGAATGATCTCGCCCTTTTGCTGTAACTGCTGATAGACTTGCTGGCCGATCTGCATCTCTTGCTGCTCCTCGTCGCTATAGGCAAGGGCAGGTGCGACACATCCGAAAGCCAGGGCCACAGCGATGAATACGGCCAAAAAACGATTCATGTAAGTGTTATTTCCTCTCCAACACGTCAACGAAAACACAGAGGTCGCCCTCTCGCAAAAGACCGCCCGCTTGCCCCCCCTTTGTCATCCTGAGGCATCGAAGGACCCCGAGCCCGTCGAGGGGCTTCCCCCTTGTCATCCTGAGGCATCGAAGGACCCGGAGCCCGTCGAGGGGTGGCGCACGCGGTCGCCGGAAATGGCGGCGCATTAAAACGCAGGCGCATAAAAACGCAGCTGACGGGTGCAAAGCGTGCCGGCCCGAGTACTCGCGGCCGCGATAGGCTCGTCGCTATCGTATTGCTCAAAGCTGCGGAACCCGAATGTAACACCGCATCGGCGGCACTGGACGCCATTGCGAACGACGGCGATAGCTAAGGTCGCATGATACGCGCGCGGGCGCCGTTCAGTGCTTTATAACATCGTTCGCGAAAGCGATGGGATACTACACAAGGGGCTCAAACGTCCGGTCGGGGCAAAGGGGGCGGCGTGCCTCCATGCCGGGACTCTGCCTGCGTTGAATTCTGCTGCGAATCGCTAGGAATCCAACGACTGCATTACCAAAGCGAGTTCATGTAGGTGTTCCAAGACTGCCCGGGTGGCACAACCTCCATTCTTCTGAAAGAGGTATGCAGTATGAAACGCTTATGGAGTCCACCGATCATCTTATTTGTTGTGTTTACAGCGCTTGGTATATCAAAAGCGTTCGCAAATAGTACGGCAGACTGGGTAGCGCAGAAGTTTGAGATCCAGCAAGCCATACGAGTGGCCTTACTCGTAAGAGCTCACGGTATTGAGCAGGCTCTTAATAGCAAACTAGCCTCTTATCATCCACTGCCTTTTGCCACAATAAATCGAATGACCGATGTTAATGCGCTTCGGTTGCAGGTGATTGCGGCACAACAAGCCGCGCAGACAGAACGCGATCTCATTGCCGCAAACCTGACACCAGCACAGGTGCAAGCGAACGTCCTCAATAGTTCTTTAACAAATGCGCTGGCGACCGCGATCACTGCGCCGCAGTTACCGCAGCCATTTACGTACGGCGTGGGCGGGACACGGGTACTGGCGGTATATGACTCGACGTCAACTGGCACAGCACCGGCGGTCTCTCCAACGATCTCGACCGCTTGTAATGTGATGTCGTACGTGACAGGAGCATTTGGGACAGGCGGCCCACAGTTTATTAGCAGCACTGGCCAGACGACTGGCCAGAAGAACACTCTAAGCATCGTCGGATTTGCCCTCGGAATAGTGCCGATTGCCATGAATTGCACCAAAGATCATTCGACGACGCCCGCGGCAGGGCACCAACAGCAGGTACCACAACAATAGGCACGCGCGCGACGGTTTGGTGTTTCGTTTGCTGAGAAACCTGGTTCCGGGCAGCAGCAACAAAAAATACCTGCCGCGTGCAACTGACATAAGGGGCCTCTTTCTGAGGCTCCTTATTACGTTCACGACGTTGCGAGCAGTCCTTGCAGTGGATTGAAGCGAACAATTCGCGGCGCAGGAGTAGGTGCGCGAAAGCGCACATTGCGCCCGTCTAGATTTTCGATACTATACTGGGTTATGCGCGGCGGCTTGGAGGCGCAATTCCATGAGCGACGAGTACTACAAGAGCTTCGAAGAATTCCTTGACCCAGATGTGCTTCGTCCACGACTCGTCGCGATCTCAGTGTATATCGCAGCGTTTGAAATGCTAAAAACGAGCATCATTGAGCGCCTGAGAAGCTTTCTAACCGTTGGCGGTGACGACGGCTCTTATCAGACTGAAGTTTCAGTGGACTTTAGGCTTCACTTCAAGTGAAGGATTCATCCCGGCTTCGACTAGGCCTTCACTTTAAGACCATCATCCAGACTCGCTTCTCGTCAGAGGTCTAGAAAAAGCAAGCTTCCGTCCCGATGCGCAGCAGTGATCCGCGACTGTCTCAGTCAGGCGCCTTTATCTGTGTCAGCACGTCGTTTCCTAACGGTAAATGCCAAGAGCCCTGAGTCGCCAGCGTTCCGAGAATAATTCCGCAAAACAGGACTAGGCTCCATGCCACGGCCTTTGCCAAAGAAGACTTTCTCGCGCTGCCGCTGGGAAAGACCGCGGACACCCAATCCTTCAGGGAACGGAATAGCAGTATAAGGCAGAGTAGTGCGAAGTCAGTGCTAAGCTCGTGTGGAACGTCGGACCCTTTAACGCATTGCCAAACGAACCAAGCGGTGATGAGGCAGAACACGGTCGGGATCATTCGTGAACCATACTTGCGCCACCAGTCGCCTTCCCTTTTCGTTAGGTAGACTGCAACTTTTGAAATTAGGTCCCATACAAAGTAGAGACAGAAAATGCTAAATACTAAAAGGGCCACCTTTGATGCGGGGTCTATACGATGCTCTGTCTTGCTAAAATCTATCGTTCTGACAAGAATAAAGTAAGTAATCACCAGCGCAACATCAAGAAGTAAAACAATGAATTCCCATTGGAAGATGCCCTTGACATCTTCTCGGCCGCCGGGTGCCAAACTCAATGACCATCCAACCCAGCTCGTTGCGATGACAATTGTTCCGAGAATTAGGTGACTATATGCGGGGAGAAAGTGATAAAAGCGGCCAGCCTGCACCAGAGATGCCGTCTGCAGCCCAACTTCCCCAATAGCGAGGGCGAACATCATACCGACAAATTCATGACGCAGCTTGGGCTGCTCAGCGCTCTTAGCTGGTTGATTTTCGCCGTTGTTCATTGGGCAGAGCCTTTGACTTGCAATTGTTCGGGCCCGACAAACGTAAAGTACCGAAAAAGCTCCGAAAAACTCTTCAAGACAACTGTTGGCTTAACTTCAATCGCCATTAACTTCTCTTTGGCGATCTCTTCGCTTGTCCAGCTACTCACTGCGCGTAACAGATCGTAACCCTGTCTATTCATCGATTGCCCGTATTCTGCGAACGCGTCGTGGACTCCAGCCCTCTGAGCCATATAGATGTCCTTCATCTTACTGTCGCCGACATACAAAACTTGGTCTAATGGCGCCTGAAAGTCGCTCGCAATCCTCAGTAAAATCTGCTGGTCAGGTTTTCGGTTATGTGTCTTTAGCTCCACGACGCTTGTTTTCTTCAGAATATAGGCGTCGGGCGGTCGACTTCGAAGACTTTCAAGGTCAACATCAGCTGGTTTGACGTGCTCCTCTCTACAATAAAGAGCATCTAGGACGCCATCCAATCCAAAGCGCAGCAAGCGCTGGATCGTATAAAAAGATTGTGATTCTGTAAATCCAACGATGCGGGCGCCAGTGCGCTTCACCGCTCGAAGGGTAGAATCCACATCGACATAGAGATGGGCCGTGCGTTCTCTGGCTTCACTAAAGGCAACGCGACCCGCGTCAATTACCTGCTGCTGCAAAGACTTCGGCAGAGCTGAAACACTTGGAACGTCTTGCAGCACCCAAGTATACTCCGTAGTGCCATGCCGCTGATGTACCTCACGGATCTCTCTTAGCAGGACGTCGCGGTCGATTTGCGTACGGTCGAGGACCGCGTTGACCATCGCAGTAAAGGAGTTGTACCAGAAGTCGAACCAATCGAAGAGCGTATTGTCGATGTCGACAATGAGTAACGTTATGACTGGCACGGTGTCCTCCAACAGGATCCTATCGTATGGGCGCTAGCTGCATTATCAAATTCGAAATCTCTAGGCCGCTTGGAGGATCGAAGTTTGACAAGACGATGGCTGTGTAACCGCTGTCCGGAAAACATCGGAACTTAGCACGCCGTGCTGGTCACAGCGACCCCGCAGCGCGAAGCCTTCGTGCCAAAAGCACGGCGCTCTCACGAAGTCCTGACCCGCGGGTCCGCAAGAATTGCAAAAATGTATGCAGAGCCCCGAACAAGATCCCGGATTGCGGAAGGCCCCTTTATGACTCGCATTAGCGGAGCGGCTTTCTCAAAGTCCGAGCGACTAAGATTCTGTGCGGCTCGACTTGGCCGAACCACGTTACCGGTCAAAGAATAGCTAAACGGTAGCCCCGTAATCGTATGGAACTCTAGGCTGGCCAAAGCGGCAATTTTGTTCCACGCGGAGTCAAAATCATTTGCATACTGTTCTCTATATTTGCGCAAGCTCGTAAACTCCACGGTCAAATTGGCGAACCAGTCCGAGCGACTGGAGCATTCTGATTTGCGCTAGCGTGCCAGATGTAGAAAGTCCCGTTTTCGGAACCAGCTCACGCAGTTCGGCCCTGCCCCCAAGCTCGCGAATGTAGGACAGTAGCCTCTTAAATCGGGGCTCTAGATCGCGCGTCTTATCGTCCTGCGCTAATATTTGCTCTGCCGGTTGGCCGCGGAATTGCCGCTCCAGATCTTCAAGTTCTTTTTCCAAAGAGGCCACGCGTAAACGCGTCTGGGTCAATTCAATAACCTTTGCCTTGTAGTCGTGCAGCAGGGATTCCATCATTTGTTATACACTCCGTATTCAGTATACACAAACTTCAATTGTATTTCAAACGGCATTTGCGGCCCAGTACGATGAGACGCCCAGCGCTTGCTAGGAGCGCACAGTAGCTTGGTGCCGAATCCCAGCACTGTGCGACGCTATTGGGACGCTGCTGATAGTATTGGATCCGCTTAAAGACTTATCGACGCTGGCGCAGTTTGTGCTGCTTTTCATGCCGGGATTCGTTTCCACACGGATATACGACTTATGGCGTCTAAGCGCGCGGTGGTCCGAAAGAGGGAGCGATTTTGGCATGTGATATCCTCCAGTGCAAAAAATGCTCGCTTTTTGCCTTAACGATTTTTTCGTATTTATAGGACTCGAGAACCAGTCTTGGAATGCAGCGAGGCGCGAATCTGGTGTCCTGCCTCTGCGGTGTACGTATTTGCTCGTGAGAACAAAGCGAAACTGGCGCCGGTTCTTCCCTCTGCCGGAGCCCGCTCTGAGCGCAATCCGCGAGAGGTCGAATGGCAAGTTGAAGCCGCCGCAAAGAGTGCCTCTTACATACACCTCCGGGTAGAACACGTCTTCAACGAATCGCGTTCTGATGAAGACGCGCAGGTTACGCCGCGCTGCGTACTCGTGAAGTATCGTGAAGTCTTGACCGCTGAGATTATCGGCCGTAATCAGGCCCTCAAGTTCCAGCCGGTCATGCTCATAAATCCGGAAGACCCCAAAGAGCAGGCGCTGCGTGAAATCGATGCTCGTTTCCGTATCGAAGACAAGGACCCGTTCGCCGAATGCTGCACTTCTCCAAGGGATGCGGGTCGAAGGAGACGGAAATGCTTGCCGAGGCTCCACCTGTATCCAAGCTCGAATAGCCGTCTCAACTGTTATCACGACGGCAGCCTCGCGAGAACGCCTTGGTCGTATTCAGGGCCATACATGCGCGAGAGATACTCATCTGCGGCGATGTTCCACAACGCCCAAGTAATCAGCACTCCCACAATGGCAAAGAGGAGTAGCCCCAGGGAACCATTGCCGCTTGTCTGTTCGCGTGAGGCAATAACCGAGAGTAAGATGCTGACTCCGAATTCGAATGCTGCCTGAAGCACCAGCGCCCGCCGGTCTGGGTCGCGTAGGCGAAGGTCTCTCGGAAAGTCGTTTTGCATGTCCGAATGGATAGTGTGGCAGTTTGCGCAGAGCGGGCCGCAGAGGTCGCTGTTAGCCTCTGCGTTGATGTGATGCATCTCTAACGTACGTATATCGCTCTCGCCGCAAGCAGCGCATGCTGGGTCACTGTAGCCGGATTCCTCGAAACGCTTGCGCTTTCGTTGCCTAGCATCCTCAGACAAACCCCTGCGTTTCTTTAGGCAGTTTGCACAAAGAATAGAATTGTATCGCGTAGACCACTGCAGGTAACGTATATCTGTCTCCCTGCAATGGGCGTTGCTACACCAAGGAGAAGCGATTCCTGAGCGTTGCACGAGTCTAAGTCGGTTTTTCTCATGCCGCAGAGCAGAACGCGAGGGGACTTCGTACTCCATTGCTAGTCAGCGTCCGACGCATAGATGTCCAAAAAATAGATCGCACCGGCTCTCGCCAATCGGTTAATCGTCTTTGGGTCCGTTACGAAGTCGTACTTACGGCCTTCGCTCTCAAAGTAATACCCCTCGAATTCTTTGAGCGCGGAGTAGTCGCCGGTCTGCAACGACCTTCTGATTGCATTGTTGTAGTCAGCAATCATAGTCGCGTCTTCGGAACTGGTGGTAAGGACCGACGCATATCCGTGGGCCGTGAGAAAGCGCATCCTGCGAGGCAACGAGTCTCGTGCTTTTACCGCTCCATCTCCCGCCCCTGCAAGAGACGGCTGACGCCGCATAGCGGACGTTGTACCCCACACAGAGGCTCAAACGTCCGGTTTTGCAAGCCTCATCCCGCGACTTACGCTGCCCTAACCCGCGCGGATTTCCTCGATGCCATACCATTTCGTTGCCGAGTTCAGCATCTTACGGATGTCGGGATCCCCCCATTGAACGCACCGGGGGCCGAAGCGCGTTGAGGAATGAGGCGCCTGGGCGGTCAGGCGCCATAGCGGAACAGCCCCCGGAAATCAGGGCGATCGAGAGTACGAACAGCCCCCAGCAAGTATTTAATCTCGTAACAGGAATCATCTCTTCAAAAATCGCGTAAAGTTAGTAACATCGGTCGCAGATAACTGGCGGCATTGTGTCGGCAGATCTCCATCTAATCTCGGGGGCATTACATGTCACTCTCGGACCTTGCAGCCGTCGGCGGCTTCGTCAGCGGTTTTGCCGTGCTTGCTTCGCTAATTTTTGTCGGATTCCAGTTGAAACAAAACACAGAAGCTGTAAGAGCTGCGGCGTCACAGGCTCACTCACAAATTTGGCAACAAATAACGCTGCCCGTTGTCGAAAGCGGCGATTTTGCGAGAGTTTGGAGGCTAGGGCTCGACGACATTGGATGCCTGACAGACGACGAGCGCATTCGATTTTACTCTTTTGCCGGCGCAATTCTGCGCTTCTTTGAAGGCGCCCGCCTTCAATGGCGACACGGACAACTTGATAAGGAGCATTGGCATAACGTAGAGAAAACCGCGATCGATTTTG
>Ga0073928_10005161_pt1 | contig 18538 bp, 18 predicted proteins | sample PaiPotPPA55metaG_FD_76969 | JGI IMG/M metagenome (GOLD analysis project Ga0073928, IMG submission 76969) | Iron sulfur acid spring bacterial and archeal communities from Banff, Canada, to study Microbial Dark Matter (Phase II) - Paint Pots PPA... ... | reverse complement strand
CTGAAGGTTCACCGTCAACGTGCTGAAGTTGTAATAGACGCCATCGGAAGCCGCGTCCACGACGGGACTGACCGTCACGTCAACAGAGGAAACCCCGGCGGGGATCGTCAAGTCGTGAACGCTGGGGTCCGCGCCGGCGACCGGCATCACGTTGGAGCTGAAAGTGTAATCCGTCCCCTCTACCGCCGGCCCTTGAGTCACCAGATTCACAGTCAGCGGCAGCGCGGTGACGCCAGTGCGCGATACGGTGAGCGTCGCCGACTTCATGTTCGCTTCAGAGGCGACCGCATCTGTCCCCTTGATGCTTACCACCTCCGCGCCCTGCGGCGGGGGGCTGGACGTGCCGACCGTTGAAAGCAGGGTGCGACGCTCAAGCAGCTCGGCTGTAAACTGCAGCGACCGACGAGCCGGCGGAGTGTGACGAGCGGGGCGCGCGTATTTCCCGAGAAGCATGGCATTTCTCCCGTTTACCGACAGGCGGGCTTGATTGTACCCGACGGCCGACGATTCCAGAGGCACAAAAGCAGTACCTTTAACTGCATTTCGTTACTATGGGTTACGCTCATGCGGCAGATTCATCTTAATCTGGATGACGCCTGGGCATGCTCCGGCCCTGATCTGACGAAGTTGCCGCCGGAATTGACTTGTATCGATCTGCGCGCGTGGGGGCCGCGGCTAAGATACCATGGCCGGCGGGATGAGGTCGATGCGTTCTATCGCCAGTTGGAGCCGCAACTGACGCCGTTCGTCCTCTACGGCTCGGGGGACTTCCATTACCTGGCCGCAATCTTCTTGCGACGGATGAAGACGCCGGTCACGGTGATCTCGTTCGACAATCATCCCGACTGGGACATTCGGCCGCCCTATTGGTCGTGTGGGGGGTGGGTGAACCGGGCATTGGAGATGCCGCAGGTGCGCCGCGTTTCCATCTGGGGCTGCGGGAATTACGAACTGCAATTCCCCTCGCGACTCTTCGCCAATCGCAAGGCACTGAGGTCGGGGACGCTGGAGGTCCATCCCTGGGCCGAGCGGCAAGGTCGCTCGGTTCGCCGCCGATTCGACTGCATGACCCGGCAGAACTGGCGCGAGCGGTTCGAGCGTTTCTGTGAATCCCTCTCGGGGCAGGACGTGTACGTGACGGTGGACCTCGACTGCCTTCGGGCCGAGGAGGCCGTGACCAACTGGGAGAATGGGCTATTCATTGCCGAGGATGTCGCATGGGCGGTTCGCAGATTGCGGCAGAGCGCGCGGCTTGGCGCCGGGGACCTGTGCGGCGCGTATTCCGAATCCGAATACGCGCGGGGGTTTCAGCGGTTCGCGGCCCGCTGGGATCATCCAAAAACAGCGCCTGTGCGGCTGGAGCACGCACGGGAGGTGAACCTTCTGGCCCTGGGCAAGCTTTGGCCGGCATTGATAGGCCAACCTGTCACTGACCCGGCCTGACCACAATGCCGCGCTCAACTGGTCGTAACGAACCCGATCCCGGCGCTGATAAGAATTATCCCGATCCACCCTTCAACGGTAAGCCGCTCCTTCAACAGCAGGCTCGCCGCGAGCACGATCAAGACGGGATTCAGGCCTTCGAAGGGGAAAATCTTGCTGAGGGGCCAATCCTGCAATAACCCCAGCCACAGGAAAAACCACATCGTCTGCGTCGCGATCCCCAGGACCAGCAGCCGGACCATCACGGGCCGCGGCTTGGGGTCCTTTTCGTTCATGGCGTGCTTGAACAGCAACTGCCCGGCGACGAGGAAGAATTGGGAGGCAACGCAAAGAAAAATCGCCAGCGGCTTCACAGCTTTTCCTCCGCCTTGACCAACGGCCGGATGATCGCCAGCACGCCGCACATGATCAGACCGATCCCCAGCCACCGCTTGGGCGAAACGTACTCCCCTAGAAACGCCCATGCCCCCAGCGGCACCAGGGCGTGAACGATGTTGATGAGCGGAAACGCGATGCTGAGCGGGACCGACCGTAGAACGTACAGCCAGCTTACCAGGCTCAGGCAATAGCTGACGATGCCGATCCAGGTCCACCATGACATCAGCGACGTGATCCCGAACACAGCCGCCGCCCCGCCCACCTTTGGAGCGGCCAGCGAGCCCTTCCGCAGGAGCAGCTCGCCGGTGGTATCCAGCAGCGCCCCCAGGAAAACCTGCACGTAAGGGTTGAGAAAGAGGCGAAGCGGGGCCGGAAAGCGGGCCGGCGGCGCGCACGTCAGATCCGTCATCGACCCCCCCAGACGTCCGCGTAGTTGGGGAATTTCCGCAACGCCGGCTCGCCGCGGGTCGGCTCCAGCCAGGGAAGCACCTTCTTGAGGATGAAATTCACGGGTTTCCACGTGTGCGCGACGTACAAGTCCACGGGCGCCAACTCACATTTCAGCCGCGACTTGGGCTCATATCCCTGCCCGCTGCTGCAATACCACTTATACCCGTTGGACATCGCCCACTGGAGAATGTCCCGCAGTGTGTAGAAGTACAGATGTAAGTCGAGAGCGACCGAGTAGTCCAGCCCCACGTAGTCGTCGTGGATCTCCTGCCCGTGCACCATGCACACGCTGAACGCGATCGCCTTTCCGTTCTGCCGCCAGACGAAGAACCGCATCCGTTCCGGCATTTCCTGCCCGAGCCGGCAGAGGTATTCCTTCGTCAACCTTTCGAAGCGCAGCTCCGATCGCTCGTATACCTGGAGATACAACGGGTAAAGTTCGTCGACGATCGGGGTGACATCGTGCAGGACCTGCATCGTGATTCCCGCTCCCTCCGCGTCGCGGAACTTTCGCCGCAGGTCCTTGCGGGTCACTTTGCTCAACGCCTTGGCCATGTACTCGTCGAAGCTGGCGAAGGGAAGGTGCATTCGGATGCCCGGCAGGCTCGGGACCCGCGCGTATCCGTTGGTCGCGAAGGTGGTGAGGGCCGGCCTGCACGCGGCGGGGAACTCCTTGAGCACGATCATCGGCGCCTTGACCCGCTTCGCGTACCTCTTGATTGCCTCATGGAGCCGGGCCGCGATCCAGCCGGTGGTTTCCTGTGAATTCCCATCCAACTGGCCGTCCCCCACCGAGCACCCGACCATCAGCGTCCGCATCGTAAGCAATCGCGGGAACCAACGCCGCACGCGGGCGACGAGTCCCAGCACGCGCGGGCCGGCGCCTTGCAAGAGGTCCTGACGGAGCAGGAAGAACGGCTGGATTCCACGAACTTCGCCGCGCGCATCCTCGATCACGAAATACCGGTAATCGAACCCCTGGCGGATGGTGTCTTCGACGATTTCGTAATACCGCCGGTCCTTGCGCTGCCCCGCGAACGCCCGCTGCCAGGCCGGCACTCGGTCCAGATCGCCGCGCGTGGCGACATAAACCGCGCCGTCGGCGGTCGGCAGACGCGCGATCGTATCACCGTCCATCATGCGCAATGCGATTGGGAACATCGACAGAGCCCTATTTGTATCGTGAGCTGCTCGCTGCGGAAAGGCCAGCGCTATGTCAGGCGTCAGTTGGGGGGTGACGTTCGGTGATCGCGAGGCCCTTACACGTGGCACGGCCGACTCGGCCGTGGGCGTAGGAGCGTCATTGCCGGTTGGTGGGTCCCGATTCCATCGGGATGGAAAACCCGGTGTCGCTACCGCGCTTTTCACAATCGCGCATCAACTGGCAATGAAACTCTTCGGACCACGGCCGAGTCGGCCGTGCCACGATCCAGCCGCTCAATATACCCACTCGACCACGTCGCACACGTCGCACGCTTCCTGGTGCTTGCTGCTCTGGCGGGCGGCGTCCAATAGCGCCATGGTAGGCAATACGCTTTGGACGATCACTGCCGGAGGCCCTTTGCCCTGCACCGCCGCGGCGAACTGCTCCCAGATCTGCGTTTCCGTCATCATCCCGGTCTGGGCGCGCGGGAGCAGTTGGGACGGGCCGTCGCCCGGTGGCGGCGTAAATTGCAACCGCGCCCAGGGCGACGTGTCGAAGCTGGGGCTGTGAGGCGCCGACGCGGAGCCGGCGGTGCCGTCTACGTGCCAGCGGGGCAGCGGCCGCGTGGTCGTCGTGTTGATTTCGCACATCCCGAGGATCCCATTATCGAAATCGATCAGCACGCGGGCGAAGTCGTCGCAGTCGCTGGTCCAGACGTTCCCGCGAAGCTGGGCAAAAACGCGAACGGGTTTGGCGGGCCAGAGCCGGCGCCAGAACTGGTCGATGAAGTGGCTGCCCCAGGCGGCTCTCGACTCTTGAGCCCGCGCTCGGCGGCCAGAGCGCAGCGGGCCGGCGAGATGTCGTCGGCGGCCACCGCCCGAACGCCGCGCGCCGCCTCCATCCATCGGGCGTGTTCCGCGCCGATCCGCCCATAACCGATGATCCCGACCATCAGCTCGTCCATCGGTGCGGATTGTAGGACGTCGCACGTGCAGCAGATAATCCGACTGCAATGCCCACCCGATATCGGTTCGGGAGGCGCGCGCCCCTGTTGCCAGCAGGGGCCATCAAGTTCGCCGCGGCCACCGCGCCCCAAATGACATGAGCCAGCGCAAATCCAAGACCTCGTCCCTGCCGCTCCAGGCCCTGATCGGGGCCCTGGCCCTGACGCTGGGGATGTCCGTCTTCTGCATCTTCGAGTCCGACGGCGCGAACCGCGAGCGCATGTGCCTGGTGGCGCTGATCCTGGTCGAGCTGGGGATGCTGGAGCTGTCGGCGATCATCCTGCGGCGATTCCTCAAACGGCAGATGAAGGCGGAAGAATTGCTCCGCGAGAGCGAGCAGTTCGCCCGATCGATCGTCGACGCGCTGCCGACGCACATCGCCATCGTTGACGGCAACGGGACGGTGCTGTCGATCAATCGGGCCTGGCGGGAGTTCGCGGCGCTGGGCGGAGAGGGGAACGACCGCGTGGGGGAAGGGACCAATTACCTGGCGGTTTGCGACGAGATGGCCGGGGCGCGGAAGGACCAGAGGCACGCGGCGTTCGCCACCGGCATCCGGGCCGTCGCGCGCGGGCAGCAGCACGAATTCGCCCAGGAGTACTCCGCCCACACCCCGCAGGAGAAGCGGTGGTTCCATGGCCGCATCACCCGGTTCCCGGGGGACAAGCCGGTGCGGCTGGTCATCGCCCACGAGGACATCAGCCGCAGAAAGCTGGCCGAGGAAGAAGTCAACAAGGCCAAAGAGGATGCCGAGCTGGCGAACCTGGCCAAGAGCGCGTTCCTCGCCAACACCAGCCACGAGATTCGCACGCCGATGAACGCGATCCTCGGTTATGCGGAAATGCTGCTGGACAACCAGCAGACGGATGCCGAGCGGCAGAACTGCGTGCGCACGATTCGCCGCAACGGCGAGCACCTCCTGGCGATCATCAACGACATCCTCGACATCTCCAAGATCGAGGCGCAGAAGCTCACGGTCGAGAAGATCAACTGCGAGCTGCCGCAGCTCGTGGCGGACGTGATCGGGCTGACGCGCCCGTGGGCCCAGAAGAAGGGGCTGAAGTTCGAGATCGAGTTCGACCGGCTGATCCCCCGCCAAATCCAGACCGATCCGCTGCGGGCCAAGCAGGTGCTGGTGAACCTGGTCAGCAACGCCATCAAGTTCACCGAGACGGGCCGGATCAAGATCGGAATCTACCGCGAGATCTCCTATTTCACGCACACTATCCGGTTCGAGGTGAGCGATACCGGGATCGGCATGTCGGGAGAGGAGATGGCCCGGCTGTTCCAGCCCTTCATGCAGGCAGACGTCTCCACCACGCGCCGGTTTGGCGGGACCGGGCTGGGGCTGACGATCAGCAAGCGACTCGCACGCCTCCTCGGTGGCGACATCAGCGCCCAATCGGAGGCCGGGGTCGGCAGCACGTTCATCTTCCGGGTGGACGGGGGCCCGAGGCTGGGTATCCCGCTGATTGAGAACTTGACACCCGAGCAACTTTCCGCGGGCGCCGCCGACGCCGCCGATGAGGAGATACGCCTCGACGGCCGGATCCTGCTGGCCGAAGACGGCGAAGACAACCGCGAGCTGGTGGCCTCGCACCTGCGCCGCGCCGGCGCCGAGGTGGTGATTGCCGTCACCGGACGACTGGCGGTCGAAGCCGCCAAGGCCCAGCAGTTCGACCTGGTCCTGATGGACATGCAGATGCCCGAGCTGGACGGGTATGGCGCCGCCCGGTTGCTTCGCGCTTCGGGCTTGCGCATCCCCATTATCGCGCTAACCGCCAACGCCATGGCCGAGGACCGGCTCAAGTGCCTGGAGGCCGGGTGTTCTGAGTATCTGGCCAAGCCGATCTCGCGGGCGCAGCTTCTGCGGACGCTCAGCAAGTTCCTGGCGGCGTCGTCCCGGACGTCGGCGGAGGCGCCCGCGGCCGCCGTGCCTGCGGCCATCGCCCCGGCGCTCCCGGCGCCCGGGCCTGCGGCCACCCCGCCAGAGGCCAGTCCGCAAGAAGCCGCCCCGCCCCCTCCTCCGGTGCGGAGCACTCTCGAACACGAGCCTTCCATTCAGAAGCTGCTGGGCAAATTCATTTCCCGGCTGCCGGAGCGGGTCACGACGATGCACAACCTGCTTCAGGAACAGAGCATCGAGGACTTGCGGCAGGCGGTCCATCAACTCAAGGGGGCGGCCGGTGGGTATGGGTTTCCGCAAGTCACCGAGGCCGCCGGCCGGGCCGAGCAGAAGATCCGCCAGGCCGAGCCGCTTGAGCTGGTTAAGGCCGAGGTGGAGTCGCTGATCGCCCTGGTCCGCACGATCGAGGGGTACGACCGCGGCCGCGAGACCGCGCCGGCGCCCACGCCAGCCGCCGAGTGAGCTGCCTGCCACCACGCTGGGGTGTAACGCTGGTTTGTGGTGGGCTGGAACGTGGCACGGCCGACTCGGCCGTGCCACGGGGGAGGCCTCGCCACAAGCAAGGGATCTCACCCCAATGGTGCCGCAAGACGGCCATCGTAATTCCCCCTTCTGACTCGCGACATCCGCCCCGCCGGCGCATACCTTTTCTTATGAGACGCGGCGACGATCTCACAAAAGTCGTTTTGCGATTGCATATTTCCGCCCGCCGGTCGAGAATGGATCACCCCGATCGTCCGAGGAGGACTGCCGTGCGACGCGCCACCGCCTTCGTTCTGGTCGGCCTGCTGGGCATTGCCTTCGCGCCGCGGGTCCGTGCCGAGGCGCCGGCCGGCCCGACCACCCTTCCGTCATCTGACGAGATTACCGCGCTCGTACAAAAGCTGGGCGACAGCGATTTTCATCTGCGGCGGGGGGCGTCGGTGCGGCTGCGTGACATCGGACCGTCGGCGCTGCCTGCACTCAAGGACGCCGCCGATAGCCACGATCCCGAGGCGCGGGCGCGGGCGACCGCACTGATGCGCGAGCTAGAGTACCATCCGGTGCCCGGCAGGCCGCGGCAGCATTCCGGCCGCGTCGCCAGCATGACCGTCACGGTTGGCCATGGCCGGCGGACTGTCAACGTCGATGACGACGGCCGCAACATCCGCATCCTCGATGGACCCGGTGGCATCGAAATGATCGTCGAGGGAGAAGTAGACGGCCAGGCGGCCAAGGAAACTTACAAGGCCGCCACCCCCGAAGACCTCAAAGACGACAATCCCGAGGCGTATCTGCTTTACCGCAGATTTGCCAATGCAAACAACCTCGACATCGACGGGAACGCGATTCAGCAGCGCGTGATCGTCCGGGGCAACATGCTGATCGTGAATCAGCCGGTCGAGGCGCCGCGGACCGGCGGAGACGACCTGACCGCCCTCGGCGACCGCGTCGACGAGGAGATGAACCACCTGCACCTGACCCGCTCGCAGCGGCAGCGCGTGCATGATGCGCTGGACGACGTCGAGCGGGCCCGGCCGGTGGTCGGGCCGTTGCAGCTCGGCGACATGAGCCGCTACAACGACTCCTGCGACAAGCTCCGCAAGGCATTGGCCGACTTCAAGCTCCCTGACCCGGGCGACGCGCTGCCTCCGCCCAAGAATGCCCGGTTGGGAATCAGCGGCAATTCGGACTTCCCCGACGCCGGGCCGGTCACCGTATCCGAAGTCATGCCTGATTCCCGCGCGCAGCACCTGGGTTTGCAGCCCGGCGACATCATCCAGAAGGTCAACGGCAACGGCATTCACGGCATCAAGGACTTGCGCCGCCTGGTCACGGACCGTCCCACCGGCCTTGTGGTGGACGTCATACGCGATGGGCAGGAAGTGACGCTCAAAGAGCAATAGTCATGTCCTACCGCCTGCTGGCCAACGCGGTTGTCGTCTTCCACTTCGCCGTGGTGATCTTCGTGGTTTGCGGCGGGCTCCTGGTCCTGCGCTGGCGGCGGGTGGCCTGGGCGCATCTGCCGATCGCTGGGTGGGTGATCTTTGCCGAGTGGTTCCACCGCATGTGCCCGCTGACGTTCCTGGAGAACTGGCTGCGCGAGCGCGCCGGGACGGACGCCTACCGCGGCGATTTCGTCAGCCATTACGTCATTCCCGTCCTTTACCCGGAAGGATTGACCGACCGGATGCAGATGGTCCTCGGCACGTTCATCTTTGTGACGAACGTGGTGCTCTACGCGGTCGCGTTTCACCATCGCCGGAGGCCCGATTCAGGCGTTGACGTGGTTCCATCCCCCGGACACTCCGGCACGTCCTATTGATTTGGGCTATCCTCATGGACGGCCGGCTGCGGGCCGGTGGTCGGCCGAGGGAGCCGAATCGGCGTCACGCCGGCGGTATGCTGTTGGCGGATCCGCTGGGCGGCGGTGCGATCGACCCATTTGACGCTGCCGTTGGCAAAAAGCACGTTCATTCCGTCATGGTGATTCGACAGCGGCTCGAAGAGCAAGACCGTGTCGGCGCTGGCGGCGGTGGTGAGGCCGTTGCCGACATAGATGTAGGAGCAATGATTTGGGCCGGCGATCTGGGCCGCGAGCATCTGTGGCGTGGACCCAGCCGGCGGAGTCTTGGAATCATCCGGGCAGACGAACACAGTGGCCGGCAGTGACGCGTCGGCCTGGAGCACGTCCTGGAGCCGGTCGGGAAAGCGCCCGCCGCTCTGGTTGGCGTACGTTGCCATTGCCCTGCCGAGCATCTTCATATTGCTGGCGCACTTCACTCGGTTCGTCTGCTCGCGAGCGACGTTAAGGACCGGAAGCAACAGCAGCAGGCCCACTAAGCCAATGATGCCCAGGACGAGGCCGGCGATCGCCAATCCGCGACCCGAGCGGCGACGATCGCTGGTTTGGACGAGGCCCACCGTCCCCGTTATTACCGCAGCCAGGCTGCCGATGACCCAGAGCGGGCAGAAGCCCACGATGCCGGTAACGAGGCTGGCAATCGCCCATCCACTGGTGGGCGGCGGCCCCGCGGGGTATTGGGGTGCGCCAGACAAACCGTATGGTGCCAAATAGGTTCCGGCCGGCGCCGTCACCACGAACGGCCCGCCGCATTTCGCGCAGGGAATCGTCCGCCCGTGATACGGCCCCCACTGCTCCGGCAGCACGAAGTACGGTTGCCCGCAATGCGGACAGGAGATCTGGTTGGCCTCGGCCATGGGGCTCCTACGTGTCGCCGAGTTATACCAGACATATCCGTAATGCCCTGGGTGCGGAGCATTCCTCTGCCGTTTAGCCGCCCCGCTCGCGGCGGTCGAGCAGGTCACTGCCCCTGCTGTCCCTGGGCGCGCTTGGCCATCTCGATGAGCCGGTCCTGGGCCTGCTTTTCGTCGTCCGGCTCGTAAGGCATCCAGCAGCTACGCGGCAAGGCCTGGAGCAGGTTCTTGGCCGCCAGCACCTTCTGATCGTCCGGCATCCCCTGCGAGGCCTGCAAGGCGAGCTGCTTGTATAGGTTGAACTGCTGCGGGTCGGAGGCGATCTCGGGCTTGCGCCATTGGGCCACCTGCGGTGGATTGAGGGCGGCCACGCGCTTGTCGGCGGCCTGCACGCGGCTGGCCAGCGTCGGGTGATCGCTGAGGATCCCCGGCGTCTTGTCGTAACCCGCCGCGATCATGTCCTTGAAGAAGTCGGCGAAGTGGTCGGGCGGCCAACCGGCGCGAGTGTAGAACTTGAACCCGTACTCATCGGCCTGGGCTTCGTCCTGGCGGGTGAAGCCGTTGTTAACGAAGGCCCCGCCCGCCTGTGCGGCCGTCGCCGCATATTGGGTATAGGAGGACGACCCGCTTGTGCCCCCGGCGTACTGGGCCGCTCCTGCCGCCGCCACCGTGAGCACCGCCAGCGCCTCCTGCCGGCCAGTCCCTTTCTGCACGTGGCGGCAATAGATGTGCCCGTACTCGTGCGACATCACCGCCGCCAGCTCGTCCTCATTCTTGCACATCTGGAACAGCGCGTCGTAGATGTAGACGTAGTGCCCGCCGGTCGTGAAGGCGTTCACCGTCTTGCTGTTGACCAGCTCCCAGTGGATGTCACTGAACATCCAACTCCGGTCCTTGTCCTGGAAGTGGGTTTTGGGCCCGACGCCTTCGGCATCGAGCTGCTTGGCGGCGGCGACGATGCGGTCGCCGATCTGCTGGAGATACTGGGTCGTACGCGGGTGCTTGATCTCCGCGGGTTGAAGTCCGCTGTTGAACTGCGACGCCTGCTGGATGACCTGCTTGTCGCTGGCCATACAGCCGCTCCCGATCACGACCAGCAGCACTGCACACAACCCCCCGATCATGCGACGAATGAGCATTCGGATAATCATGGTCTGTTCCTCGTTCGACACCGCCTGATTCTCAGGTTAATGCGGTTCGTCAGACAGGACAACGCCTGTTTCCGACGGTGGGCCATCTGCTGGCAATGCTGCCGGGCCACGTCGTGATGCACACCGGCCAACTCCAGGTGATCCGCAGAAAGCTAGGAAAGCCGCTTCTGTTTCAATCAGGGGTGGACGGTCTAACGGACGCGTGATTCAGCGGTGGCCGCCCGCGCCGCCACCACCGCCGCCGAAGCCGTGACCGCCACCGCTACCGCCACTGCCGAACCCGGGGCGGGCGCCGCCAAAACCGTGGCCCATGACGTTGGGGCCGCCGATGCCGTAGTGCCCAAACGCATGGCCCACGGGGCCGTGATGCACGACGCCCGGGCCCGGTCCGACGCCGGGCCGCAAATGTGGCACTTGCCCGGGGCGGGTCCCGAAATCGTCAAAATCCGGCCCATGGTGGTGAAAGCGGTCGATGATCAACACGTCCGGCCCCCACCACGGTCCCCATCCCCAATATGGGTTCGCATAGTAATCGGGATATGGATAGTAATAATCGTAGTTATCGTAAGAATAAGACGGCGGCTCCTGGTAGCTGTAGTAGGCGGGCGGCGGTGGCTGTGGCGGCGGATAAATCTCGTTGGGCGCCTCCTGAGGCACGTAAGCCTCCTGCGGCGCGGCGGGCGGCGTCGTCGCCGCCTCCGCACCAACCGCGCGCGACAGCGACAGCGCCGCCTGTGAAGCCAGAGTGTCTTCCAACGGGAAGAGGTCGTCAGTGGGCGCGGTCGCCTTCAATCCAGCCAGCGGATGCCCCATGGCCACGTCCAGGACCTGGCCGGTGACGCGCAGATTGCTGCCGGACACCTGGCTCTGACCGTAGAGCACGAAGCCCGCCCCTAGCGCGCGGGCAGCTTCGAGAGCTTCGTGGGCGTCGGTCGCGGGCATTTGTGAAGCAGGCGCGATCACCTGGAGATGCGTGCCCTGCATCAGGTCCGCCGTCAGGTCTTGCTGAATCGACTTGCCAATCCAGGCGTAGCCTCCTTGCGGCGGTGGAATGAAGGGTAAAACCAGCAGGACGCGACTGCCGACGGCGGTCGTGGGTTGGGTCGCCGGTGCGGCGGCCGCCGCAGATGCCCCCAGAAACGTTGCCAAAACAGCGGAAATGGCGCTACGCATAACGCATGCTCCTCGGTGTACGAGCGCTCAAACCCTGTACCACAACTCTAGGATTCAAACCGGCGCCGGTCCATTGGGCGGCCGACGGGATTGGTCCGGTCGCACGCGCCACGGGAGGCATAACATGGGGATGCGAACAGGAGGCTTATCTTGATGTCGCCGCGAATGCTCCCGCGCCGGCCGATTCTGCCTCTGGCGTCCCTGCTGCTCGCCGGCTGCGCCCAGTCACAGTACGTGCCCGGCTACGCCTTCTACCCCGAGCCGGCAGCGGTCCAAGTCGCCCATCCGACGAGCCCGCAGAACCAGCAGGTGCCGCTCACCGTTTTGGCCACCGTGGTCGGGGTCCGCAACGCCGACGCCAACGCGCACGTCCCCTCTTCCGTGGCCGTCCATTTACGTTTCGAGAACAACGGCCCGTCGCGCGTCCTGTTCGATCCGCGCACGTTGGAGCTGAGTAATGGTCAGCTCCGCGTTTTCCCGCCGCCGCAAACCGACCCGGCCCGGGTGCTGATGATCGCGCCCGGTCAGCGGCAAGAGGTTACCGCCTATTTCCCTTTCCCGCCCGGTACCGCCGCTCGTGATTGGAACCTGAACAGGCTGCGGCTCCGGTGGCGGGTGGACATCAACGATTATCCGGTCCTCGAGACCGCGTACTTCGAGCGAGGGCAGCCGCGGGAGGAAGCCTCCTATTACTGACGCGGTGAAGGGCGGAGGGGGGGACAAGCGGACCGGGGGACAAGGCGATGCGGTGACAGTGGGAGAAGGAAACGGAGCGATTCGTCCCCCTGTCCCCCTGTCCCCCTGTCACCCCCTCACCTTGTCACCCCCTCACCTTGTCACCTTGTCCTCCCTCACGGCGTCGTCGGCGTCGTAGGCCTGCTCGGCGTTCTCACCCTCGACCTCGATTCGCTGGATCGAGAGTGCCCGGCCGGTTTGGGGGTCGATGTCGGCCAGCGCGCCGCACAGCCGCACGTCGCCGGTGGCGACGTCGAAGGGTTGGGGCATATTGGTGGTCATGTATTTGACCACGCGGTCCTTGCGCCGGCCCAGTACCGAGTCGTACGGGCCGCACATTCCCAGGTCGCTGATGAACGCCGTCCCGCCCGGAAGGACCTTGGCATCGGCGGTGGGGATGTGCGTATGGGTGCCGAAGACCAGCGAGCAGCGGCCGTCGAGCCAGTGCCCCATGGCGACCTTCTCACTGGATGCTTCGGCGTGAATGTCGCAGACGCACACCCGCACGTCGGCGGGCACCTGCGACAGAACGCGGTCGGCGGCGGCGAACGGGTCGTCGCTGGGCAGGTTCATGTAAATCCGCCCCAACAGGCAGAAGACGGCGACACCGACCCCGCTGTTGGTGTTGATCACTGTGAACGTCCGCCCCGCCGCCTCACTGGCCAGGTTCGCCGGGCGGACGATCCGTTCGCTGGCCTGCAAGGTGGGGACGATGTCCGCCTTCTTGTAGACGTGGTCGCCCAGCGTCACCACGTCGACGCCGTAGGCGCGGATCTTATGAAACAGATTGGTGGTGATGCCGCTGCCGCCGGCAATGTTCTCGGCATTGGCGATCACCAGGTCGACATTGTGCTGGCGGACCAGTCCGGGGAGCCGCTGGTGCACGACCTGTCGGCCCGGCCGGCCGACAATGTCCCCAAGGCACAGAATACGCAACGGCATCGGGCAGCCAGTATAGTCGCGGCCCAAGGTGAAGAATAGCAGCGGGCGCCGTCACAGGTAAGGCAACTGACCCTCGCGCGCCGCCGAGAGGGCCACCAGTACGCCGGCAATCGAGTCGCTTACCGCTTCGAAATACTTCTGACCCTTCTGGGCCGACGCGCGTGCCGGGTTCCCGGAGCCGGTATCCGGATGGACCGCCGACCAAGGCCGCGGCGTCCAGATGCCGCTTTGCGTCAGCCCTTCAATCGCGAACGGCGCCCGCTTTCCCTCACCCGCCTGGTCCATCGCCACCCACTGCGGCCGCAGGTACAGGATCAGGCTCGTCTCCATCTCCCCCGCGTGGTCGCCCGGTTCCTCGAAAATCTCCGCTAGCGCATCGGGCCGCACCTGGAAGAAGTTGATCAGCACCACGAGCATCTTGAACTGGCTTTGCAGGTCTCGCACCAGCGGCTTGAACTCGTTGCCGCCATGGCCGTTGAGGATGACGAGCCGGTCTATCCCTTGTGCGGTCAGGCTTCGCGCCACGTCGCGCAGAATCGCGGCCGCCGTCGTCGTGCGGAAGCTGATGGTCGCCCCCTGATCGAGCTGCTGCTCGTTGTTCCCGAACGGAATTGCCGGCAGCACCAGCACCTTCGCCCCGCGCTCGTGGGCGAGCTGGGCCGATCGCTCGGCGATGGACGTTGCCTCGATCACGTCAGTCCCATGCGGCAAGTGCAGGTTGTGCGCCTCGGTCGCGCCCCAGGGCAGGATCGCGACGTTGGGGTGATATTCTCTGAGCTGCTTGTAGTTTGCTTCGTGCAGGACGTAGGGACGCGGGGTCATGAGCAAGAGAATACAGAGGAAGCCATAGAGACGACAATCGTGGCACGGCCGACCCGGCCGTGGTCCAAGGAGCTTCTTTGCTGGTTGGTGTCCGATTGTGGAAAGCTCGGTAGCGACACTGGGTTTTCCACAATCGCGCACCAACCGGCTGTCAAGCTCTTGCGCCCACGGCCGAGTCGGCCGTGCCACGTGAGCGCCCCGCCACAGGCGAGCGTCACGCCCCCCGCGGCACGGGGCGCGAGCAACCGCTTCCTGGCGCCGAACCGTTGTTGTACAGTGATGGTTGCTTTCCCGGGAGATCCATGAGCACCTCACTGAATCGTCGAGACGTATTGAGGATGGGCGCGGGCGCCGTGGCGGGCGCGGCGCTGATGAGCGCGGTTTCCCCCGCGGCGTCCGATGCAAACCCGCCCCGCCGCCGACCCTTCAAGAAGGCCGTCATGTGGGACATGATAAAGGCGGGCAACACCGTCCTGGAGAAATTCCAGGTGCTCAAGGAAGCTGGCTTCGATGGCGTGGAAATGAACAGCCCGGGCGGCCCGCCCAACGATCAGATCAAGCGCGCCTGCGAACAGACCGGCATTCTGATCGAAGGAATGGTCGATAGCGTCCACTGGCACCACACGCTTTCGCATCCCGATGCTGCCGTGCGGGCGTCGGGGCTCACCGCGCTGCAACAGGCGCTGCGAGACTGCAAAGACCTGGGCGGCACCAGCGTGCTTCTCGTTCCCGGCGTGGTGAACGGCACAGTGGCATACGACCAGTGCTACCAGCGCTCCCAGGCCGAGATCCGCAAGGCCCTGCCGCTGGCCGCGGAGCTGGGCGTCAAGATTGCCGTGGAAGATGTCTGGAACGACTTCCTCCTTTCGCCGTTGGAGGCCGCGAGGTACATCGACGAATTCGACGACCCGGCGGCCATTGGCTGGCACATGGATATCGGGAACGTCGTGGCCTGGGCTTATCCCGAGCAGTGGATCCGTCTCCTCGGCAAGCGCATCCTCAAGCTTCACGTCAAAGAGTTCAGCCGCGAGAAGATGAACAAGGAAGGGCGCTGGAAGGGCTTCGATGTGCCGCTGGGCGAAGGGGACATCGACTGGCAAGCCGTCATGAAGGCGCTGGACGAAGTCCCCTATACCACGTGGATGTGTGCCGAAGTCCCCGGCGGCGGACTGCCCGAGTTGAAGGACATTGCCCGACGAATGGATCGAATCCTGTCACTGTGAACGATATTCCGCGGCGACGCGCAACTGCTACTTTGTCGCGGGCGGCGCTCAGACCGGCGCCGGATCGGAGGCGTCGGTCGGCGATCCGCGCCGTCGCCACAAACTCAGCCCATACCCCAGCGGGATCAGCGCGCTCAGCAACGCCAGCGCCCAAATCGGACACCCAATACTGAAGGCGCCGCCGGTCGTGCGGCTCAGGTCCGCGGGAGGTGGGTAGTATTTGTAATGAAAACCACGGAGCAGATGTCGCGTGGAGGCGGGCGAGGCCTTGTGACTGAAGTCCCATTCCCCGTCGATCTCGCGTGGTGCGGCGGTGCTGAATATCGTCAGCCGACTCCAGACGTCGAACTGGCCCGACTCCCAGCCGAATGCCACCCGCTTCTGGATGTACCCGCCCGGGGCGGCCACGTCCCGTGCCCATGCCATCTCGTCAGCCGTGTTTCCGCTGCGGACCCACACGCAGCAGAGCAGCACGAACGCCAGGCCCGACAGCACGGCGAGCAGCGGAAGAATCAGCCCTCTCATGGCCGCCATTATAGCGGCGGCGCGCACGAAGTGGCGAGCATTTCGATGCCGATCTCACCGCCCGCCCCGCTCAGACGCCGGGCGATTCAATGGGGCGCATCCACGTACTCGGCGCGTCGTTCTGGGCCCCAATAGAACGTGACGGGAATCTGGACGTCTCGATGCAGGCTTTTGTGGACGGGACAGGCGAGCGCGGCATTTTTCAACCGCCGCCGGTCCTCTTCCGACAGTTTGGTCGGGACCGCGATTTCCACCGTCAGCCGCTCGATCCGTCGCACCGGCGCAGTCGCCATCTCTTTTTTCACGCGTGCTGTTGAACCTTCCATGCCGATCCCGTGCCGCTGGGCGACGATCCCCATGGTCGTGAGCATGCAAGTGCCCAAGGCGACGGCAACGAGGTCGGTGGGCGAAAATGCCTCACCCTTCCCCATGTTGTCCTTAGGCGCATCGGTAACGATCGTCGCCCCGGAAGGGCCGTGCGTCGCCGAGCAATGGAGTTGGCCCTGATATGCGATTTCGATTTCGACCATGTGGTCTCTCCAAGGGTGATTCAGTAACCGCGCCAACCCCTCGCGCTACTATAGGCGTGACGGCGCCAGTTCCGTGTCGCGCCCAAGATACCGCGCTCCCCAAAGCCACAGCAGGCCACCAAGCGCCATGATCCCGGCCATGAACTGGAACCCGGCGTCCATCCCGTGGCGGTCGGCGATCCAACCGACCACCGTCGGCGAAATCGCGTCCCCCAGCAGGTGAATCACGAAGATGTTCACCGCGAACGCGGTGGCGCGGATGGCCGGATGCGTCACGTTGGCGAGGATCGCATTGCTCGGCCCGGTGTTGAAGAACAGGCAGAACACCGCCGCGAAGATCACGATCCAGGCAGTCGGGAATGGCGCGTGCAGCATCAGCACGATCAGCGGTGCGCCTACTAGCAGCCCCAGCGCCGAAACCAGAAAATACGAGCCGGAGAAGCGGCCGCGCAGGACATCGCCCGCGATGCCTCCCAGCAGCGTCGCCATCAATCCCGCCAGCGCGGTGATAGCGCCAAACACCAGCCGTGGACTGAGTCCCCAGAACCCCGGCACGTGCCGTACTTCCATGTACTCCGGCATCCAGTACCCGACCCCCATGATGGCGAACGTCATCGCCGCCATCCCGAGGGTATCGAGCACGTACGATGGAGTGTGGAGAAGCACCAGATGGTCCTTCAGCTTCGGTGCGCGAACCGGGGCGGCGGCGTCCGAGGCGCCGCGGCGGACCTCTCGCATCAAGAAGCAAAGCGCGCCCAGCAACAACCCCGGAGGCACCACCACGAAAAACGCGCTCCGCCATCCCAGCCGCGACTCGGCCAACTGTCCCCCCAACGCGTATCCCAGCGCGCTGCCGACCGGGATGGCCATATAGAACCAGGAGAGGACTCGGCCACGGATGCGGACCGGATAGAGGTCGGAGATGACGGTCGGCGCCGCCGGGCCATAGGCGGCCTCCCCGATGCCCACAAAGCAGCGGGTTGCCAGCAGCATCCCGAACGTCACCGCCAACCCCGATGCCCCGCTGGCCAGCGACCAGACGAGCACCCCCGCCCCGATTAGCCACCACCGGCTCGTTCGCTCGGCCATCCATCCGAACAGCGGAGCGGCCAGCATGTAGGTAATGGTGAAGGCCCCCGACAACAAACCCATTTTCGCTTTGGGATCGGCGACGTTCGGCAGCAGTGCCCTACGGATATCCGGCTCGACCGCCGCCAGCACCTGGCGGTCGACGTAGTTGAACAGGTTGATCGCCAGCAGCAGGAGAAGCGCGATCCGTGCCCCGCGGATCGGCCTGTCCATGTCCGTCCCGCCCTTGATTTCATTGACGACCGCGCCGCGCACGGGGCGGATGATGACGGCCCACCGTCGCAAATTCAACGCGGCGAGGGGTCGCGCTGGACGATAACAATCGTCTGGTCGTCGGTCGGCTCGCTGCCCCCGTGCCACCGCGCGACCAGCCCCTTGAGCGCGGCCAACACCTCGGCGGGCGGCCGCGATTGCGATTCGTCGAGGGCCGCCACCATCCGGTCGACGCCATACTGCTCGCCCGTCGCATCCATCGCCTCGAAGATGCCATCGCTGACCAGGAGCAGCGCCCCGCCGGGCCGCAGCGCCACGGCGGGCGGCGGCGGGTCGTCCCAGCGGGCGATCCCCAGCGGCTGGACCGGCGGGTCCAGCGTCGCCAGCGCCGCTCCAATCGCATGGCGCACGAACACCGGCCCGTGCCCGGCACTCGACCAGTGCAGCACGCCATCGGGCGAGATGAAGGCGAGAAATGCCGTCACGAACTGGTTCGACTCGAGGTCGTCCATCAGCCGGCCGTTTACCCGCGCCAGCACATTGTGTGGGTCTCCATCCAGTTCGGACAAGACCCGCACCAGCGAGCGGGCCTGGGAAACGATCATGGCGGGG
>Ga0073928_10005158_pt1 | contig 18546 bp, 15 predicted proteins | sample PaiPotPPA55metaG_FD_76969 | JGI IMG/M metagenome (GOLD analysis project Ga0073928, IMG submission 76969) | Iron sulfur acid spring bacterial and archeal communities from Banff, Canada, to study Microbial Dark Matter (Phase II) - Paint Pots PPA... ... | reverse complement strand
TCCGAGCTTCACTCAAAACTAATTCCAAATACATTCCGACTTCGGCAGAGCAAATCCTCGACGATTTCCGGCACTACATCGCCCAGATGGAGCCGAAACTTCCGCAACTTTTTACTCTCCTTCCCAAATCTCCGGTCACGGTGGAAGCCATTCCCGCGTTCCAGTCTGCCGCGGCGACTCATTATGTAACCGGCACTCCGGATGGCAAACGCCCTGGCCGCGTCGTCGTCGCCACATCGGATTTCGCTACTCGCTCGCTGATTAACGACGAAGCCATTGCCTACCACGAAGGCATTCCCGGGCATCACATGCAGCTCTCCGTGCAACAGCAGCTCACCGGGCTGCCCAAGTTCCGGCTGCACGGCCTCGGCTTCAACGCCTACATCGAAGGATGGGCGTTGTACGCGGAACAACTTGGCAAAGAGGTTGGCTTCTATCAGGATCCTGTCTCGGACTACGGCCGCCTGTCTTCGGAACTTTTCCGTGCCGTAAGGCTAGTCGTTGATACGGGAATCCATTCCAAAGGATGGACCCGCGAGCAAGTTGTCGAATTCATGCGCAAATCCGGCGCCGTCGATGAGCCCACGATTCAATCGGAAACCGACCGCTACATCGCGTGGCCCGCGCAAGCGCTCAGTTACAAGTTGGGTCAACTAAAGTTTCGCGAACTGCGCGATCGCGCCCAAAAAGAGCTGGGACCAAGGTTCGACATCCGCAGTTTCCACGACGAGATGCTCGACGGCGGAACGCTTCCGCTTGATCTTTTAGAAACCCGCACTGACAAATGGATCGCCGAACAAAAATCAAAATAACTGGGGAGAAAAGAAAAGCCCTCGAATGCTCGAGGGCTTTAGGTTTGATAATATGCCGGGCTATTGTTCTTCCCGAACGGACGTTGGCACGCCTGCTTTGCGAGCTTGTTCCTGCATGTTCTCAAGCTGCTCTTTAGCCTCATCGGCAGCTTTTTTCTTTTCGTCGATCTTTTTCTTGTAGTCTGCGTCTTCTTTATCCCAGGTTCCAGAACTACGCAGCCGGTTGCCGGCATCAGCATACATCGCCGCCGCACGCAGTTGGTATTCGCGCTGCTGCACGTCTAATTCGCGCGCCGCCAAATCCGTTTTCGCTTTCTGCGCGGCAATCTTGTCCTTCCACGCATCGTAAGTTTTCTGCCGGTCCTCAGGCGATTCTCCAGGCTGGATCACAGCCGGCTTCGCATCCGCGGTCGGGCTCGCAGTCGCTTCTACCCCGGGAGCGGTCTGCTGATCAGCGGGTGCCGCCGCCCCGCCAACTACGCTAAGCTTATCGTCCACCGGCAGATTTTCGTTATCGAACTGTTTCGCCGACGACGGTTTCTTTTCTTTGCGGACGGTGCGGGCGTAATCGCCCAATGATTGCGGCTGAGCAGTCGAAGTTTGTCCGTTGGCAACGGACGCCGCTGTCATTATCAGAATTGCTGCAATCCAAAAATGCGTGATTCGTTTCATAATCGTGTTATCCTCCGTGCCGCGGTCTGCCAACCTGCGCAGCCCCTGGCGGCGTTGATGGAACTTAAGCTCGAGCGGCCTTCGCGGCTTTTCCGCCCGCGAGAAATCCGCCAATCCTGTGATCCAGGTCCGCTGCCTCTGATACGATGTCGACCGCCAACTGTTGCACCGATTTCAAGTCGCGACTGACCGCCAACTGCTGCGCATAGCTCGAAATCGTAGCCAGCGAGTTGCGCAATGCGAGCGCCATTTCGCCCGACATTTCTCCGCGTAATTCCTCTTGCCTTTGGATTGAGGCAAATTCAGTTTTGTCGGTGAACAGGCACGCCGATCCCAACGTCTCACCCGAAGGCGTGAACACTGGCGAAATGGTGAATTCAAGAATTCGCTGCTCGCCCGCAGGAGTTCTGTAGTCGGCTTCCGCGGTTCGCGAAGCGCTTGCCGCCCGCAAGCTGGATCGCACGGCTTCAGCCAAGGTTTGGCGCGCCCATGCAGAACTGAATCTCGCCTCTCGAAATATTTCTCTGACGCTCATGCCCACGGGAGATGCGAATCCCAGAATGCTTTTGGCCGCGGCATTCGCCGTCCGCACCAATCCGTTGGCATCAAGAAACAGCACGCCGCTTGAAAGATTCGACAGCACCGCCGCGCTGATATTTTCCGAAGTCTTGGCCCGACGCCGCTCCACCTGCTGCAGGCTTAGCAATTCATGTTTCTGCTGCTTCAGTTGCTGAATCACGGCGTTGTAGGTATGCATGGGCAACCGCTCCAGCTCCGGAGCAGCTTCGATGGCAAAAGATTCTTCCGTAAGCACGCGCCGCATCCGGCGTAGCAGCATGGTCGCAATCCAAAACGCGATGCACATGATCACGAGCACCACGGCCATACGAATCACGATAGGATTGCTGAGCAGCCTCACAGCAACCTCCAGTACCAGCGAAAGAACTGGTCACCAAAGAACGCCGCCACAATGGCCATGCTTCCGAGAAACACGCCGAACGGCATGGGAAACCGCCGCAACGCGATACTTGCCGATTGCCATGCATGACGTCTCGCCAGGCTCGCGGGTTCATGATGCCGTTCGATGTGCCGCCGTGTACGCTTGATCCACACCACTAAGACCGTCCAAAGTCCCGCCAGCGATCCCACTATCGACGCGCTGAACAAAGTAAAAATCGTCAGCCGCAGTCCGAGAAATGCTCCGACCACTGCCATCAGCTTGACGTCGCCGAAACCCATGCCCTCGACGCCGCGCGCCCGCAAATAAATCGCACCCGCGCCGTAGATGAACGACGCGCCCGCCGCCGCTCCCATCAAGGACTGCAACAACGACAGCCACGGACTGGAAGCGCTCGCCGCCGGCTGGTAAACCAAACCAACCAGCATCCGCGAAAGCAAATCATTAACTGGAACCACCAGGCTGAAAAGCAATCCCAGAGCCAGTCCCGGCAAAGTCAATTTGTCGGGCAATAACTGCGTTTCAGCATCGGTGAAAATCAAGCCCAACAGCAGAAATCCGAAAACGCAATATTTCAGCGCGGCCAGCGTCGGCCCGAAATATGCATAGCAAGCCAGAAACATCAACCCAGTAAGCAACTCGACAAATAGATATCGCGGCGTGATCCGAGCCTTGCAGTCGCGGCAGCGCCCGCCCAAAATCAGCCAGCTCAGAATAGGAACATTGTCGTAAAGGCGGATTGGCCGCTCGCACCGCGGGCAAGCCGACCCCGGACGCACCACCGACAACCCTCGCGGCAGCCGCCAGATACACACATTCAAGAAGCTGCCAAAAGCCAGCCCCAGCGCGAAAATCGGCAATGCCAAAGCCAAGTCCACCGTGTGTGCGTCGCCCATCCTTACCAGATTTATGCTGGTTTCACCTCGATTATACGGCGCTTAGGCGGGACCGCCGTAGGTACCAAAGGTACTGTCCAAAAGGACACCGGAGTAAGGGGGAAGGTTTAGAACGGCGGCGAGTGAGTCAATTTAACAGCCGCGGGTGCCCCACTCTTGTTCGCGTTCTTTGCGAACAGGGTGGGGCTGTTAATCGGTCAAACCCGATAGTCTTGACTTCATGATGACCTAACTGTCGTAATGTCCGAGCGCGTGAGATGAGCCAAAAGCCCCGCCCTTTCGCACAAAACGCGAAAAGGGCAGGGCACCTACTGTCTTAGTTGTTGAAAAGGTGAGCCAGCCCCCAGGAACGGCGACCGGAGTCAGGCGGTTTTTCCAGCCTGGATTATCCCTCGGTTGCAATTGACACTCATCAGGCACGCCCCTAGACTGGAATGCTCCACTCGGATTTGCGGGCCGGATGCTAATCTTGTAACCGGATCTCGAGGACACCTAATGGCTTGGCTGCAAAACAAGTTCGAAAAGAATTTCCTGATCACTACCGTAGATTACGTTTTTAACTGGGCGCGGAAGTCGGCGGTTTGGCCTATGACTTTCGGGCTGGCCTGCTGCGCGATTGAGATGATCGCGTCGTCGACGGCGCGATTTGACATTGCGCGCTTTGGGTCGGAAGTGTTTCGTCCCAGCCCGCGGCAGAGCGATTTGATGATCGTCGCCGGTACCGTGACTCTGAAGATGGCGCCCGTGGTCAAGCGAATCTACGACCAGATGCCCGATCCCAAGTGGGTGATCTCGATGGGCGCGTGCTCCTCGGTCGGCGGCCCGTTCAACACCTATGCGGTGTTGCAGGGTGTCGACAAAATTGTGCCCACGGATGTATACGTGATCGGATGCCCGCCGCGTCCGGAAAACCTCTTCTATGCGCTGCTGAAACTGCAAGACAAAATCGATCAAATGACGCTCGCCAAAAAACCTACTGAGGTTCGCTTGGACCAGAATATGGTGGAGAATTTCAAGCGGCAGGTCATGATCGCGCAGACTCTGCAGCCAAAGTAGCTGTCAGCTCTCAGCTATCAAAATATGAGCCCGGTCACTCACTTCCTTACAGGATGGGTCTTCGCTAACTGTGCGCGAGTGGACCGCAGAGATCGGGCCTTGATCACGTTAGCCTGCGTTGCGCCGGATATAGACGGCTTAGGGATCGTTCCCGAGTTACTCACACGAAACTCAACTCATCCCCTGCTGTGGTTTTCCGAATACCACCATTCTCTGCACACGCTAACCTTTGCCTTAGTAATCGCGGCTGTTTCAGTTATGCTCGCGCATCAGAAATGGAAAACGGGAATACTAGCGTTTTTCAGCTTCCATTTGCATTTGCTCGAGGACCTCGCGGGTTCTCGTGGGTCTGAGGGATACGACTGGCCGATTCCGTACTTAAAACCATTTTCGTCGGCATTGAATCTAGCGTGGCACGGGCAGTGGGGCCTTAACTCATGGCCAAATGTTGCCATTACAATTATGTTGTTGTTGGCAACATTCTGGCTAGCTTGGTGGCGTGGATTCTCGCCGCTTGAAATGATTTCAGAGAAGGCAGATGCCGCATTTGTAGCCGCTCTGCGACAGCGATTCCCGAGGCGCGTGCAGGTTCTGACTCTACTATCCTAAGCACTTCAGGAATTTTCCTGGTTGATTTTCGAAGCCGGGGAATACCTGACTCAGCGCCTTGTTTCCCAGATGCTTGTAGACTGCTTCGCCTAACACTTGGCGAAAGTCTGTGGTGACGGCGAGGTCGCGGCCTTCGTAGAGTTGGGATTGGTCCAGGCCCGGCCAGCGGCCGTAAACTTTGCCGCCTTTTACTGGGCCTCCCATTACGAACATTACGTTGGCGTGGCCATGGTCGGTGCCGCGGTTTCCGTTTTCACGGGCGGTGCGGCCGAATTCCGACATAGTTATTAGTACCGTGTCTTCGGCTAGGTCGCCGAGGTCAGTCCAGAGGGCCGCTAGCGATTGCGAGAATTCGTGCAGGACGTTGGCAATCTGGCCCTGCGTGCTGCCTTCGTTGACGTGATGGTCCCAGCCTCCGATGTCGGCGAATGCGACTTGCACTCCGAGGTTGGCTTTTATCAGTTGAGCTAGTTGTTTGAGGCTGTCACCGAAGCGTCCGTTGGGATAGTCGGCGCCGGCTGCGGGTTTGTACTTGCCGGGATTTGCGGACTTCAACATTTTTACGGCTTCGAACGTTTCTTGCCCGGTACCGTGCAGGACAGAGTCGACCGAGTGCTCATACATGGCTTCGAAGCTGTTGGCATTGGGCGAGGCCTTCGGATTATTTCCGCCGACACCGAAATCGTTGATGTTGTTTATCGCGACTGCCTGCTGGCTGCCAGAGAGAATTCGTGGCATGGACGGTCCCAGGGCGATGGCGCGAAACGCAGACTGGTCGGGCGATGCGGAATGTAATGCGCGGTTCAGCCAGCCGTCTTCTGTGGCTTTGATGCCGGGTGTGCCGGACTCCATGAAATCTTGCGCGTCGAAGTGCGAGCGCGTGGGATCGGGCGAGCCAGCGGCGTGAACTATGGCCAGGTGATGCTGCTTCCACAGCGGTTGAAAAGGTGCGAGCGAGGGATGGAGTCCGAAGAATCCGTCGAGTTCGATGACCGCGTTGCGCGGGATGTTGATGGATGGGCGCATCGCATAGTAAGCGCGTTCGGCGTGCGGTACGACGATGTTGAGGCCGTCGGCGGCGCCGCGTTGGAAGATGACGACCAGGCGCTTGTTCTTTGATGTTAGCGACTCGACAGCGCACGCGGCTCGAGTCAGAAACGCTGGAATAGCGGCGGTGCCAATGACGGCTAGGCTGCCGTTTCTTAGAAATAGTCGTCGTGTAATTGACATAAATGCAGCTCCTAGCTTCTAGCCTCTAGCTCCTAGCTTTTCAGGCGATGACATCTTGCAGTCGGCGCGTCCCGAACAGCGGGTCCCTCCACTACGCTTCTCACCCCCTTCGAGGATGAGAAGCTCCGGTCGGGGAATGACAATTCGCGGGGAGTTCGTCACCGTGGAAACGTTTTAAGAGGCAAAGGCGAATTGCCATAACTATCTTCTCTGAAACTCCGGCGATCCTAACAATAAACCTTCGATCATACTGACATTTGGCGGGCGGGCTGGATCGTCCAGCTTGCGCCGGCTGATCTTTGCAAGTTGCAAACGGGCGCTGATTACATCGTGCGTCTGTTTGGAAACGTCTCCTGCAAGCAGATTATTTTCCAGCTCGAGCAAAGTCTGTTGAGGATCTTCGTTTCTAATTGGCGCCGGTTCGTTGTCTACTTGCACCCCTTTTAGTTTTCCCAATGTTAACGCCATGGCAAAATTCATGCGCCCAAGTAACGCCGAGGAATTTACCCATGCATCTGACTTCATCGAGTAGCCCGTCGGCGACTGCATGCCATAGAGCGACATTCCCATATTTTGCACTTGTCGGGCGATGGGCATGGCGTCAGCGACGTCGGCGCTGCTTGCGCGCACTGCGGACACTACGAATTCCAGCGGCGTCTTTACTTTGGCGCGATACGCTTCGGGCGCCCAGAATTCTGGGGAGTCGAGCATGGTTTTCAGGACTTCACGAATGTTGCCTTGCTTCTTCAGGAACGTTTGCGCCATGCGATCGACCAGGGCGGGCGGCGGATCGTCGGAGACGAAGCGCATTGCCAGCTTGGTGCAGATAAATTTTGCGGTTGAAGGATTGTGCGCCAGGATGTGGAGCACTTCGAATCCTTCTTTTTCACCTTTTTGTTTGATGCGATGGCCGAGCACGATCTTGTTGCCGGGCTCATGGGTGCGTTCTTCGAAGGTGAATCCGCCGCCCTGCCTGGGCTCTTTTAGCGTCCACCCGGTGAATACGCGAGCAACCTCGGTCACATCTTGTTGGGAGTACCCGCCGGTTACGCCGAGGGTGTGCAACTCCATCAGTTCGCGGCCGTAATTTTCGTTCAGACCGTTACGCTGACCCTTTGATTTGTTGGTCTCGTTCTTCCTCCTGATGCGCTGCTGCGTTTGTTTATTAGCCTTCTTGGGAACGCCATTGGCAACGTCGGAATTCGGCCCCACGCTCAGCCAGTTGTCGAGATAAAACAGCATTGCGGGACTCTGGGAGGTTGCGACAAGCAAGTCCTCAAACTTGCCTAAAGCGCGTGGTCGAATTACGTCGCGCTCGTAGCTCGTGAGCAAATAGCGATCCGCGCCTTTGCCCATGAATACGTTGAAGTGGTTGAACCAGAAATCGGTCATCACCTCCTGCAACTGGCAATCGCTGTAGATGGCGCGCATCAATTTGCCTTCGACCAGTTCGTTGGCAACGACCTGTTGCGGATAGTTGAGCGCTTCGAGGGTTTCGCGTTGCCGCGGATTCATTCCTTCGAAAAATTCGTCGCGTTTGTCACCTTGCAATGAACCGGTCATCGAGCGCTGCTCTTCGGGCGACATTTTAAGAACAGCCTTCATGCGTTGATCGGGCGGCAGGTCAAGAAGTTCTTCGACTCTTTGCTCGGCTTCTTCACGATCTTGTTGGCGGCGGGCACGCTCGTCCTCGGCAACCTTGTCGGCGCGTGCGATGGCGCCCTGCTGTTTGCGGTTTTCGTTATCCTGATAACGTTCAAGCTGAGCTTGATAGACGGCGCGTTTCAGCGGATCGGATGGAAGCGACTGCTTGCCGTCGGCGACGGCCTTGATCATTTGCTCGGAGGGAAAATTTTCAACGATTTCTCGGGTTGGCATTCGCAGTGTGCGAAACGGAACAAGCCGAGCATCGAGCGCGCTCTCGTCGATTTTTTCTGGGTGAAGTTGCTGATCGATCCACTGATCTACGCCGATGGCCATTACACGCTGGACATCGCCGGGCCGCGGGCCGAATGTGAGCCGGTTCAGAGCGTGGACGGCGCGCTTTCGCTGATCCATCTGCGCGGCAGCGAGATTTTCTTTCTTCTTGGCAAAGGCCAGTTCGGTGGAGACAGCAATTCCCAGTGACAAGATTAAGAGGCCGATTTGGATGCGTCCTAGCTTCATTGGACACGGGGAGGTCGTTAGAATTATGAACCCTTTGCGGGGAAAAAGTTGCTGGCAGAAGAGTTACGTTCGCGCCTGGAGTCATTCCTCCGTACGAATGCCTTCGCAGAGGAAAATCCCCGCCCAAGCGAAGCTTGGACGGGGCACCCTACAGAGTAAATGCGCGCCATCACCCCATGTGGGAGCGCTTTCTTGTTTACTTCGAACGATCAACTTTGACGATCACCGAAGTGATGTCGTCGTCTTGTAAATCACCGTGCGCGAACTCTCGAGCTGCTTGATAGATGCCGCGCGCAATATCGGCAGCGGAATTGCGGCGACGGCTGCGAACGTAATCCAGAACTGGCTGCGTGCCGAACTGGCGTCCGTCTGGCGTAGTCGACTCAGTGACTCCGTCGGTGAGGAATACGGCGATGTCCTCTGGCTCGAGTTGAATTGCGTGGTGCAGCGCAAACTGGCTCACGGGGAAAAGGCCCAACGGCGGGCCGGTGCTTTCGAGGCTGCACTTCAACTCACCTGAGTTTAATAGAATGAAGCCGGGGACGTGGCCCGCGCTGGCGTATGAAAGAGTGCCATTCTGCGGACTCAGTCGCGCTAAAAAGAGGGTGACGAAATGACCATGTTCGAGATCTTTCAGCAGCATCTGGTTGACTCGAGCCAGAATCTCATCAAGCTCCAACTGCATGGCCGCGAATGAACGTACATAGGCTCGCGTGAGCGCCATAACCAGCGCGGAGCTGAAGCCATGACCCTTGGCGTCGGCCACGGCAATTACCAACGAATCGTCCGCCATAGTGATGAAATCGAAATAGTCGCCGCCGGTTTCATCGGCGGGATTCGCGGAGCCTCCGATATCGAAGCCGGGTATCACGGGCGCGGCTGCGTAGAAACGTTGCTGCACATCTCGCGCCAGTTGCAATTGAAATTCCTGTTCCTGCTTTTTTCTGAGTTCGGTAATGTCTTGCGAGACCGAGACGAAGTGAGTCAAGTGCCCACCCTCATCCCGCATGGACGTGATGGTCTGCTGCGCCCAGTAGAGTTCGCCTGTCTTTTTGCGATTGATGACCATGCCTTTGAAAGCTGCCCCGCCCGTAAACTGAGTCCACATTTGCCGATAGAATTCGGCGTCGTGCCGGCCCGACTTCAGGATTCGTGGAGTCTTGCCTAGAGCTTCGGCGCGGCTGTAGCCGGTAGTCGCCTCAAAGGCTGGATTCACGTAACGAATTACGCCCTGCGTATCGGTGAGCACGACGCTGTCTGCAGTCTGCTCCACCACCCGGGAAAGCAGTATGAAACTTTGCTGCGCCTCTCGTCCCTGGGTGAAATCGTGAAACATGATCACGCCTCCAGACACCACACCCGACGGGTCTTTCAGGGGCCACGCATTCACGCGGATCCACAGTCCGGAAGTAGTCTGAGAGTTGCGCAGGTAAATCAGCTCATCGAGAACCTCTTGCCCGCGAATGGCGCGTACCAAGGGCAGTTGATCAGGCGGCATGATCGAGGTCTGATCAGGAAAATACCAGCCTTGCAGCGAAGCACTGGCGTCGGGTAAGCCCTCGATTGCGCCAATTCCCAGAATTCTTTCAGCCGTGGGGTTGGAGAACAAGAATCGGCCGGTATGGTCGGCGACAATTACACCCCACGGAAGACTTTCGAAGATTACCTGCAACGCATCAGATTGCTGTGCGAGCGCTTCATATTGGCATTCCGTCGCTGTTGCCATCGTGCCTTCTTTCATCTAGCGGGGACTTCGGGGTTTTGGATTGAATTGACGAACCGGTGCCCAGGTGGAGTTGAATGCAATCGAGCATTAAAGATGTTGATTCAACAATCCTGCTATCGGCGGGTCGCGCGAAAACTTTAGAGATTGTCTAAGAATTCCGCTAGGTCAGAAACAGCCGGCCATGATTCATCTTGTGTTGCAGGCTGGCGGCAAGTTGATCAACGTCGGCAGCCGCGATGTCGGCGCCCGTGCGATCTTGAAGAAACGGTGTGCGGTTACTGCCCACCGTGTCGCGGCGGACTTGCAGAAGCAGCGCGTGTACCGCGTTCGGATCATATTTTTGCGGAGTCAGACGCACGATTTCATGCAAAGCGCTGCCCAGCGAAAAACGTTCGCGGTAAGGGCGCTCGCTGGTCATAGCATCGAAAGTATCAGCTAATCCGACGATGCGGACTTGCATGGATACATCTTCGAAAAGCAGGCCGTCGGGATAGCCTGAACCATCACTGCGCTCGTGATGCCAGCGCACAATTTCTGGAATGCGCGGCCAGGGAAACTGGACGCCAGTTACAATCTGATGGCCCACGATGGTGTGATCGGCCATCTCGCGGAATTCTTCGGCATCCAGCGAAGTTGGTTTGCCGAACAGGCGTTTGTCGACCGCGACCTTGCCGATATCGTGCAAGTATCCAGCTGAACGCAGGGCTTCAACCTCACCCGAATCAAGGCTCATGGCTTCACCAATGGCGGCCGCGTAGCGACCGACACGCAGCGAGTGTCCATGAATGTTGATATGTTTCACATCGATGGCGTTGGCAAAAGCTTCCAGCGCGTTGTCGTAGAAGCCATGCAATGAAGCCATAAGCCGCAAATTTTCTGAAACGCGCAGCGCCAGAGTTTGCGTCAGCGAATTATTGTGGATGGCAAGAGCGACGTAGTGCGAGAGCAAGCTCAATGCCTCAAGATCGCTGGAATCGTAAAGCCCGTCTCCGTCGCGGCGCCCCAGGGCGATGAGGCCTACGAGTTTGCTGCCCACTTTCAGAGGAACGATGCATTTGAAAAGTTCGGGAGCGACATTTCCGTTGGCGCTTATGTAAACGTCGTACGAAGAGGAGTCGAGAATTACGGGTTCGCGAGACGATGTGAGGGCGTGGACATGCCGCGGCAGCAGCGGTATAACTGCGGGCTCGGGCATTAGAGCGAACCCATCGGCGGCGACGGAAGTTAGCAGCGAAGGACGGTCGCTATAAGTGAAGATTACGCCTTCGCGGGCTGCGGCCGCCTCGATCGACGCCGACAACATGGCGCGGGCCGTCTGCGTAAACTCACGCTCGGCGGTCATTTCAGGACCGAGATCGGAGAGAGCTTCGACCGTTCGCAGAAGGCGCCGGAAATTATCTTTTTGCAAGGCCACGCGCTCGGAAAGCCGCAGAAAAAGAGTACCACGCACGCACTTATCAAACTTGTTAGTTAGTTTGGTGCAATGGCCCGAGCAGCGCCGGAAGGAGACTTGTGGTCACTTCTTCTGCTTGGCGCGAGTTTTGCTACGGATGGCTTTGAATGTCATTTCATTCGCCGGACTTTTTGTCTGCTTTTTCCATTCGAAGAATAGCTCGGAATAAGTTGCGGTGATGTAATGGTTGGGCGAGATCTGCAGCCGTTTCGCGGTTCGATCAATCCAGCGCGATGGGCCCTCAATCTCTCCAAAATCGCCGATGGGAGTTTGATCCACAACCACGTGCCCTTCCCCGTCGCTCCACTCTGCGCGGAACTTTTCGTAGCGAAACGTGGGAGCAAATCCGAGAGCGCGTAAGATTGCGTCCATCTTCGCTCCATCCCCGACTTTGGTTTCAGTTTCTACTCGCGTCTTGTGGCGTCCGACTTTGCCTTTGGCCTTGTGCGTGAGAATCCACTCGGACCCGTATTCGCGCAGGCGAAGAAGTTCACCGCAACGGCGCAGCGATTTATTGGGCAAATCGTAGAGCGTATTTATTTCGTGAGTGCGGGGAGTGATCAGCCGAAAGTTAGTTTTTTGCAGCTTTTGATTGAGTGCTCGTTCATTGTCAATGCGAAATTTGATTTCGATTTCGTTCGATGAGCCCATAGCAAGAGTGTAAAGGAATTCAGGCTAGGCGAATGTCGGCAGCTTTACCAGGTCGCTCGGAGGGACGGGCTCGAGCGGTTGACCGGCTTTTTTCCACGCCGCCACCCCGCCTACGATTACGAACGCGTTGAATCCCTGATCTCGCAGTTGCAGCGCCACCCGGGCGCTGGTCGCTTCGCGCGCTCAAGTGCAATACAGATAAATGTCCTTGTCTTTGGGAATGGCTTTGAGTTCTTCCGAAAGGTTGTTGGGCTCGATGCGGATGGACCCTTTGATACGTTCTGCATTGGCATCGTAATAGCCGTGGCTGCGGACATCGAGAATCAGCACATTTTCTTTCTCGTCCGATCCCAGTTTGTGCGCGAGTTCTTCGACTTGGACGCGCGGGACGACGCGATAGACTTTGTTTTTGTGGTAGAGCCAGAAACGGTACGCAATGTAGACGATGGCTGCTACGAAAAGAACTTCTCCGACTACGTGGCTTGCCGTCTGAAATCCACGGGTAAGTGCGGCCAGAAAATCGTGGAACAGAAATCCCAGTGCGCCATAGGCGACGATGTAGAGCGATGCTCCCGCGAAATCGAACCTTAGAAACTGCTGCACCGGCATCCGCATGCTGCCAGCGAGCGGGGGCGCCATGGTATTCACGCCGGGAATAAATTTGGCGATCAGCAGCGTGGTTTTGCCCCGTTTGTAGAACGACTCGGCCGAGCGCAGGACGCACGATTCTGGATTCACCGACAAGCGGCAGAGCAGACCAAGCAGGGCCCATCCCATATAACGGCCGAGGATGAACAGTAATGTGTCGCCGGTGAGCATTGCCGTGAGCGCGATAAACAGGGCTTTAATCGGACTTAGAGTGCCGGCCGCCGCGGCCGCGCCTCCAGCCACCAACGCTAATGCGGCGGGAACGGGCAAGCCGACCGCTTCAGCCAGCACCACGACGAAAATGAAAACGTATTCGTGATGCGCGATCAGTGAGAAAAAATGATTCATCGGGCTCGAGGTTAAACTGGGCTATTAGATAGGCCGCACGCTTAACTGGATTCAAAGTCAAAGTAGAACAATAATGGAAATACCGGCAAAAACCAAAATCATCCGCCGGCTCAACTATTGACAGGTGGGCAGATCGGGACGGTGGGAATCGCCAGTAGAAAATCTTAAATCGCAGAGGTCGCTGAGAAGGGCCGCGGAGGTGACCCGGAGATTCCGGGAACATGCTCTTCATCGTACGTCAGGTTTGCTCAGCGGCCTCTGCGGATTTTCTCCCCGAACTCTGCGATTTAGGATTCTCTTCGTAGTTGTTGACAATCCGTCGAATGCCATCTTTCAGAACGACAACGTGGAAGTTAATTAGAAGTCCTACTTGCAATCCGAGTAATCTGAGGTGTGAAAGCACTTGGGCATGGTCGACAGGATGCAACACGTCTTTGCATTTGAGTTCCACCACAACTCTGCCATTAACCACTAGATCAGCTCGAAATCCACATTCCAGTTTTACTGAATCATAGATTAGAGGAACCGCTTTTTGCTGTTCTACCTGCAGCCCCAGTTCCCGCAATTCGAATGCGAGGCAGGTTTCGTAAGCTGATTCTAGAAGTCCGGGTCCTAGGCGACGATGGATTTTGATGGCCGCACCAATGATCTTTTCTGTCAGTTGGTTAGGATTCGCATCGTAACCCCTCTCCCGCCATTGCAACGCTTCGACGCTACGCACTAAAGAAGAATATTAGGAGATTGATTTGAGGTCGGTGACATCCGTCACTATAAGTGCAAGTGGTTTGTGTGGATAAATCTTGTTTTGGAAAATCTTTGATCGCTGAGACCGCCGAGAAATGCCGCAGAGAACGCTGAGTGGGCTCTGAGATTACTTTTCTCTTGCGACAACGAATTCCGGGGCCCAAAGCAATGCTCGCTTGATTTCGCTGTCAGGGAAGCCGCAGATTGCATTTCGCGCCAGACCCGCATATTGCATGGCGCGAGCGTTGGCAGCTTCGACCGAGCCATAGCGATTCAGGATGGCGAGAATCTCTCCGTGGGTGACGCCGTCGAATGCGCGTTCCCGCACTACTTTGCCGATGCACTCGCGTTCCGGCGAAGTGCAGCGTTCGAGCGCGTGAATCACAGCCATGGTCACTTTGCCTTCACGCAGGTCGCTGGCCACGGGCTTGCCCAGCACGTGTTCGGAAGCGGTTAGATCCAAGACGTCATCTACAATTTGAAACGCCATACCGAGATCGCGTCCGTACTGCGCCAGGTTTTCTTCCTGCTCGGGAGTTGCGCCACCGAGGATTGCGCCCATACGCATGCACACAGAGAACAAGCATGCGGTTTTGCGAAAGATGAGGTCGAAGTGCTCATCCGAGGAAATCAGTTTGCCCAGTTTTTCCATCTGCAGCAGTTCGCCTTCGACCATCTGCTGGGTTAATTCAATCAGCGTATCCAGGATGCGAAAATTGCGCTCCTGCACCGCGATTTTGAAAGCCTGCATGTAGAGCCAATCGCCGGCGAGCACGCACTTGGAGTTGCCCCATTGGGTGTTGGCAGCGGGACGGCCGCGTCTGGTTTGAGCTTCATCGATGATGTCGTCGTGCACCAGTGTTGCGGTGTGAATAATTTCCACGACTGCGCCGAGTTTAATGGCGCCGCGTCCCTGGTAATTGAGCAGTCTGGCCGCGAGCAGCAACAGCATGGGGCGAATGCGCTTGCCTCCGCCACTGCGCAGATACTCGCCGATCTCGGTGATCGCTTCTACTCCGGAGACGGTGTCGCGACCGAACTCGCGCTCAATGGCGGAAAGGTCGCCGCGCAGCAACTCGAAAATTTCTTTCCCGTTAATGGCTGCCTGCGTGCTCAAATCTGCGTGCCCCAAGTAAAATCGCTGAACAACTTCTAGTTAGTTCTGTAATTCGTAAACTGCGTGTCGATGCCGAAATCCTGGTTGCGGAGCAGGGCAATAATCTCCTGCAATGCGTCGCGATCTTTTCCGCTCACCCTCACTAAATCTCCCTGAATCGACGCATTTACTTTTTTCTTCGAGTCCTTGATGATCTTCACGATCTGGCGGGCCTTTTCAATTGGGATGCCCTGCTGCATGGTAATTTTTTGCTTCACCGTTCCCGCGGCTGCAGGCTCAACTGGGCCGTACGTCAATCCTTTAAGCGAGACGCCGCGCTTAACCAATTTCTGCTGAAAAATTTCGGTGACAGCCTTCAGTTTGTACTCGTCGACGGAATGGAGATTGATAGCGTCTTTGCCCTCGAGTTCGATATTTGATTTCGAGTCTTTCAGATCGAACCGGGTATGAATTTCCTTCAGCGCCTGCTGCATGGCGTTCGAAACTTCTTGCAGGTCCAGCTTGCTCACAATGTCAAAAGTGTTTTCTGGCATGATCGCTTCTTATTAATAGATTACGTAGTGTACCGGAAAGATGCTCATAACAAACTATATGGAGTTAAGCTTTTCGTGAAGCGAAAAGAAACGGTAGAAATTTGTCGCCGTTTGCAAGCCGACCTCGCCAGTCGAAAGACCGCGTAATTCGCCTATTTGCCGCGCTACTTCTTTCACAAAGGTTGGCTCGTTGCGCTTGCCGCGATGAGGTACTGGCGCGAGAAATGGCGAATCGGTTTCGATCAGCATTCGGTCCAGCGGGGTCTGTTTCGCGGCTTCACGAATCTGCTGCGCTTTGGGAAAAGTGACGTTACCGGCAAAGGAAATCATGAACCCCATATCCAGCGCCCGCCTTGCGTGCGGCCAACTTCCCGTGAAGCAGTGCAGAATGCCTCCCAGATGACTTTGTGCCCAGTTTTCCTGCAGAAGCCTGAGGCAATCATCCCAGGCATTTTCGCTGTTGTCTGAGGGGCGGCAGTGAATTATGACGGGCAGTCTGGCGGCTTGCGCCAGTTGCAATTGCTTCAGGAAGACTCGCTGTTGCACATCGCGTGGCGAATGATCATAGAAATAATCCAGCCCAATCTCGCCCCAGGCAAGGACTTTGGGGTGTTTTGCCAGTCGCGCCATCTCTTCGAAATCGGCATCGCTGGCGAGTTTGGCTTCATGCGGATGAATCCCGATCGTGGCATAGACGAACTCATGTTTTTCGGCAAGGCGGATTGCGCAATCCAGCGACCCTGGTCCGGTTCCGCTGCCGATGGCGAGAATGGTTTCAATACCTGCGTCCCGGGCACGCTGCAACATGGCAGCGCGGTCAGAATCAAACTGCTCCATTTCGAGATGTGCGTGGGAATCGACGAAGAGCGGTCGTTGGTCGCTGGTCATTTGTCGTTGGTCGTTGGTCGTTGGCGGTTGCGAGCGAAGTCCGGCAACCGCATTCCGAAGCCTTATTTCAATCTTGTCCCTACGGGCACATCTTCGAGAAAGCTCGCGAGCACAGCCTTGCCACCCTGCGGTGATGCGGCCACGATCATGCCGTTCGACTCCAGTCCGCGCAGTTTTCTCGGGGCGAGATTAGCGACGATTACCACTTTTCTTCCGACCAGCAACTCTGGCGCGTAGGATTCGGCGATTCCCGCCACGACTTGTCGGACCTCGGTGCCAAGGTCGACTTCCAGACGGAGCAACTTGTCTGCGCCCTTCACTTTCTCGGCAACTTTCACTTGCCCAACGCGCAGTTCGACCTTCGCGAAATCGTCGATGGTGATCTTGCCGTCAGGAACAACTGCAGCCGGTTTCGCAGGCATTGCTGCTGCTTGCGTGGCGACAGGTGCCGTCGAAGGCTGCGGTGCGGGCTCGGCTTGGGTTGCGCTGGCCCCACTTCGTTGCTGATCTTCCATCGTCTGCATCCTTTCGATCGCGGTCTTGTCGGCGCGCGGAAATACAGGTTCCACGTTACCGAGTTTGGTGCTGAGCTGAAGTTGCCCCCACTTCAAATCGGGCAGCGAAAACTTGCGAATATCGCCCAGGCCCAATTGCGTCCAGATTTTTGAGGTCGCGTCTGGAATCACGGGGTGGACCAATGCGGTGACGATTCGCAGCGCTTCGGCGCTGGTATATAGAATTGTCGCCAGTCGCGATCGGCTTTCTTCGCTCTGATTTTCAGCTAGCGCCCACGGCTCATTTTCGACAATATATTTGTCGACCGCAGCCACCAGGGTCCATGCGGCTTCCAGCGCGCGAGAGAACTGATACTGATCGACCAATGCGCTGTACTCGGCGATTACTTTGCGCGCCGTGTCAGCGATCGCACTATCCCCTGCCTTTTGCGAGATCGTGGCCGATGGATACGGCACCTCACCGCGAAAATATCGCGTAATCATGGTGAGAGTGCGACTGGCGAGGTTGCCGAGACCGTTAGCAAGATCCGAGTTATAACGCTGGACGAGGGCATCGAAAGAAAACGATCCATCTTGACCGAACACAACTTCGCGCAAAAGGAAGTAGCGCAGCGCGTCTGCGCCCAGGACGTCGAGAATGGTCTCCGCACGCACGATATTCCCGCGCGACTTCGACATTTTGTTTTCTTCAAACAGCAGCCAGCCATGGGCCACAATGCTCTTGGGCAAAGGGAGTTCGGCGGCCATTAAAAACGCAGGCCAATAGACGCAGTGGAAGCGAACGATCTCTTTGCCGATCATGTGAAGATCGGCCGGCCAGTATTTTTGAAATGCTTCCTGAGCGCCTTTGTGCGACGATCCGTAACCAATGGCGGTGATGTAGTTGGCGAGCGCATCCAGCCAAACGTAGATCACGTGCTTGGGATCATCCGGCACCGGAATACCCCATGAAAACGTAGAGCGGCTGATAGAGAGATCACGCAAGCCACCGCGCACGAACGACATCACCTCGTTGCGTCTGGTTTCAGGACGAATAAAATCGGGCTGCTCTGTATACAACTGCATGAGCTTGTCAGCAAAGGCGGACAGTTTGAAGAAATAATTTTCTTCCTTCACCGTTTCCGTCGGGCGTCCGCATTCGGGGCAAGGCGCGCCCGGTCCCACTGCGTCTACGTAAAGTTCGTCGAAGACACAATATTGGCCGGTGTATGTGCCCTTGTAGATGTGGCCCTTGTCACGAATTTGGCGGAAAAGTTCCTGCACCCGCTTTTTATGGCGATCCTCCGTGGTGCGAATGAAGTCGTCGTAGGTGATTCCCATCCGATTCCACAGGGTACGGAACTGCGCCGAAACTTCATCGGTAAAGTCTTGCGGGGTTTTGCCTGCCGCCTGGGCCGCGCGCTCAATTTTTTGCCCATGCTCATCGGTCCCGGTAAGAAAAAATGTGTCCGCACCCAACATGCGCTGCCGGCGCGCAATCGTGTCGCAGGCAATCGTGGTGTAGGCGTGGCCGATGTGCGGCCG
>Ga0073928_10005157_pt1 | contig 18549 bp, 12 predicted proteins | sample PaiPotPPA55metaG_FD_76969 | JGI IMG/M metagenome (GOLD analysis project Ga0073928, IMG submission 76969) | Iron sulfur acid spring bacterial and archeal communities from Banff, Canada, to study Microbial Dark Matter (Phase II) - Paint Pots PPA... ... | reverse complement strand
GCGAGCGGCCCCATGCTGGCCCAGCCGGCGTGATTGCGCCACAAGCGAAATCCAGCCGCCGTCATCCGTTCGCTTCCGATCCCTTCGAACTGTGCCTCTGGGTCGATCGCGCGAATCGCTTCCGCGAAGACGAGACCGGCGGCTTCGCCCGACGGCTCGCCGGTCGAAAAAAAGTATTTCACTTTCTGCGCGTCCCTGCAACGCGGGGCACTGCTCTTATTTCAGCACGCCTCGTTCCGAAGGGGCTTCGAGAAAGGCGATGATCTCGCGGCCGGGATTCGTCGAGACCTCGGCCTTCATCGCGTCGATCGCCTGCGAGACGTTGAGCTTCGGGTTATAGAGAAGCTTGTAGAACTTCTTGATTTCGGCTCGCTCCGCGGGCGTGAACGCGGCGCGGCGCAGACCAACGCTGTTGAGGCCGTAGGGCTGGCACGGGTTGCCCTCGACGAGGAAGAACGGCGGAACGTCCTTCGCGCACTTGCTCATGCCGCCGACCATCGCGTGGCGGCCGATGCGCGTGAACTGATGCACGCCCGTGTGGCCGCCGATCGTCACATAGTCGGCGACCTCGACGTGGCCGGCGAGCTGCGCCAAGTTGCTCATCGTGACGCCGTCGCCGAGCACGCAGTTGTGCGCGATGTGCACGTAGGCGAGCAGCAGGCAGTCGTCGCCCACGGACGTGATCTCTTCGTGGCCCGTGGCGCGCTGGACGCTAACGTACTCGCGCAGCGTCGTGCGACTCCCGATGCGCGTGTACGCGCGCTCGCCGGCATACTTGCGGTCTTGAGACGCCGCGCCGACCGTCGAGAACGGGTAGAGCCGGCAGTCCTCGCCGATCGTCGTCCAGCCGTTCACGATCACGTGTGCCTGAAGAATCGTGCGCGCGCCGATCGAGACGTGTTCGCCGATGACGCAGAACGGCCCGACCTCGACGCCCTTGCCGAGGTCCGCCCCGGGGTGCACGATCGCGGTCGGATGCAGCATGCCGTGCCGTTTTTCCTCAGACGTGCAGCACGGAGGAATCCGCGCCGAACATCCGAGGATCGGAGGCAATCGAAAACATCAACTCGGCCGAGCATGCGAACTGCCCGTCCACCTCCGCGTGCCCGCTCACCCAGCCGATGTTGCGCTTGTGGCGCAGCATCTTCACTTCCATGTCGAGCCGGTCGCCGGGAATGACCGGGCGCCGGAACTTCGCCTTGTCGATGCCCGCGAGATACGGGGTCTTACGCGCGAACTCGCCGGGCTCGAGGATCATCGCGCCGCCGAGCTGCGCCAACGCCTCGATCATGTAGACGCCCGGCAACACTGGGTTGCCGGGAAAGTGGCCGGCGAAGATCTGCTCGTTGTACGTGATGTTCTTGTATCCGCGAACGCGCACCATCGCCTCGAATTCCAGTATGCGATCCACGAGCAACACGGGATAGCGGTGGGGCAAGATCTCGAAGATCGCACGGATGTCCAGTTCGGCCAACGTCGTTCTCCTATGCGGACGGCACGCGCAAGCGCGCACGCAGGGCTCGCGTCAGCGACGCGTGGAGCTCGTGACCGCTCTTGATCGCCACGATCTCGCATTGCGGCCAGGCGCCGAGCAGCGCGAGGTCACCGATCAGATCGAGTACCTTGTGCCGCACCGCCTCGTCGGGCCAGCGCAGCTGCTGCATCGGGCCGTCGGGGGCGAAGATCAGCGCGTTGTCGAGGCTGCCGCCGCGGCCCAAGCCGCGCGCCCACAGCGCCTCGATCTCGTGCAGGTATGCGAACGTGCGCGCGCCGGCGATATCCTCGCGGTATTCGTCGGGTTCGATCCTGCCGAAGAAGTATTGCGTGCCGATGGGCGGCGCGAAGTCGGCCACGAACCGCACGCGAAAGCTCTCCGCCGGCAGGGCGATCATTATCCGGTCGCCCGCCGCGACGGAGACCGGCTCGGCGAGCTCGAGCACGCGGCGCGGCACCGGCTGCATTTGCATGCCCCTCGCGAGGATCGCCGTAACGAAGTCTGCCGAGCTGCCGTCGAGCGCCGGAATCTCGGGGCCGTTCACGTGCACCTCGGCGTTGGTGACGCCCATGGCGAAGAACGCCGAAAGGAGATGCTCGGTGGTCGAAACGGTGGCTCCATCGCGCCCTAGCACGGTCGCCCGCGACGTGTCGCGCACGTTTTCCACCGTCGCCGGTACGCGCTGCGTGCCCAGCACGAAGGTGATTCCCGCGTCCGGCTCCGCCGGATGCACGTCCACGACGCCGTGCTCTCCGGTATGAAGGCCGACGCCCTCGAAATGCAGCGCGTTGGAAAGCGTCGCCTGCATCATGCGGCGTTATTCGGTTTGGCGCAATCCCGAGCGCTCGAGAGCATCGACACGATCGAACAGCTTTGGCAGCTTGCGAATCATGACCTGTCGGCGCAGTTCCTCTCGATGATCCTTCGCGGGATTTCCCGAAATCGTCGCGCCGTCCTCAACGTTTCCCCAGACTCCGGACTGTCCGGCGATGGTCACGCCCGAACCGACGGCGATGTGCCCGCGGAAGCCGACTTGTCCGGCGACCTTCACGTAGTCGCCGATCACCGTGGATCCCGCGAGCCCGGTAAGGGCGGCGATCACGCAATGCTTGCCTATGCGGCAGTTGTGCCCCACCTGAACGAGGTTGTCGATCTTCGTGCCGGCACCGATGCGCGTGCTGCCGATCTGTGCGCGATCGATGCACGAATTTGCGCCGATCTCCACGTCGTCTTCCAATACGACGTTGCCGATCTGCGGAATCCGCTCGGCCCGTCCGTCGACGAACGCCCAGCCGAAGCCCTCGCCGCCAACCACGCTGCCGGAGTGCAACACGACGCGGTCGCCGATGGTGCAGCCGGAGAGGACCCTGGCGTGTGGATGGATTCGCACGCCCGCGCCGAGAGTGACACCGTCGCCGACGTACGCGCCCGCGCAGACGACGCTTCCCGCGCCGATCGTAACGCCGCTGCCGACGTACGCCCCCGCGCCGACGTACGCGTCGGCGGCGATGGCGGCGTTCGGCTCGATCACCGCGCTTTCGTGCCGGAACGGCCCGCGCGGGGGCGCCGGTGCCAGCATCTCGAGCGCGCTCGCGAGCGAGTGCCGAACGTTCTCGACCACGATCAGCGGCTTACCGGCGTCGTCGCGTGCGAGCGCCGCGTCGACAAGGATGGCCGCCGCCGGCCCTGCGAGCGCCGTGGCAAAATACGTCTCGTTGGTCGCGAAGGTCAGCGTGCCGGGCAGCGCGTCGTCGACGGTGGTGAACCCCTGTATCTCAACGCCGCCGTCACCGACGACGCGTCCGCCGATTCGCGCGGCAAGCTCCTGCAGCGTCCCAAGCACTACGTGCCCGGCGTCGGCGAGGCCTTTTCCGTGATGTTGAGCGCCTTCTCGACGTCGCCCGTGATGTCGACGCCTCCGTAACCGACGCCCTCACGCGTCAGCACCAGCTTGAGCTGGCGTTGCGCGGCGATTTTCCCCGCGACGTCGCGGAGCTGCGCCGACAGCCGGTCGGTGATCTTGGAGTACTTGCGCTGCAGATCGAACGCGTCGCGCTGTTTGCGCGAGTTGCTCTCGCGCCGCGACGTGATCGAACGCTCCTCCGAGAACATCTGGGTCTGATAGCCCTGATACTCGGGCCAGTTCGATACAATGCGCTGCACGTCGACGAGGCCGATCGAGCTGTGCGGCGCACAGCTGGTCAGCGTCGCCGCGAGCGCGAGGAGGATGATGCTACGTTGCGTTTTCACTCGTGTTGGCTTTCGACGTCCTTGATGACTTGGTTGGTGAGGTCATAGCCGCCCGCGGCGGCGTCGATGTTGACGAAGACGATGCTGAAGCCGCGGTCCTGCGCGATGCGCGCGGCGTCCCGCTGCACCTGCGCGACGATCTGCGCGTAGAGATCGGCGCGCCGCTTCTGCAGCGAGCTCAGCTCCTTGCCGGCGGCCCCCGTCGCCCCGACGTCCGCGCCGTGCATCGCCGCGAACTGCCGGTCCAGATCGCTCTTGGTTTCGTTGTATTGCTGGATCGTCTTTCTCGCGTCTGCCTGGAATTGGCCGACGAACTGGCGATGGATTTGCGCGATCTGCGCCTGAACGCTGGGCGAGAGATTCGGCGGCGTTGCGGCCGGCCCCAGGCTGCGAACCTGCTCCGTTACCTCGTTGCGATGCTCCGAGAGCTTGGCCTGTGTCTGACTCTGGATCGCGCCGACCTGCGAGCGCATCGCGGAGCCGGTCTCCCGGTCGAGCTGCGCGCGGTAGGCGCTCAGCGTTGCGGCGTCGGCGTTGCGCTGCGCCGCCGTCTCGCCGGCCTCTTTCGCGTCGATCGCCGCCAACTGCGACTGTGCCTGCTTGCGCGCGGCGGGATCCATCGCGAGGTTCGAGAGGCGCATCTTGATCGCGAGCCGCTGCGTCGCGTCTTGCTGCGTCAGGCGCAAGGACAGGTCCGTCTCGTTCTGCTGCAGCTGCTCCGCCTTGGCGCGATACTTCTGCGCCGCCTGTGCCTGCAGCTGACGCACGATCGAAGAGCTCGCCGCGTTGTCTTGCGCGACGACGTTCTGCTGGTACGCCTGGTAGTCGGAGTTGGCCGCCTGCGCCGCCTGCTGCGCCTGCAGCGCCGATTGATTGCTCATCTGCGTTGCGGCGAGCGCGCCCCGTCCGTGGATGCCCGCCGCCGCCAGCGCCGCCTGCACGGCCTGACTCTCGCGGCTCTCGTAGTCGTGCTGCTTCTGCGCGAGGATCTTGTTCGCGCGAATCTGCGCGTCGCGCAGCTCCCGGTTGAGCTCGGCGGTCTGCGCCGCCATCTGTCGAGCGCCGAGCGGAACCTGCGGCCCGGTGTAGCGCAGCGCGATGGTCCCGATCGCGTCGTCGAGCTGCGAGAGCTGCGGGTAGAGCGGATGGTGCTTGACGACGTCGGCAAGCCGCACGTAGCCGGCGCCGCGCACCGAGGCGGAGTGGACGTTCGGCGCGCATCCCGCTAAGAACGCGACCGCACAGGCACTCACGAGAGCGCCGGCGCTACTTGCCGATCTCATTTTGGACATCCGTCGTGATGTCCGTACCCCCGTAGATCACGTCCGCGCGATCGACGACCAAGATCAGGCCTTTCTTGCGAGCCACGTCCGACGTGGCCGACTTCGTCTGATCGACGAGCGGTTTGAGCAGCTGATCCTGCTTGTCGGAAACGGTCTTGTTGTAGTCCGCGAGGATCGCACGCTTGTCGCTATCGCTGTGGGCCTGCGCCATCTTCGCGGCATAGATCTGGCGCTGCGTCGATTCGAACTGGTTCATCTGGTTGTTGGCGCTCTGCACCTTCGGGATTCCGTCGAGCACAGTCTGATCGACGAATCCGATCGAGGACGGCGGCGGGGTCGCGGCAGGCGGCTGAATCGCCTGAGAGCTCGAGAACACGGCCTCGACGTCCTTGGTAACGTCTTGGCCGCCGTAGATGACGATCCGCTTGTCGACCACGATCGACAGGTTTCTCGTGCTGGCTACCGCGGCGATGGCCATCTGCGCGCGTTGGAAGAGCGGGCCTACGATTTCGCGCTGGCGGTCGGTGTACTGCTGTTGAAACTGCATCGCGAGCTGCTGGCGCTGTGCGTCGCTGCGCACGCGCCGCAGCTGCGCGTTGAATTGGGCGTCGAGCTTCGCCTTGTCGGCCGCCAGCGCGCCGTTGGCGTTGACGAAGACGGGCAGATTGGCGAGGTCGGCCTGATCGATAAAGCCGACGTCGGTGATGTCGGCCGCAATCGCGCCCGGCGCCAACGCTATCCCAAGCAGCATGGCCGCGGCCAGAGTAATCGCAGACCGGGATCTCATATGATTCGTATGGGCTCCATATGCGGGTTTAGAAGCTTTGGCCGATTCCAAAGCTCGTGTGCGTACCGTTCACGCCCTTGGCGAAGTCGATGCGCACGGTGCGCAGGCCGAGCTGCGGCACGTCGAAACGGATGCCGAAGCCGGCGTCTCCGTACAGCGCCCAATCCGCGGGATATCCCGTGATGCGGTTCGTGTAGGGATCCAGCAGCGGGTAGGCGCCGCGAATGTGGTAGTCGAGCTCGTCAACGAAGACGGCGAGCGTGATCCTCCGGTCGAGCGCGAGCGGTTGACGCAGCTCGATTTGGCCGAGATATGCATTGGTCGCGTAGAAGACGGTGTTGTATCCTCGCATCTGCTGGTCGGAGAACGTAAAGAGCGAGCTCGGGGGGATCACTCCCGTCGAGTTATACGCCGCGCCGTGCACGCCGATCGTCGCGTCCCTGAGCACCGGGAAGAACTTCGTGAGATCCAGCGTGCTCTGCGTGAACGAGAAGTTCGAACCGATCGCCGGCTCGGAGACCGTCGTGCTCAGCAGCGCTTTCACGCCGTTGCGCGGGTTGAACGGGTCGTCCAGCGTGATCGACTGCAGGCTCAGGCCGGTGGTGATGAGGTTGTACGGGCTGCCGGTGTTGACGTTGGCGATGGACGAGGCCGAGATGCCGAACGAGCCGCCGTAGTTCTGCTGCGACGATTGGAGCGGCCCGGGCGTCGGTCCCACGAAGATGTTCGGCTGATTGCCTTGGAAATAATACGGCGACGGAACCGTCGTGTCATAGCGGATCTTCTGCCCGCTGACCGAGAACGACAGGATCGTGTAGTCGCTGAGGCGGCGACCGATGTTCCCGGACGCGCCCGTGGCGCTCGACGTGTTAGTGGCGTACGTGTTGGAGACTTGCTGCGCGCTCGAGCTCGGATAGAGCGTGACCGGAATCGGTATCGACGCATGGCTCGCGACGGACTGGCCCACGCCCGCGATGCTGTAGATCGGATAGTAGTACGTCGAGTGATTCGTGAAGATCGAGCCTCCCGCGGTGTACTTCTGGCCCTGCGGCGAATTGCTCAAGTACGGGACGGACGCCGTGATCTGCGCGACGCCGGTGCGAGCGCCTTCCTCGAACTGAATGCCCGCGGAGTTGCCCGTACCGTGGAGGTTGTTATCGGAGAAGCCGAGCGTTCCGTACAGCCCCAGTCCGGTGAGGCCGCCGGAGTAGCCGAAGCCCAGCGAGGCCTGCGCCGTGCGCTGCTCGGTGACGTGCCAGACGAGGGTCACGTCCTGCGGCTTCTTCGGATCGGGGCCGGGCTTGACGTCCGGCTCGACCTTCGAGAAGTAGCTCAGCGCGTTGAGCCGCTCGTAGTCGTGCTTGATCGCGTCCGTGTTGAGCACCATGCCCGGCCGCTCGCGCAGCTCGCGGCGGATCACGACGTCCTTCGTGCGCGTGTTGCCGGTGACTTCGACGACGGCGATGCGCGCGACGTAAATGTTGTAGCGGACCTCAGCGGTGCCGGCCTGCAGGTTGATCGACGACGGCACGATGCCGCCTTCGAAGTTGCCGACCTCGAGGTGCAGCTTGTCCTCGTAGAACTTCTGCAGCGCCTTGTAGTCGGCGTCGCGCACGGCGTCCGAGTAGATGCTGCCGGGCTTAAGCGTGAGGATCGGCAGGATCGCGGGGGGCGGTAGCAGCGGGTCTCCGCCGATCAGGATGTGCGTGACGACGAGGCCTTCCTGAATCGTCAGCGTCAGCACGCCGCTCTGCGGGCTGATGTTAACGTCCTTGACGTGGGTCGGGACCTGGCCACCATAGCCGATGCGCTCGTAGTAATTGTTGATCTTGAGCACGTCTTGGCGGAACGTGTTGCTGTTGAAGACCTGGCCGACCGACAAATCCATCAGCGCGAGCAGCGTGTCGCTCGGGACCTTCGCGTTGCCGGTAAACAGAATCTTCGTCAGCACCGGGTTCTCGACGACGCGATAGGTGATGGCGATCCCCTTCGGGCGCTGGCGCACGAGCGGAGGAGCGATATCGGCGAAGTAGCCGAGCGCGTTGATCCGCGCCAGGTCCGCCTGGACGACCCTCGGGTCGTAGGGCTGGCCGGGGCGCACGGCGATAACCGACATGATCGTCTGCGTGGGGACGTGCAGGTTGCCGGTGACGTCGACCGACACGATTTTAGGCGCGGTCTGTGAGGATGCCGGTGCGATACTCAGCGCGACCGCGATCAGTGGGAAGAGGATGCCGAAGCACCATTTCAACGCGCCCAAACGCCGCCCGGGGTCAAAGGTCATTCGAAAAAGTCGTCCTCGATCTTCCAAGAGGTTCGCAAGGGCTCCAAGCCAGAGGCCGACGCGTGTTACCGTATCGCGCGTGACCCGGCACGCCCTGTTCCGCCCGGCTCACCCGGGGTCCTTGCTCACGCCGCAAGCCTGAATGTGCGCTTAATCGAGTGCCCTTTTACCAGAAATAGCGTTGAACGGTAAGGCTGAAGCCGCTGTTGCCAATCAGCGGTTGAGCTACCGTGTAGCCGGCATTATACCCTACCGGCGAGTTCGGCAGCTGCAAGAGCTTCGTGGGCCCGCTCAGGTAAAAGAAGTTCAGCGTGGCGCTTGTGACCGGATTGGGTTGAACCATCAGGCCGAACGACTGAACCTGCGGGATCCCGAAGGTCACCGCATAGACGGCGCTGACCGCCTTTCCGAGAAGGCGCGTGGCCGTGAATCCGACGTTCCCGTAGTAGCCGAGCGTGAGGTTGACGCTGGAGAGCCCGAGGCCCTGGCCGATCGTCGTTTCCACCGGGCCCAGTAGGCTTGCCGCAAACTGGGCGTTGAGTATATTGAAGGCTTCCTGTCCCACGGTAATGGTGCTGCGCTGCGCGAGGTCCACGTTGGGAATCGGCGAGAGCGCCCCCAGCGGCGTGATGCCGCTGGGCTGCAACGGCGCCAGCATCGACTGGCGGCTGAACGCGATCCCATTGACGAAGCCGCCGAAGGGCGCGATCAATCCGAGGATCTCGTCGCGGGTATAGCCGGGCGGATTCGAAGTCAGGCCGATTTTGAGGCCCTGAATCGGACCGTCGACCTGGATGGTAATCTCGGCGCTGCCATAGGGATTGCGGGCGCGGTCGGGGTCGGGGTTCACGACCGTGCTGCTGGCCACCGCGTGGAGCGTGGGCAGGACGCCGTCGGCGGGACTGAAGAGCACCTCCCCCTGCTGCACCCGGAAGGCGCGATCGAAATAGGTGAGGGTCCCGCCGGTGGACGCAATGGCGCCCGCCAGGGTGGGCGACGAGAGCGTGCCGCCCAGCTTTACCGAGCCGCTCGCCCCGATGTCGAGCCCGGCGCCGTAGCCGCTGCCGCGGACGCGCACGTTTCTGCCCGCCGCGGCGCTCAGGTCGAAGGCGAGCGGCAAGGGCGGGAGGCTGGGCGAAGCCGCCCCTTGCGCGGCCTTGATGAACGTCGCGAAGGGCAGCGTCGCATTGCTGAGCGTGACGTTTCCGGAGAGCAGCGCCGTCGCGCCGGACTTCTTGTCCAGCGCGAGTCGCGCGTCGAGCGTACCGGTGCCGTACGCGGGGAGATCGAGCTGCGCGCCGTGCGCGCTGCCGGCGAAATGCATCGTCGAGTTGCCGCCCGTAAAGCCGTTGGGAAAGGCAACGCGCCCGGAGAGTTGCGCCGTGCCGCTTCCGATCCGCGCGCTGACCCGGTTGACGGTGGCGGAGACGCGATCGAACGACAGCGCCGCGACGAGCTGCGTGATGGGGACGCGCTCCAGCGCGCTCGAGTACGACCCGCGCGCAAGCGACAAACGGCCGACGATCGACGGCCGGCGCACGGTTCCGGACAAACCGATGTGGCCGTCGATGAGACCGGCCATCTTGGTGTCGTTGCCGAGCGTCTCGTCAAAGACCGACGGATCGAGACCCACGACGTCGAGGTCGAAGCTCACCGGCTCGTCGGGCGGCAGCCGGAGCGGCGCGAGCGAAAGCGGCAGCGATCCAGCCAGCGTTACCTCTCCGCTGCCGAACTGCGCGCCGGCGTTCGACAGCACGAGGGCGTTGCGGTGCAGGCGGAATTCGCCGAACAGCGATGCGATCGAGAGTCCGTACGCGCGCACGCCCGTTGCGTCGAATCCGACGAGAAACGTGGGCGCGCGATACGTGCCCGCGATGTTGAGCGACGACTCGAACGATCCGCTGACGGGGACGCGGACGCGCGACACGTCGTAGACGAGTTTTGCAAAGTGATCCGTCGACGCGTGTACCCGGAGGTCGAGCGGATCGTTGCGGCCTAAGCCGAGGCTGCCCGCCGCCGAGGCCGCGATCTCCGGCGTCGTCACCTCCGCCCGATCGACGACGATGCGCCGCCCTGCGGCGTGCAACGCGACTCGAGCGCTGTCGAGCGTGAGCGGACCAAGCGTTCCATTGAGAACCTGCGCGTTCGCGCGAACGTCGAGCAGGGGAAAGCGCCCGCGAATCGTCGCATCGCCGGACGCGCGTCCCGTGATCGGAACGCTCGGCATGCCGAGCGCCGGCATCCACAGCGAGAGGTCGAGATCCCTCACGTCGCCGGCGAGGTCGAATCGGGAATGCGCGAGCGTCGATTGCATCGCTCCCTGCGGACTCAACGCGATCGTTCCGTGCGCGTGGAGCATGCCTTCGCTGCCGCCGACTGCCAGCGTGCCGGTAATCGCGTTGCTCGCGCTCGACCACACCGCGCGCGTGTCCCCGATCGGCAGATTGCGATAGCGAAATCCCCGCACATCGACGTCGCCGTTCGACGTCACGTGACCGCCCTGCGACGCCATCGAAAGCTTCACGCGTCCACGCCCCGCGAGCGTGTCGCCGGTGTCGAAGAAGTTATTGAAGTCCGACAACGTCGCGTGGGGCGCGCTCAGGTCGATCGCGCTCTGACCCGGGCGCGCGACCGCCGAGAAGCCGGCTGCCGTGGTGCCGACGAGCACCGAGCCCTGGTGAACGCTCACGCCGCTCGGATCGGCCGCGAGCTGCACGCTGCCGTCGACGAACGGCAGGCCGTTGACTTCGCCGGCGGGCACGCCGACGTGCCCCGTGATGTGAGGCCGCAAACTCTCGCCGGCGACGTGCAGCTGCGCGTTGAACGTGCCGTCCGTCTCGTAGTTCGGGATGCCGAACTCTCGCAGCGCTGGAGCGATTTTTGCGGCCGGAACGGTCGCGTCGAGATCATACTGCGGTGTGCCGGATTGCAGCGCACCGATGCTCCCGTCGATCCGCATGGTCGCACTCCCGAACGCGCCGACGACGCGTCCCAGCGAAACGGAGTCGCCCGCGAGGCGCACGCTGCCGTCGCCCGCTACCGCGAAGTTCGCGATGCGCCCGGCGCCGATCGATACGCCGCCGTTGAATCGCGGCAGTGGCGTGCCGGCTGCGAGATTGCCGGTGGCCGATAGGGTTCCGGCCGTCAACGGTAAGCCGATGCCGTGCAGCTGCGCCGCGCGCAACCGGTTCGCGACGAGCGAGAGCGCGCCCGAGCCGGCGCCGGGCGCGAGCGAGAAGTCGCCCGCGGCGACGACCTCGCCGCCTGCGGCGCCCGCGTCGGCGGACAGAATACGCAGCCGATTACCTTCGACCGCGAGCGTGAGGTTCGCGCGCGAGATGGGAACGCCGCGCAGCGTCGCATGCTGCATCGTCAAGTTCGTCCCTTGTACGACGATGCGTTTCGGCTCGATCGCGACTGCGACGGTGCCCTGCAGATCCCCATGCGCCGTCATCGCGCTGCCTAAGAACGGCTGCAGCCCCTCGAACGTACCGCGATACGCGCCATATGCGACGAAGCGCTGCGTCGAAAACACTCCGTCGCCGGCGAACTGGCCCCACGGCCCGGACGCGTTCAGCGAGTTGATCGCGGTGCTCTGCAGCGTGCCGCCGAAGGCGGCGGCCAGACGATCGAACCGAACACCCGAGATCGTCGTATCGCTTCCGGCGATCCTCCCGGCCATCACGACGTGGCTGCCCGATCCGCCGCCGGCGAGCGTCATTCCGACCGCCCTCCCGTCGATCGGCGGCATCGCGGGCAGCGACACGCCTGGGAACGCGGGAAAACGCGGCGCGCGCATTGCCAGGTTCGCGGCAGTCAGCCAGAAGGCGCTGCCGTCGTGCGGACGATCGAGCGCGTACGCACCGTCGAAATCGCCCCGCTCGGTATGCAGCCAGAACGGCGCGACCGTGGCCGTGCCGTTCGGATTCAGCTCGAACAGCGCCGCGACGCGATTCACGCCGCGGGTCGACGCCGCGCTGCCGTCGACGCGGAACAGCAAGTCGCGGCCGACTGCCGACGCGTCGATCGCAATCGGCTCGTTTCCCAGCATCTCGTCGAGATAGGGCAGGCGGCTCGCCGGCCCGGCGACGTGCAGCGCGAAACGCGAGAGCACGTGCTGGCCGATTCCAAGCGTGCCGCGAACGCCGAGCGCGATGCCGCCGTAGTTCGCGCGCAGCGGCGCCAGCGCGACGACGTTGGAGTGGTAGACGACCGATGCCGCGAGCGCGTCGAACGGCATCGCGCGATAGGCGGCGTGCGCCGCGGTGACGCGCGCGACGATGACGGGATCGTCGATCCGGCCGTGGATGAGGACGCCGAGATGCCCCTTTCCCGAGATCGCCTGATCCCGCGCGAATGCGAACGCGCGGCGCAGGCCCGAGAGGTCGCCAGTTCCGTCGACGCCCAAGCGGAGCTCCGCGGCGCCCGTGACCGCGCCCGTGAAGTCGTAGGCGCCGCCGGTGATATGGAGCGGAATCCCGCCCAGCACCGCGTCGGCGCCGTGCACGTAGAAGGCGTTGTCGATCACTTGAAGGCGCGCGCGAAAGTTCTCGATCGGCGCGGCGAGCGTCGCGAGCGCGAGGCGGCCGTCGCGCACGTCGACGCTTAGGCTGACGTGATACGACGGGCTCACGTTGGGTACGACGCCGAGCGCGTAGATGCTGGCATCGAAGTTCTGCGCCGTTGCCTGTAAGATGCGCACCTGCGGCGTGTCGGCGAAATAGTTCGCGAGCCCGCGCAATGGAAACCGCGCCGCGCGCGCGCGATGGATCGCGTAGCCGCGAATCGCGTCAATGGTTCCCGCAATGGTGAACGGCTCGCGCGCCTCACGTTCGAACGCGCCGCGAAGGCGATAACGCGTGACGGCCGCCGTATCGACCGTGGCGTCGCCGCCGATGCCGCCGGCGCGAATGTCCTTGGCGCTGGCATCGAACGCGCCCGGCTCGCGCAGCTCCCGCTGCGCGTCGCGCACCGTCACGTGCAGGCGCCACGGGACGGCGTCGACGCGCTGCGGCGCGGGAGCGCTCGGCGCGCCCGAGGGCAGGCTCACGTTGAAGCTGCCGTCGCGGAAGCGCGTGAGCGTGATCTTCGCGCCGGCGATCTCGATGCCGACGATGCCAAACCTGTGCGCGCTGCCCGGCAGAAGGTCGCGTAGCGAGTAGCGGACGGCAACGCGCTGCGCGCTCAAGATCGGCGTCGCCCCCCGAGCGACGCGCAGGCTGAACAGTTCCGCCCCGTCTCGCGCGACGTGCAGCTCGCCGACCTGCACGGCGTAGCCCGTCGCTAACCTGGCGCCTTCTTGGATCGAAGCGCGCAACAACTCGTGGCGGTTCGCGACGGCAAACCCCAGGACGATCGCCGCGGCCACCAGGCCGATTGCGATGCGAGTGCGCACGTGGCTCTATTGCTCCTACCCGGCGGCACGCCCCGCCGCGTTAAGGAGGTTCTAAACCGCTACAGGTCGAGGTTCTTGACGCCCTTGGCGTACTCGAAGATGTACTGCTTGCGCGGTTCGACCTTGTCGCCCATCAGATCGGTGAAGATCTGCTCCGCCTCGACCGCGTCCTCGACGGTGATGCGCTTGAGGCGGCGATGGCCGACCTCCATCGTCGTCTCGGCCAATTGATCGGCGTCCATCTCACCCAAGCCCTTGTACTGCTGAATGGTGAAGTCTTTGCCGTCCTCGCCGACGATCGCCTTCAGCTCGCCCTCGGTGAACGCCCACCACTGCTTCTTCCCCTTGCGTACGCCGTAGAGCGGCGGCTGTGCGATGAAGACGTGGCCTTCCTCGACGAGCGGTTTCATCTGGCGGTAGAAAAAGGTGAGCAGCAGCGTGCGGATGTGCGAGCCGTCGACGTCGGCATCGGTCATGATGATGATCTTGTGATAGCGCAGCTTCGATACGTTGAACTCGTCGCCGAAGCCCGTGCCGAGCGCCGTGATCATCGTGCGAATTTCTTCGTTGGCCAACACCTTGTCGAGGCGCGCCTTCTCGACGTTGAGAATCTTCCCGCGCAACGGCAGGATCGCCTGATTGTTCGGGTCCCGCCCGCCCTTCGCCGTGCCGCCGGCCGAGTCGCCCTCGACCAAAAACAGCTCGCACTCCGCCGCGTTCCCGTTCTTGCAGTCGACGAGCTTGCCGGGCAGGCCCGACCCTTCGAGCGCGTTCTTGCGGCGGGAAAGATCGCGCGCCTTCTTCGCCGCGTCGCGGGCGCGCTGCGCCTGCATGCATTTCTCGACGATCGCGCGGGCGTTCTTGGGGTTTTCCTCGAGGAAGAACTCGATCCGCTCGGACACCAGGCCAGCGACGATGCTGCGCACCCTGGCATTCCCGAGCTTGGTCTTCGTCTGGCCCTCGAACTGCGGGTCGAGGAGCTTCACCGACACGACGGCCGTCAGCCCCTCGACGATGTCGTCGGTCGAGAGCGAGTTGTCCGCCTCTTTGAGCATGCCGCGCTTGCGCGCGTAGGAGTTGATCGCGGTGGTCACGGCCTGGCGAAACCCCTGGAGGTGCATGCCGCCCTCGGTCGTCCCGATGTTGTTCGCGTACGAGAAGATCTGCTCGGCGTATGCGCCGGTGTACTGCATGGCGACCTCGACGTCGACGCCGTCGCGTTCGGCGTGGGTCGAGATGATCGGATGCAGCGGATCTTTTTTCTCGTTCAGCCACTCGACGAACGAGACGATGCCGCCATCGAACGTATACGTGCGCTCGCGCACTTCAGCGCCCCGCTGGTCGCGCAGCGTGATGGCGAGGCCGCGGTTCAAAAAGGCCAGCTCGCGCAGGCGCTTCTGCAGGATGTCCCAGTGAAACTCGGTGACCTCGAACACCTCGGTATCCGGCTTGAACCACTGGAGCGTGCCGGTGCCCTCCGTCTTTTCGACTTTCTTGAGCTTCTGCACGGTAATGCCGCGTTCGAACTTCATGCGCCACAGGAAACCGTCGCGCTTGATCTGCGTGACCATCCACTCGGAGAGCGCGTTGACGACCGAGATGCCGACGCCGTGAAGGCCGCCGGAAACCTTGTATCCGCCCTTCCCGAACTTCGCGCCCGCGTGCAGGATCGTCATGACGACCTCTACCGCGGGCAGCTTTTCCTCGGCGTGCAGGTCGATGGGAATGCCGCGGCCGTCGTCCTCGACCGAGCACGACCCGTCCGCGTGCAAGACCACGCGAACGGTACGCGCGTATCCCGCGAGCGCCTCATCCACCGCGTTGTCGACGGCCTCGTAGACGAGCTGATGCAGTCCGCGCTCCGCCGTGTTGCCGATATACATGCCCGGGCGCTTGCGCACGGCTTCCAGCCCGCGTAAGACCTCGATTTGCTCGCCCGTATAATTCGTTGACATTACGTGTTTCGTCGTTCCGTGTAGATCAAGTCGTGTAGCTCGTCTCCCAAGACGTTACGCACCGTTGCCGGCATGATTTCTTCCGGCGGCACGTTGCTTCGCAGTAGTACGTAGGAGCTCGCGATGAGGCGCTCGCGGCCATCGCGCGACAGCCGCTTCGCGCCCCGCGCTCGCACGAGCATTCCCCACCAGCGCGTAAGCAGCTGGGCGCGGATGCCCTCGTATTCTACTTCCTGTAACCCCTCTACGAGCGCGGCCGTTCCGGCATAACCGAGCCAGGGCGCCTCGAAAAGGAGCCGTGCCGTTGCCTCCGCACGCTGCCGGCTGCCGGCGTTGGAGCACGCGGCGCAGAGCTTGGGGCCGTCCGGTGGCGTCAGTACTCCGCACCCGGCGCAGGCCTTCCAGCCCTCCGAGCGTTTGGCGCGAGCGCCGGCATCGACCTCTTCACGGAAACGCGCGAGGGCCTCCGACGCCGAAGCGGCCTCCGGCCGCTCTGGGCGGCGCGACGAGTGCTTTCGCGCCGGGCGCGAGCGCGCGGGCAGCCCCGGGTGCGGCTGTGGCAACTTGCCCACGCGAAAGCGCAGCTGCTTGACCCTGGCCTTGGGCACGCGAGCACCGACGGCGCGCAGCACGTGCTCGCTCAACAGGCTCAACTGATGGCTCCACGCGTTGGAGCGCGCCGCGATCGTGAGGGTGCCGTCGGCGATCCGCACCGGGTGCGAGTTCTTGGCGACCTGGTCGCCGACGATGTCCGGCCACGCAGCCTCGAGCAGCGCGAGCGGTTCGCGCTCGGCGTTCTCGGCCGGCGACCATTGCGCGAGCGCCTTCCCCAGCTTCAGCATGCCGCCCACTGGAGCACCTGCGCGCCGCTGACGCGCGCGACGCGTACGCCGCCGTGAAGCCCGGGCGGCAGATGCGTCGCCGTGACGAAGGCCTGCTCGTAGTCGCCGATTTCACCGAGGAACGCGCCCGCGCGGGTCTCGTCGAGCTCCGACAAGACGTCATCGAGCAGCAACAACGGCGCCTCGCTGGAGCGTTCGCGCATGACGCCGTATTCGGCGACCTTGAGCGCGAGTACCGCCGTGCGCTGCTGTCCCTGCGAGCCGTATGCCGCGAGCGACGTGCCGTCGAGCGACAGGCTTACGTCGTCGCGATGGGGACCGGCGAGCGCAGTCTTGCGCGCGCGTTCCGCGTCGGCAGTCTGGCGCATGCGCGCCTCGAACGCGGCGCCGATCGCCTCGGGCGCGGCGGCCTCAAACGCGACGTTCGGCTCGTAGCGCACCTCGAGGAGTTCGTCGCGCGCGAAGCGCGCGTGCGCCGCGGCCGCCGCCCGTGCGAGCTCCTCGACGAGCCGCGCGCGGGCGAGCATGATCTCCACGCCGGCGGCCAGCAGCGTCCGCTCGTAGACGACGAGCAGCTCGGGATCGGGCTCGACGGTGCCGCGCAGCACGGCGTTCTTCTGCTGCAGCGCCTTGCGATAGCGTGCGAGTTCGTAGTAATAGCGAGGCTCCGTTTGCGCCAGTGCGATGTTCAAGAAGGCGCGGCGCGCGCTCGGCGTGCCGGAGGCCAGCTTGAGATCGGCCGGAACGAACGTGACGACGCGGATTCTCCCGAGATAGTTTGCGTAGCGCACGGCGTTCGCGTTGACGGTATAGCTCTTGCGAGTTCCGCGCGCCCCGCGCTCGATCGTGCACGCCAGATTGATGTTTCCGGCGCGCGACGTCGCCTCGCCGGATAGAACGGCGCACTCACAACCGGCACGAACGGTGTCGCCGTCGCGCACGGTCCGAAACGACTTGCCGGTGCCGAGCATCGCGATCCCTTCGAGCAAGTTACTTTTGCCCTGCGCGTTGGCGCCGACGAACACGTTCAGGCCCGTCGAGGGCTCGAGATCCAGTTCCGAATAGTTGCGAAAATTCGAAAAGCCTAGCCGCCGCAGGAACACATCATTGTCGCAGCGGCATTAGGACGTAGAGCTGCTGACCCGTCTCGAGCGGCTCCAGCGGGCGGATCGCCGCCGGCGAAAGCGGCCCAAGGAATTCGATGACGGCCTTGTCGCCCTTGATGTGATTGAGGATTTCCACCAAGTAACGCGCGTTGAAGGCGATCGTCAGGTCTTCGCCCGTTTGCTCGACCTCGAGCTCCTCATACGCATTGCCCGAAATGTCCGAGCTGGCCGTGACGATCAGCGTCTGGTTCGCGATCGCGAGCTTGACCATGCTCGCGCGATCGCCGGCGACGAGCTCGGCGCGCCGCAGGCTCGCGATCAGGGCCGCCGTGCTGACGGTGATCGTGCGATCGAACTTCGCCGGAATGACCTGTTGGTAGTTCGGATACTGACCATCCACGAGCCTAACGGTGATCGAGACGTCGCCGCCGGTCATCCGCAGCTGATTGCTCTGAGCGCCGAGCGCGCTTACGTCGATCCGTTCGCCGCTCCCCAGGTTCCGAGCGACCTCCGCGAGCGCGCGAGAGGGGACGATGAATTTCTCGTTCGCCGAGACCTCGTCGTCGACCGTCGTCGCGAACTTGGCCAGCCGATAGCCGTCGGTCGCGACCATCGTAAGCGCCTTGCCTTCCACCTCCAGCAGGGTGCCCATCAGCACCGCCCCGCGAGCCTCCTCGCTTGAGGCCGCGAAGATCGTCGCGTCGATGCCGTCGCGGAAACGCTTCCCGGCGATGCCGAACTGCGAACCGCGCGCGGCGGCCGGCAGCGGAGGATATTCGTCGGCCGGAAGGGCGTGGAAGTCGTAGTTGCTACGCTCGTATTTGACGCTCGCGCGCGTCGGCGTGCCGGTGAGCTCCAGCGTTCCGGGGGCGAGATTGCCGAGGTAGCTTGCAAAGAGCTTCGCCGGTACCGTCACCGAGCCGCCTTCGCTGACCTGCGCCGGAAAGGCGTGCTCGAGCGTCAGCTCGAGATCCGTCGCGCGGACGGCGATCTTGCCGTCTTCGGCTTGGAGGAGCACGTTCGAAAGGATCGGCACCGTGGTGTGCGCGTTGACCACTTTGCTGGCGGCTCCGACGGCCGAAGCGATGTCCTTCGTGTTGCAGCTAAACTTCATATTCCACCGATCGTCGTGCGTAGTTCGTTCGCCGTAAG
>Ga0073928_10005154_pt1 | contig 18552 bp, 16 predicted proteins | sample PaiPotPPA55metaG_FD_76969 | JGI IMG/M metagenome (GOLD analysis project Ga0073928, IMG submission 76969) | Iron sulfur acid spring bacterial and archeal communities from Banff, Canada, to study Microbial Dark Matter (Phase II) - Paint Pots PPA... ... | reverse complement strand
TATCAACCGCCAAGAAACTTTGTCGTTGAAACCGCTAGCTGCTATTCAGCACTGACTGGAAGAAGTTAACTTATAGTAAATCAGTCCGGATTGTGCAGGAAATGAAGATGGAACAAATAGGCTACGTACAGGATCCCGCGGCCGTAAGCGTGATCCTGGCAATGTTAATGCTGGGAGCGTGGCGTATCGGAATCAAGCTGGGTCGCAGGTCGCACATTAGGAACGGCACTACGCCGCAGTTTGATGGAGCGAGCATGGCTCTCTTGGGCCTGTTGCTAGCCTTCGCGTTCGGAACCTCGATGAGCAAGCACGACCAGCGGCGTATCGCTGTCGTTCAGGACAGCAATGCGATTGGCGACTTCTATACCTGCGCGACGCTGCTCAAAGAGCCGACACGAACCAAACTGCAGGCTGTCATACGGGGATACGCCGAACAGCGGCTTAGGTTGACCCGCCAACCGATAGAAACTTTTGACCTTGAGAGTGCTCTCGCCGAGTTTCAGCAAATGCACCAGCAAATGACTATGTTGGTTGAGCAAGCATTATCCCGCGGCACGCCAATCGCGGTACCATTGATCAATACGCTAAATGCGGTAACCAGCAATCAGGCAGCGCGGTTGGCCGCCGTTAGAGATCGTCTTCCCGGCACCATCGTGGCCCTTCTATTTATATCTACCATCGTCACGACGATTTTGATGGGGCGCAGCCAGGGGTTTTCCGGAAGCTCAGACCTGAATGGGGTGCTATGCTTTGTCCTACTCGTGAGCTTCACGATTTACACGACGCTCGATTTGAACCGGCCGGAATTCGGCTTTGTCAGAGTCAGCCAGGAACCGATCGAATTGCAGTTGCTGGTCGGTCTGAACGAAAGTAAGGCGACCGCAGCAGAACTGTACGATTCGCCCGGCCAAATGAGCAGCAGCACCTCTACTACTGCGTGCTAAGCAGACTTTCAGCCGCGACGATCGCAGCGGTTCCGTGACTCCCTTGGATCCGCGGGACGACCCCATCCAGGGCAATGAGGCAATGAAAAGGCTGGCAACATTTAGCCATGGCCCGTGCCCGGTCTTCAGCGGCCTGATAACGGGTCAGCGTCTCACAACGAAAGCCAGAACCATTCGGGCCGTGCGAGACGCTTCATCAATCTGATCCGCGCGGGCAGTCGAACTTGGAAAGCGGTAGTTGGCAGGGCGTCGATTTTTGGCATCGCTCAATGGAAATCAACGCCAGTCAATCGTTGCTGGTCGAACAGAGCGGATGCGGGACCGAGGCAATCTCGCATGCCGCTCAGATAGGACGGCTCGGTCATGGCAAAATCCTACCGCGCGAATAGAGGAAGTGCATGCCAGGATCAGGGTGGTCTCTCCGACTGTGAAGAGTCGGTCCGGCACAAGATCCTCTGGGAGAACGCGCAGAGGCCCTATAAGGCAATGGGGCCTTCAGCAGTGGACGAGATCGCCGCGATAGTCCCGCCGTGACGTAGAACTTCTGCTGCCAGATTTAAAACGAAAAAAGCCCGCCGGCCTCCCTGATTAATTCGGCTGCTTGCGCAGAAATGCCGGGATGTCGAGCTTGTCGTCATTTTCAAGGCCGTCCTGCCCGAGACGGGTTGGGCCGGCCTGCTGGTTGTTTCGCCGCTTGAAGGCTGGGATATCGAGGCTGCTCTCGTCGATAATCATGCCGAGCCGCCTGACCGGCTTGCCGTGAAACATCTGGCTTTGCGAGGGCAGCGGTGCCGGCGGTACCGGCATCGCCATCGGCTGCGGTTGCAGTTCTACAGGCCGAGTGGGCGCGGCCTGCACGGGAGCCGTGACTGGCGTGCCCGAAGATGAATAACGAGAGGAATGCCATTCGTGCTCGCGTTCGCCAAATCCGGTAGCGATGACGGTTACATGGATTTCGTCGGCAACCTGTTCGTCGATCACCGCGCCGAAGATAATGTTGGCGTCTTCGTGGGCCTCTTCCTGGATCAGACTGGCGGCCTCGTTAACTTCGTACAGCGACATATCAGGACCGCCGGTGACGTTGATCAGCAGGCCGCGCGCTCCTTTGATCGAAACGTCCTCCAACAGCGGACTGGAAATAGCGCGCTGGGCGGCCTCGACTGCGCGATTTTCGCCGGATGCGCGGGCTGCCCCCATCATTGCCATTCCCATCTCCGCCATTATCGATCGCACATCGGCAAAGTCCAGATTGATTAGTCCGTGGACGGTGACCAGTTCGGAAATACCGCGGACGGCCTGCAGCAGCACGTCATCAGCCTTCTGGAATGCCTCTTTCAGCGAGGTCGTTCGGCTGGCGATTGACAACAACCGCTGGTTAGGAATCGTAATCAATGTGTCAACCGCATTCTTCAGTTCGCGGACCCCTTCGTCGGCCTGGCCCATGCGCTTGCGCCCCTCGAATTGGAAGGGCTTGGTGACCACTCCGACCGTAAGCGCGCCGCTCTCACGCGCGATACGCGCGATAACCGGTGCCGAACCGGTGCCGGTGCCGCCGCCCATCCCGGCGGTGACGAATACCATTTCGGCTTCGGCCAGCGCCTCCCGCAGGCGATCCTCATCTTCAAGCGCAGCCTTGCGCCCGATTTCAGGGTTGCCGCCGGTACCGCGTCCGCGCGTGAGCATTTGTCCGATCGGCAGCCGGTGGGCCGCGTTATTATTCAGCAAGGCCTGCGAGTCGGTATTGACCGCGATAAAATCGACGTTTTGCAGGCCCGACGCAATCATGTGATTGACTGCGTTACCGCCGCAACCACCAGCCCCGATTACTTTAATCCGCGCTCCGGTATCAACGTTTTCGATCAATTCGATCATGGCTTCACCTCCGCCGCTTTCATCCGAATTGCTCCACCCACTATCGCCATCAATTCTGTTTGGCTGGCTCAAAAGAAATCCCTCACCCAGTCGGTTACGCGCGAGCGGAGGCGGCCCCACCTGCCGTATCGCGCGAGTCCGTTACCATGACCGCGTCCGTCCGCTGCGTGAAGCAGGAGACCTGCTGCCGTGGTATACATCGGCTTCATCAGTTCTTCCGGCATACCCTTGAGATTGATCGGCAGACCACGGCGCACCGGCAGGTTGAAGATGCGTTCGGCCAATTCCTGCGTACCTTCGAGCAATGAGGTGCCGCCGGCCAGCACAACCCCCGAGCCGAGACTGTCAGCGACCCCAGAGCGCAGCAGTTCACGCTGCGCCATGGCGAAAATCTCCTCCATCCGGGCCTCGATGATTTCCCCCAACAGGCGGCGCGCGATCTCTCGCGGTTCGCGGCCGCCGACTCCCGGCACCTGCACTGTTTCGTCATGCCCGACCACCTGGTTGGTAGCCACCCCGTAATTGAGTTTCAGCCGCTCCGCTTCTGTCAGAGGAGTGCGCAGGCCCGCGGCGACATCGCTGGTCAAATGATTACCGCCGACCGGCAACACCGCCGTATGCATCACGGCACCGTTATGGAAGACGATGATATCCGTGGTACCTCCGCCGATATCGATCAGCGCAACCCCCAATTCCCGCTCCTCTGGAAACAACGCGGCATCCGCCGAGGCGAGCGGTTCAAACATTAATTCGGCGGTGCTGACGCCTGAGCGTTCACAGCATTTGTACAGATTCTGACCGTAAGTCTGCGCAGCAGTAACAATATGGATTCGCGCTTCCAGCCGCACTCCGGCCATTCCGATTGGGTCGCGCACGCCATCCTGGTCATCGACTGCGAACTGCTGTGGCAGAATGTGCAGCACTTGGCGATCCAAGGGGATAGCGACTGCCCGGGCGGCGTCGATTACGCGCTCGACGTCGCGAGGACCAACTTCGCCACCGCGCACCGCCACGATGCCATGGCTATTCAACCCGCGGATATGCGCGCCGGCGACGCCCACCACCGCGGCGCCGATTCGCACTCCGGCGGACTTTTCCGCTTCAGCAGTGGCGGTGCGCAGTGCTTCGACCGTTGCCTCGATATTGACTACGACGCCGCGGCGCAAGCCGGTGCAAGGCACGACACCATAGCCAAGCACTGCAGTGGCGCCATCCGGCCCGGCCTCGGCAATCAGGGCGCACACCTTGCTCGTGCCGACATCTACTCCGGTGAACACATTCCTCATTTGCCCGAGATTACCTCCACCACGTATCTCCTCTGATCGTTCTGTCATTCTGATCAGCATGACAGAGCAAGAATCGCGAAGGAGGAATTGAATATTCAGTAGTCAATGACTAACCCGGCCTCTGAAATTATCTCGTAACTCTCAAGGACGCATTCAACCTGGCCGGCTCGTGGCTCCACGTGGCAGTAGCACGATCCAGGCGCTCCATCGCTTCAGGTCTGGGCCGCACGATGACCTCGCCGGGTATCGTTGCGTCGATCATTCCTATGAGGTCGCGATGCCCGCGCCATATTTCGAGCACCCTGGCAGCCCGAGTTAGCTGCAATGGAAACTGGACGGGAGCGCAGGCGATGACAAGATGCGGCCGATCCAGGTAGAGGAGCCTCTCGCCGCTCGACGTCACCCGCATTTCCGAAACAATCGCGGAGAGGATAGTTTCGGCGCGAATCAACTGGCTGGCGTATTCGACTAGTTGCGAACCGCGCGCATGCTCGACTCCGTTGCCGCTCAAGACAGGCAGATCGGCGTTAGCGGCAGGTGACACATGGCGCACCACATCGCCTTCGCTGTCGATTTGATAGAAGCCGTCCGCATGTTCGACCAGCGCGACGGCCTCCATCGGCGCTGTCAATGCCGCCGATGACCGTCCAAATCTCTTAGATGTTGCTTCTCGAAAGAAAAAGTTGTTATAAGCAGCCGGAATCAGCTCTGAGCGACCGCTATGCGGCAGGCGCTCAAGCAAGGCCTCGATGCGTTGCGCGAGCACGCGTCCGGATTGACTCAGTCCGGTAACGACACCGAGCACGAAGAAAGCGCATAAAGCAATACCGGCCAGGCGCCAGCTCCAGCCGCTGCCGGTTTTACTTTTTTTCTTTTTCGACCCTGCCACCGCCACCAACCACGTCCTCGCAGGCGCAGTCCCCACCAACATCATCACGAGCTAACAGCAATAGCCCTTCACCAATCCCCGACTAGCTTAACCTCAGGTTGCAGTAGCACGCCAGTAGCTTGTTGAACTTTGTGCCGGGCTAGTTCGATCAGGCAACGCACGTCCTCGGCGCGTGCACCCCCGAGATTGACGATAAAATTGGCATGCCGGCATGAGAAGGCGGCGCCGCCAATCCGCGTGCCTTTAAGCCCGGCCGCTTCGAGCAAACGCCCCGCGAAATTTCCCGGCGGGTTTTTGAAGACTGAGCCGGCGTTAGGATAGTTGCCCGGTTGCCGTGCGGCTCTGCGAGCCCGAATTGCATGCACTTGCGCCCATAGCGCTTCACGGTCACCAGGCTCGAGCACAAACTCGACCTGCGTAATTACAAAACCGCGCGGCAATGTACTGCGCCGATAGGCAAACCCAACTTCCTGGTTGGTCAACGCCCGCCGTTCGCCGGTTTCGGTAACGCCATGCACCAGCGTAACCACCCGGGCAATTTCCCCGCCGAACGCGCCCGCGTTCATTACGAGACCGCCGCCGACTGTTCCCGGAATGCCTTCACCGAATTCAAGACCAGCAAGGCCGTGCTCAACCACCCGTTCCACCAGCGTGCGGAATTGCATCGCTGCGCCGGCCGAGACGTTGTTGCCGCTAACTGCGACCGTTGCGAGTCCAGCGCCCAACGTCAGCACGAGACCGCGGATGCCGCGGTCACTCACCAGCAAATTCGTTCCGGCACCAAGACAGAAAACCGGAACAGAATGCTCATACGCTGCCGCCATCGCCGTCGATAATTGCTCTTCATCATCCACGGTCACCAACAGATCGGCCGTTCCGCCGATTCTGAGTGACGTGAACCCCGCCAGCGGATGATTGCGCTTGAGCGCCGGGCCAAACCGCATGCGCAACTGAACTTCAAGCGCATTCATTGGTTTGCAGCAACTGAGTCAGCAGCGTCAGCAAATCCTCGCCCAGTTTATAAACATCGCCGGCGCCCATCGTGATCAAGAGATCACCTTGGGCGGTCTCGCGCATCAGCCTGACTACCGGCTCGCTCTCGTCGGCAAGGTAGTGAACGTTCAAGCGGCCGCGCGCCCGCAAACCTTCGTACAGGCGGCGGGCGCTTACATCGGGTATCGGATCCTCGCCTGCGGCGAAAACTTCCATGAGGTACAGCACGTCCGTGTCATCGAACGAGTCCAGGAAATCGTCGAACAGGTCACGCAGACGAGTATAGCGGTGCGGCTGAAAGACCGTGACGATCCGGCGTTGGAATGCCGCGCGTGCCGCTCTGAGCGTAGCGCGCACTTCTTCTGGGTGGTGCGCGTAATCGTCGAGGACGATGCGGCCAGCGGCAACACCCTTGATTTCGAATCGTCTCGAAATTCCAGAAAAAGCCGCCAATGCGCGCGCCGCCACGCTGAAATCGATGCCGAGCTCGAATGCCACCGCGATCGCCGCCAGAGCATTCAGCGCCACATGGTGGCCGGGCAGCGGCAGCGTCACTCGGCCGGCGCGCTCGCCCTTGTGAATGACTTCGAAACTGGTCGACAGGCCATCAATTACTATTCCTTCAGCGCGCAGTTCTGCTTCGGGTGAGACACCAAACGTCACGGTTGGTTTGCGTATGGCCGGCAGCAGTCCGCGGACGTTGAGGCTGTCGATGCCCAACACTGCGATTCCATAGAACGGCACGCGGTTAATGAAGTTCAGGTAAGCTTCGCGCACCCGCTCCATCGTGCCATAGTGATCCAGATGTTCGGGGTCGATGTTGGTGACAACCGCGATGGTCGGGAGCAGCAGCAAAAAGGAGGCATCGCTCTCGTCGGCCTCGGCCACCATAAAATCGCCGCGTCCCAATCGCACGTTGGTCCCACGCGCACGCAAATTGCCGCCAATCGCAACGGTCGGGTCGAAGTCCGCCTGTTCCATAATCAAGCCGATCAACGATGTGGTCGTGGTTTTGCCATGAGTCCCGCCAACCGCGACCCCCAAACGCGCCATGCGCAACAATTCTCCCAGCATCTCCGCACGTGAGATTACCGGAATCTTCAGCTCCCGTGCGGCAGCGACTTCCGGATTGGAAAATTTCACTGCAGACGAAATCACCAACGCATCGAGCTGGTTGCAAACGTGGTTGGGATGATGGCCATGCTCGATTACTATGCCAAGCCCCTGCAGCCGCACGGTGGTGGAATTCGTAAGCAAATCGCAGCCGCTCACTGCGAGCCCCAGTCTCGAACACAACTCCGCGATTGCGCTCATCCCGGCGCCGCCGATACCAACGAAATGGAGCCGGCGCTGGCGGTGCAGGATACCAAGCGGCGCCGGAGTGCTCATGCGGCGGGTTCCTTTTCTTTCCGCTTGTCGCCGACTCCTACTTTAAGTGGCTCCCCGCAGACTCGGTTCGGTTTTCCCTCGGCTTGCTCGCTGCTTCGGCTCAACAGGGCTTCGGCCGTATTCGCTCGGCCTCTGCTCACCGGCTCGGCAACGCTCGGCCCAGTGCTGGTTTTGTTATCGGCAATTTGAAAACAGAGACGGGCAATTCGCCCAGCGGCGTCGCCGATGGATGCTTGATGCGCGCGGTGCCCCATCTCTTGCAGGCATTCCGGACGGGCGCTTAGCGGTTGCAACGTCTGGGCAAGATTTTCGCCAAGATGTTCATCGTCAGCCACAATCAAGGCGCCGCCTACCCGGACAAGCACACGTGCATTGTGCTCCTGCTGATGATCGCGGTGAAATGGATAAGGGATAAACACCGCAGGCCGGCCAGCCAAAGCGATTTCGGACACGGTCATCGCCCCCGCGCGGGCGATTATCAGATCAGCCCAATCGAGGGCCGCTGCGATGTCATCGATAAACGGGACTACCTTGGCCTCGCCGCCAAGCGCGCGATAAGCCTCCTCCACCAGCTGTGCGTCAGCCTCACCAGTCTGATGGATGATGGCCACCCGCATAGGATTTTGGTGCAAACTCTTGAGAGCGCTGAGCACGCCGAGATTGAGCCGATGAGCCCCGCTGGAGCCGCCTAGAACGAGAATTTGAAGCGGTCCGGCGTGCCGCCGCGCCGGCTGTGGCATCTTTGAAAACCGGACAGGATTGCCGGTCACCTCAATTTTAGCGTCGTTGAACGCGTCAGCGGCGTCGGCAAAACCCACGCAAACTTTGCGAGCGAACCGCCACAGCATTCGATTGGCCAACCCTGGCCGCGTGTTTTGCTCCATCAGTATCAGCGGCGTGCCACCTATGATGGCGGCGACCGCCATCGGTGCGGAAGCGTAGCCGCCGGCGCTCACGACCACGTCTGCGCCAAAACTGCAGATCAACCTGCGCGCGCGGCTTAGCGCCTGGAGAAATTCTCGCAGCGCACGCAAGCACGTCAGCGGCGATTTGCCGGTAAAGCCGTGCACCTCAAACAGCTCATAGTGCAGACCGCTTTGTGGAAACCATTTGGCTTCTATTCCATTGGCAGCGCCGACAAACAGCACTTCCGTCTCAGGGCGCGCGCGCCGCATCTCCTCTCCCACGGCAACGGCCGGAAAGAGATGGCCGCCGGTGCCACCTCCAGTGATGATGGCCTTAAACACCATCCCTCAATTAGTTCCTCTGGCCATGCGCTTCTTCCGGTTCTGCGAGAAAAGGTCGCGGTGTGAGGCGTCGCGAGCATCATACCGCCAAGAGGTTGTCCCACTGAGTAATATTTTTTCGGAGTAACTGCTGAGTGCTGGACGCCGCGAAAGCGCTAGCAACACTCCCAATTGTGCCAGCGCCATCACGATTGAGCTGCCACCGTAGCTGAGGAAGGGCAGCGGCAGTCCCTTTGTAGGAACTAGTCCGATCACTACTGCGATATTAATCAGAACCTGCAGGGCGAAAAGTGAGCTGATGCCAACCCCAAGCAGACTGGCGAAAGGATCAGGCTCGGCGTGTGCCCTACGCATTCCGCGAAACATCAACACTGCGAACAAGGCGAGGACCGCCAGCCCGCCGACGAGCCCAAAGTCGTCGGTGACGACCGCGAAGACGAAATCGGTGTGCGCTTGCGGCAGATAAAACATCTTCTGCCGTCCAGCGCCAAGCCCTTGTCCCCACTTGCCGCCTTCGCCCAAAGCGATAAACGATTGAATCAACTGAAAACCGGCGCCGCGCGCCGCGCGCCAGGGATCGACAAAGGCGGCGAATCGTTTTATCCGGTACGGCTTGGCCATAGCCTGCATGACCAGGCCGCCCAGCGCTACGCCGCCGGCCTCGGCCAGATGTTTAAGACGCGCTCCCGCTGCCAAGAGCATGGTAAACACCAGCATGACAACCATCACGGCGCTGCCAAAATCCGGCTGTTTCAACAGCATTGCGAGCAAAGGCAGCACGATTAAGATAGTAGGAAGCACGCCAGCCTTCAGCTCCCGCATCCGCGCCTCACGGCGAGATAGAAAATCGGCCAGGAAAAACACCAATCCGAGCTTCACGAGCTCCGAGGGTTCGGCCAACACTGGCCCAAGCCGCACCCATCGGCGCGCACCGCCGCGCACCAGGCCAACATCCGGAATCCATACCGCTAAAAGCAGTCCGCTCGACAGCACTGCCATAGGCGCCACGAGCCGGCGCAAACCGGCCAATGAAAATTGCGACGACAAAGTGCCGAGCACGAGTCCCACCGCGATGTGCATCATCTGCATTTTGAAAAAATGAAACCCATCGCCGGTCTTCGCCCGGCCAAGGAAATAAGTCGTATTCAGAACCATCAGAGTCCCGATCAGTACCAGCACCGTCGCCGGCACATACAGCCACGGATCGGGACCGCGCCAACTTACCTCAAAGCGCGCGAACCAACTCCTGAAATACGCGCCCGCGCTCTGCATAATCTCTGAATTGATCGAAACTGGCGCATGCCGGCGATAGTAATATTGTATCGCCCGGCAGCGCTTCGGCCGCCGCTCTTGCGACCGCCTCGTCCAAGGTGCGGACGCATAAAAGCCGAGTTGTGCCGCTTAAAGCAGCTTGCATCATTTTGCGCGCGGCTCCATAGAGCAGCAGCAGTTTGACCTTTTGCCGCAACGGTTCGCGCAGTTCAGTATATGAACCACCTTTGTCGACGCCGCCAGCAATCAAAAGTATCGGCGCCTGAACTGCCGCCAGTGCCTGGACGACAGCGCTCACATTCGTACCTTTGGAGTCATCGACAAAGGTGAAGCCGTTTTTCTTGCGCACAAGTTCGAGCCGATGAGGCAGACCGCGAAACTCGACAAGGGTTCGCTCGATGAGTTCAGGTGTGAGCTTGAGCACCAGAGCCGCGCCCGCCGCCGCCATTGCGTTTATGCGGTTAAATCGACCCGGCAATCGGAACCCGTCGAGGTGAATCGTTCCACCCTCTGCGCCGAACGCGAAGCGCAAGCCGGACTCATCCCAGATTGCCGCATCCGCGAGCCGTCCGGGTTTTCCAAGGCCGAAACTCAGGACCTGCGACCGCACCTGTTCCCGAAGTTGCCAAACGAACTGGTCTTCGCGATTCAGAATAGCCCAATCGCCAGCGTCCTGATTTTCGAAGATTCGGGCCTTGGCGCGCCCATATTCGTCCAAATTGCGATAGCGATCGAGATGATCGTCACTCAGATTCAAATGAATCGCGACCTGCGGTTTGAACCGCTGGATGGTCTCAAGCTGAGAACTCGATACCTCGACCACAGCGAGATGGACATCACGTCCAATCGCTTCGACCAGCGGGGTGCCGAGATTTCCGCCGACGAAGGTCTTTATGCCGGCGTTCGTGCAAATCTGTCCGATTAGCGTGGTGACGGTACTTTTGCCGTTGGTGCCTGTCACTGCCACGATCGGGCACTTGATAAAGCGGCTGGCGAGTTCCAACTCGCCAATTATCGGAGTGTCTGCGGCACGCGCCGCCCGCACCAGTTTTGAGGTTGGCGGCACGCCCGGACTGACCACCACCAGATCAACTCCATGCAGCCAGGCCGGCTCTTCGCCGCCCAGGTATACCTTGCCTTCGGGTAGATTGAGGCATAGAAGTTCACTGCGTGTATCTGTCAGTACCAGCGAGGCTCCATGCGACGCGAGAAATCGCGCGGCGGCGCTACCGCTAACGCCTAGTCCGATCACCATCACGCAAGTATTGCGAAGCTCCATTGTACGCTACTCATCGGAGCTTGAGCGTGCTAAGTGCGACCAGCGCGCATACTATTGACATTATCCAAAAACGCGTCACTACCACAGTTTCCGGCCATCCGGCCAATTCGAAATGGTGATGAATCGGGGCCATTCGAAAGATGCGCCGGTGCGTCATCTTGTAGTAGTAGCGCTGCATGATCACTGAGATCGCCTCGAGCACGAACACGCCGCCCGCCAGTGGCAGCACTAGTTCCTGTTTGGCCAGCAGCGCCACGGTACCCAGCGCGCCTCCCAGCGCCAACGCTCCGACGTCGCCCATCATCATCGAAGCCGGATATGCGTTGTACCACAGAAATCCCATCGAAGAAGCGATCAACGCGGCGCAAAAGATCGCGATTTCGCCCACGCCATCAACGTGGGGTACGTCTAGATAATGGGCGAACTTCAAATTGCCAGCGACGTAGGTGAAAATCCAATAGCAGAAGCCAACCGTCATGACCGGCCCGATCGCAAGACCATCGAGACCATCGGTCAGATTCACCGCGTTGGAGGAAAATACAATCACCACCATCGCAAACGGAATATATCCCCACCAGTGCAGGTTGGGATGGAGCCGCTTTAGAAACGGCACCGTCAGTTCAGTAGAGAAGTGCTCAAACCCAAACAGCCACACCGCGGCTACAAAGGCGCAGCCGAATTGCCAGGCGAGTTTCTGCGCTTCGGTCAACCCATAGCCTCTGCCCCGCTTGAGTTTGAGGTAGTCGTCACTCAGGCCGATTGCGCCGAAGCTCAATGAGACGAAAAGCGCGATCCAAAGATAGGGATCTGCCGGGTTTGCGAGGAGAATCGTGACCACAATGCACGACGCCAGGATAAGCAGTCCACCCATCGTCGGCGTGCCAGCTTTCTTTTGATGGCTTTGTGGCACCTCTTCACGAATCGTTTGGCCGATACGTGCAGCACGGAAACGCTGGATCAGCAAAGGGCCAAGACCAAGGGAAATTACCAGTGCAGCAAGCCCGGCCAGTACCGAACGGAACGTCTCGTACCGCAGCACGTTCAGACCAGGATGACGCCCATGCATCGAGTACAACCACAAGTAGAGCATGGCGTCCCTAGGTTCGCCGCTTCGTCAATGCGACGCAAGGCCATCAAGATACAGATGAGCCACAGACCAGCGAGCAACTTGATTGCGGAGGACGTTAGGGCCACTTTCGTGTCTGACGGAATTCCTTTCAGCGCTGGTTCGATAGATGGCGAGCGTCCGCCCTCCCAACTTCAACCCAGTGTTGAAGAGGTCGCGTACTGCCAGCAGAACCTTCAAAGCAGTGTCATGCAAAGGTTGACCAGACCCTAGACAGTTACTGCTCTTGTTTTGCGCCGCACCTTGTCGTTGCTGCCTGATCATTGACCAGTTCGCGCGCTACCACGCGATCGTCGAAGTCCAGCCGTTGTGAACCGACGAGCTGGTAGTCCTCGTGACCCTTACCCGCAATCACCACGATATCGCCCGGGCTGGAGATTCGGAGCGCAAGGGCAATGGCGTCGCGGCGGTCTGGTTCTACCACGTATCCAGAGGACGTCGTTGCCGCCCGCTCGTCGATTCTCTGTATGGCGGCAGCCGCCAGACCCGCCTCAACCTCCGCGATGATCGCAAGCGGAGACTCGGTGCGCGGATTATCTGAAGTTAGGACCGCGACGTCCGCCAGGCGCCCGGCAATCTCTCCCATGATTGGCCGTTTGCCACGGTCGCGATCGCCACCGCATCCGAAAACGCAAACAAGGCGGCGCGGGCCCAGGCCGCGCAACGTATTGAGCACGGCACTAAGGGCGTCGGGCTTGTGCGCGTAATCAACCAGCACTCGCACGCCAGCTGGCGCGGCAACCGCCTCCAGCCTGCCGGGGGCCCCTGAGCATCGCCGCACACCCTCCACCACCGCGTCCGATTCGATGCCCAGGGCCACCGACACGGCAGAGGCCCCCAAAATGTTGAGCAAGTTGATCTCCCCCAACAACGGCGAATGGATTTCAAACCGGCGTCCCGATGCAGCAATGGTAGCGGAAATCCCATCCACGCCGGTTTCGAATCTGGTTGGATGAACGTCGAGCGTTGGAGCGATCCCGAAACTCAACTTCCGCCCCGTTACCGCGTCCAGCACCCGAGCACCGAAGCGGTCGTCGCCGCGGACGATCGCGACCGGCTCTGGATGCGCACTTCGAGGTAACAGCTCGGTAAAGAGCCTGAGTTTTGCTGCAAAGTATTTTTCCAGCGTTAGGTGATAGTCGAGATGGTCGCGGCCCAGATTGGTGAAGACACAGGCGCGGAAACTCAATTGGTCAACGCGCCGCTCTTCGAGCCCGATAGAAGAGATTTCGGCGGCGGCTGCGCGCACTCCAGACTGCTCCATGTTCGTGAGCGCAGCCTCGAAGTCGAGCGACTCAGGGGTAGTGAGGCCGCTGTAGAGTTTGCGCTCGCGCACAAAAGTTCCAATCGTGCCGATAATACCGCATGAGAGGCCGGCCGCCTCAAAAATCGAGGCGAGCAAATGCGCGGTCGTAGTCTTGCCGCTGGTGCCCGTGATACCGATCAGCTCTAATCGGCGGCTGGGTGCGTTGAAAAAGCGCGAAGCAGCGAGCGCCATCAAACGCCGTGGCCATGCCGACTCGATTATAGTTGCCGCAGGACGCGCATCGTCATCCGCCCACCGCCGCACCGCCACGACGGGCGCCCCGCGGTTCAACGCTTGTTGAATATTGGCGCGCTGTTGTCCCTCGTCGCGCGCCGTAGAAAAGAAGAGGTCGCCGGCCTTGACCTGGCGGGAATCGTACGCGAGCCCGGTTACGCCGACCTCAGGGTCGCCGAGCATGCGTTGTACCTCCGCCTGCCTGATAAGCTCACTAAGTCTCATCGGACAACGCAACGCGCCCCCTCAACCTGGGCTGCCCAGCAGCGGCGCTCCCCATGTGCCCTCCGCATCGGAAGGGAACTGGCCACTAGTTTTGCCCGGCCATTTTGGGAAGGCTTCGCTGCCAATGAGAATGCCTTGGCATTAATGGGCGGCGCTGCTGCGCGTGCCGGATAACTTTCTAAAGGACGCATATGGTCAGGTGCTCGCTGGTCCGGCGCGGCCAATACGATTTGTACGCCTACTTTCGATTCGTCGGTATTCGACAGCCTGTCCGTGAGTCCCGAAACCCCGGGCATGGGCTCCTGGCTCACTACGTACCCTTCGCCCTTCACTTCGAGAGCAAGCTGATAGGTGCGGGCAAGGGCGAATGCCGACCTCAGACTGAGACCGCGGAAATCTGGGATGCTCAGACCGTTTTCGCGCGATTCGCTAGTCGCTGATTCCGCCGAATACTGTTGTGTCAAGCCGGACGGTGCCTGGTCGTTAATGGCAGACAGGTTGGAATCGCTATCCTGGTTTTTCGGAGAAGAGAAAAATCCCAAGGCGTTGCCGATGGGGAGCAGGTTTGCCTCGACCGATGGGTGGGTGGGCGCAACTGCCATTCGTTCCAGCGCATCGGAGGCTATTTCGCTGAACACGGGCGCCGCCACCAGTCCGCCAAAATGGCCGCGCGGCACATCGTAGAGAACCACAAGGATCACAAGCTTCGGATCCTCAGCCGGTACGAATCCGATAAATGAGGCTACCAGCCGATCGTGATAATATGTCCGGGTTGCAGGATTGACCATCTGCGCAGTCCCGGTTTTACCAGCCACAGTGAAATCTGCGACGCGGGCCAGATGAGCGGTGCCATCGCGGCCATTTACAACGCCCCGCAGCACCTGGTTCATAGTGTGCGCAACCACCGGGGTTATGGCGCGATGCAATACCTGAGGAGTGTGGATGAGCACTTCGCGGCCGTCCGCATCGTAGGCGGCCTTAACCACATAGGGCCGCATCACCAGCCCGCCGTTCGCGATTGCGGCGTAAGCGGTTGCGAGTTGAATCGCAGTAACTGCCACGCCCTGGCCGAAGCCCTGATTAGCCAGCTCGATTTCACGCGAGCTCGACCACGGCCGCACCATGCCGCTGGCCTCTCCAGGCAGGTCGATGCCGGTTTTGCTGCCGAGGCCGAAAGCGGCGATCCCCTCATAGAATCGCCGTCTTCCCAACGCTAGGGCAAGTTTGGCGGCGCCAATATTCGACGAAACCTCGAGAATCCCGCTGAGTGTGAGCCAGCCATAACGGCCGTCGTCATGGATCGGCCTTCCGGCGACATGCCATTCGCCCTGCTCGCAATAGATCTTTCTCGAACGATCGATTACGCCGTCTTCCAGCGCGATGGCGCCCAACAGGCCTTTCATCGTCGAGCCCGGCTCGAAGGCGTCTTGCACGGCAGTATCGTGCAAGCGGTCTCCCGCTCCCGAGCGTCCGGCGCCAACGTTGGCGAGCGCGAGCACCTCCCCAGTAAACGGATCGACAATCACAGCGGTGCCTCGGCGGGCACCGCTCTGCGCCACCTGCTCAGCGAGATAGTTCTCGGCCTGAGTTTGAATCGACGAATCAATCGTCAATTCGAGCCGTGCGCCCACCTTCGGATCTTTCAACTGCAGTGGTGAATCCAGAATCGGACGGCCGAGGGCGTCCTGATAAAAGTGCAATTCAACCGGCTCGCCGCGGGCGAGCTTGTCGTACTGCAGCTCCACGCCGGAGAGTCCCTGGCCATCCATTCCCGCCACCCCAATCACCGCCGCGGCCAGGTTACTCTCCGGGTAGAAACGTTTGTACTCGTTCACCGAACCTATGCCCTTGAGGCCAAATTGCTCAATTTCACGGGCACGCGTTAGTGGCAGATGACGTGCAAGCCACACGAATGGGGCTCCATTGACGAGCCGCCCGTGGAGTCCACTGGCACTTACGCCCAACATCGCGGCCAGACGCGCCCAGTCAGTGGGCGACGCGGCTGCGAGCAAAGTATGCGGGCGGGCATATAGCGAACGAGTCTCGGCTGACAAGGCTAGCGGTTTACCGTTACGATCAACGATTGGCCCTCGTACCGCGGCCAACTTCATTTCCGCGCTGTGCTCGCTGAGTCCCAGCGAGACCAGCCGTGGTCCGTCGACCAGCACGATGACCGCGAGCCGCAGCGCGGTGAGCGCGAAGAGACTCCCGAGCGCTAAAGTCAACACACCAATGCGCGCGCGGCGCTGTTTGAGCGCGTCGTTCACTGCGTCGTCACAGCCTATTGGGAAGGAGACTCGTGCCTTGTTACGATCCTTTACCTCATCATCACTACTTGCCCAGGCGCCGGCGGTCGCAGGCCATACTTGGGCGCGAGCGAACGCAGCCGTTGATATGAACTCAATTCGGCCGCCTCCAGACGCAGCCGCTGATTCTCTTGCTGCAGCTTTTCCACTTCAGATCTAAGAGCCGACAGTCGATAACCTTCCTGGATCGCCTCCAGGCGCACCGTGAGCATCGCGAATCCGAATAACACGACTGCCGCGGCAAGCAGCGCCGGCAGCAATCGTGCCGGCTTCGCGCTGGATTTAGGACGGCGCTTCAATATCGCTTCCTCAGCCGCGGATGCGGACAGAGTCGCGGCGATTGGAGGTTCTGCGTCAACGGGATACCCTCTCAATGCATCGAAGCCGAGCGCTGTGCGCTCGCCGATTATTTGCTATTTCTTTGGCTTCGGGCCGCATCGCCTTGCGCGATACGGCGCTGAATTCTTCGGTTTTGGTGAGTTCGCGGAAACGTTGCTTAACTGGCCGATCCTCCAGCGAATGATATGCGAGGACCACCATCCGCCCACCTGCCGTCAGCCGAAGTGGCGCCTTCTCAAGCAGCGCTGCCAAACTCTCCAATTCTCGATTAACCGCAATCCGCAATGCCTGGAAAGTGCGGGTTGCAGGGTTGATCGCGCCAACGCGCCGTCCGCCGGCCGCACTGGCGACGATTATCGCCAGTTCACCCGTGGTTTGGAGCGGATGCCGGCGCCGGGCAATAACAATCGCACGCGCAACCTGACGCGCGGCGCGTTCTTCACCCAGGTCACGCAGGATGCGTACGAGTTCTTCTTCGGACTCTTCGTTGACGATATCGTAGGCACGCAGCTTCTGACCGCGGTCCATCCGCATATCGAGCGGGCCTTCGGATCCAAAACTGAAGCCACGCTCCGGATCATCGAGCGCGAAGCTGCTCATCCCAAGGTCCGCTATGATTGCGCTGGCCGTGGAGGTGCCTGCTTGATCGAGAATCAGGTCAAGATCGCAGAAATCAGCTTGGCGCAAAGTCACGCGCGCACCAAAACGGCCAAGACGCTCCGCAGCGACTCGCAGAGCGGCGTCATCGCGATCGAGACCCAACAGATTGGCGCCCGTTTCTTCCAGCATCCGTTCGGCATGGCCCCCGGTGCCGACGGTTGCGTCAACGATCAGAATTGGCTTGCAAGCGCGGACGAGCCGCACCACCTCATCAGCCATCACCGCCACATGTTGGCGGCTCGCCGCGCTGAAGCCTGCTTCCCCGTCGAGGTGCATCCCGCCTAATTCGTACATAACCGGATCAAATATTGATTTTCGCAAGGAATTCCGGTTTCTGTAGATTTTCCTCAGCCATACTTAGTATTCGTTCAAGGGTCGACTTGTCCCACAGTTCAAACCTGTTGTGCTTGGCGGAAAAGGTAACGTCGCGCCCGAGGCGAGCAAATTCTCTGAGCCTCGGAGGGACCAGGATACGGCCTTGGCGGTCAACCGGAACCTCGTGTGCGCCCCCAATATAGAAGGTTTCGAACAACTGCGCTTCACGGTCGGTGGCGCGGCTACCGCTGAATTTGGCCACTTCTTTCTCCCATTCGTTGGGCGGAAAGAGCTCAAGCAAGCGCTCACGGTCGAGCATGAAATTGGTGATGTACAAACGTTCGTGACCCTCACGTTGCAAGACCTCACGAAAGCGCGCAGGGATGCTCACGCGGCCTTTTTCATCGATCGCGTGGTCGAACCGACCGTTGAACACCGTGCTTCTCCCATGCCCACCACAAAATCCCACTCTTTCCCACCTGAGTCAAGACGTTTGATATCGATAATTGGTGGTTGTGCCTCCCTAATTGTTCGATTGGTTTGTGATCACTCGATACAGTTGATCGATGCGGTACTAGCCGTATCCGGCGGCAACTGGACGGGTTGCCCATGGGAAATAGCGGAGCAGTTCTGGGCAGTTTTCGACGCTTTGTCGGAACGTTCTGGACCGGGCGGGCGGGTTTGTGGCGGGGGAAGTTGGACATCGCGGACAAAACTACTGATCGATCCGGGCCAAAACTGTTGGTCGATAGATTCGTGAGCATTCACGGGCTGTTTTGACCGAAAAGCCGCGAAGTTGGACATCCGAAGTTGGACATCGAAATTTATCGACATCATGGAAGTTGGACATCGAAGTTGGACAATTTGCAG
>Ga0073928_10005153_pt1 | contig 18553 bp, 16 predicted proteins | sample PaiPotPPA55metaG_FD_76969 | JGI IMG/M metagenome (GOLD analysis project Ga0073928, IMG submission 76969) | Iron sulfur acid spring bacterial and archeal communities from Banff, Canada, to study Microbial Dark Matter (Phase II) - Paint Pots PPA... ... | reverse complement strand
CTCCCCAGCGTATAAATTCGCGAAGCCAGTAGCCGGTTCCGCAGCCGATTTCCAGAATTCTGGCGTTCTGCAGCGGGAGACAGCCGCGCCGATTGAAAGCCGACAACATTTTCTCCTCTCGCTCTCGAGAGGCTAACAAATTAGCGGGATCAGCGGGGGAGTATCGCGATTGATCTGTTCGCCTAGAGTATGCGGCGCGAATTCGCGCGAGCTCATTCGTCGAATCGTCCGCTTGGATTCCGAGCGAGCCTTGCAAACGTTCGACGAATTGAGGTGACGTGACGCTCACAGGGAATTGTCGCTCACAGCGAGTCTACCCGGGATTGACTTCATAAGAACGGCCTGTGTTTGTCTTGGAAAGAACAGGTTCATTTAGCTTGGGAAGCAAATTCGCAAAACGGCGAGCTATTTCGGTTCGATCATAGTGAGCAAATACATATCGACTACCATTTTCTCCGAACTCACAGCGAAGGGACGGGTCGTCGGACAATGTTCTGATGGCATCGGCAAGACCTGTGGGGTTCCCCACTTGAACATAGATTCCTCCATTTGCTCGCTCCAGCAACTGCCGAGCTTCGCCATCGACCGCCAACACGATCGGCAATTTCGCTGCCATGCATTCGAAAAGTTTTGCCGGGAGAACGCCGCGAAATAACCGCAAGTTTTTGAGTGGCACAACGGCAATGTCAAGAGCAGAGAGGATCGCTGGCATCGAGTCGGCGGGCTGCGGCGGAAAAAAACGCACGTTCTTGAGGTCTCGTTCTTTGGCCGATGCCTGGAGTCTTCCCTTCTCCGGTCCGTCGCCGAAAAAGACGAAAAGGATTTCTGGATTCAACTGGGCTAATTGCCGCGCCGCCTCTAATACAGTGTCCAAGTCCTGTGCAAGCCCATGTAGTCCGGTGTAACCGACGACGCAACGTTCGCCGAATCCAAACTTGCTACGGATCTCGTCGCGTTTGCGCGCGGATAAGACGAACCGGTCAGTATCCACGCCGTTGGTAATCAGCTCGACTGGAGTTCCCGGTACGCGAGCCTTAATGGTCCGAACGATTCCCTGGGACTGGCCGGTGATCGCATATGAGTTTCGATAAAGATAATTTTCGAGAGCAGTGGCCGCCCGGATAATCGTTCGGTTTCGCAGTATTCCCATGGCCACGGCGGACTCAGGCCACAAGTCGGAAACATTAAGCATCATTGGCGCGCCGCGCAAGCGACTTAGAATCAATCCGGCGATTCCCAGAAATAGAGGAGGCGATTCGACCACGACGATGTCTTGCTTCCCTGCCCGCCAAATGCCAAACCACGTTGCCAAAAAAGCAAAAGAAAAATAGTTTAATAATCGCCGCAAAAAACTTCGGCTCGGACTCGCATACGCCCAAGTTCGCAGGATTCGAATCCCATCCCGATACTCCTCCAGGAAGATGCGTCCCCGGTATCCATCGAAGATCCGCCCGGTTGGGTAATTGGGCAGCGAAGTCAGCACCGTTATCTGGTGGCCGAATGAGCACAGGCGCTTAGCAAGATCCGACAATCGTTGCTGCGCAGCCCCAATCTCCGGCGGAAAGTATTGAGTCAACAGGAGAATTCGCATAGTGCAAGAAGTTCTCAGCTACCGCCATTGAATCGGACCTCCTTCGATCATAGAACCTAGTGCATTCGAAGTTTCTGTCTCCGAAGTGTAGACAGGACTTAGTAGCCTTGAAGGCACCGGTGTCGCCAGGAGCGATGATGATCTGGCATCGAGGGGTAAAAAAGACATCGCAAGAAGTCGTGAACGCTCGATCGTTTAGGCTTGCGCTTGCGGCGGGCTGGGCTTAAATATAAGAGTGGTGCCCGGGCCCGACCCTTGGGTGACTGTATTGCTTCTTCTTAAAATAATCGTTTGTGTAGTTCGTAGGTTCCGGGAGGAAAAATAACAGTTCCTCCCAGCATCCACCGCCCTGTGAATTTCAGGTGTCGTATGAGGAACAGGCTTTCCGCATCCAGAAAGCAAAAGCATCTCCAATAGAAGCAACGCGATTCGAGGAGTTAATAAAATATTTGTCCGCTGCAATTGCATAAACAGAAGTGGAAACCTAGCGCAGACGCGGTGAAACCTGCGTGAGGTCTGACTCACGAGCAATTCCGCCAACCTACTCGTCTGACTTTGAAGTTGCTAGAGATGAAAGGGATTCGCGTTCGCGAACGCCTTGGCCGAAGGAGATGCCAATTCCCGCGCCTGGATACCAATGATCTTTCGGTTTTTCGCGGAAAACCAGGAAGTTACGCTTGCGCTCTTCAGAGAATCGCCGGAGCGAATCGCTTATATGAGAATTGTCTCCCAGGATGATGGCATTCGGGGTAAGGTTCGCTGCAATGGTCAAGTATTCATGGTATTCATAGTCGGCTGAGTGATCGCTGTCATTAATGAACAAGTCTATGGTGTGTATCGCTTTGAGAGACTCAATTGAATCGCAGAAAAGTATTTTGCCGAAGTCACTGTAAGGTTTGTGACTTGTCTTCGAACCTTGCCTCAGGTCACCCTCGCTCAAGACACGTGGTACGATTCGTGAGTTATGACCGTGGGCTTTATCCGCAACCTATCGGCTCCAGCAAAGCCGATAATTAAGAGATTTTATGGACTCAGGGCTTTCGGACCATTTCACGAGTGGAACGAGGCATCACGTTCTTCTTCCGGCTACGACACCCAAGAAATAATCGAATCAACTTTCAAGGCTACACTCCAGGCAAAAATTGGAGGGTATACACCTCATCCGGCGACGGAGCGAATTCTTAACGTGGTCCACCAGCTTCGACCCAAGAGAGTAATGGACTTCGGCGGCGCAATGGGGAAGTATTACTTCATTCTGAAAGCCAAAATGCCAGAAGTCCACTGGGATGTGGTCGAGCTACCAATTACTGTCCAATTTGCTCGCAACTTGGAGGAAGAAAGACTGCATTTTCATTACTCAACAAGTTCTGTCTTGAACCCCGACTTAATCGTGGTTAGTGGGGCGCTACAATATTGCGAGTCACCCACCGATATACTAACCGAGCTGCGACGATTTGGAGTGCCTATCTTTCTGGATAGATTACCGATATTGAGCAGTACATGTCTCGGGGTCCAGATCGTGACGAAACCTTTCAGAGCCCAGTTTCCCATATGGTTTCTATCGCGGGCCGATATTGGTGATTTTTTGCTTTCATGGGACTGCGGAGAAAGTATCTGGCTTAATGGCCGCAATATAACGTACAAAGGGTTTCTCATAACTCCCCGCGAAGGTTCAAAGTCATTGCTCCGGGTGTAACGGACCCAGCGGTTATATTGCAAACCACCACGTTTGCGGTGTTCGCGGTAGCAAACGTACTGATTTGCAATGCACCGGTGCCGTAACCTATAACGCCGACGGGTGTACTCGCAAAACTCCAATGGACCACTCCTGCCGTAGTCAGGCCGGTAATATTCGCCGTCTGCGCGGCTGCGCAAGTATTTGCAGGAATCGCAGAAGTGGAAAGCGACAGGGTTGTACCCGGCGTTGAAACCAGTCCTGAGAAGCCTGCAGTAAAAGGCGCGACCCAAGATAAGGTCAAAAGTTGTTTTCGGGCCGTCGCGTCATAGATTCCGAATTGAGCCCCGCCGCCTGCGTTTGGACCGACCGCTATTTTCCTGGGAAATAGTCCAGTGTTCTCTAGGTGCATAGAATCAAAGTTCGCGGTGTTGGTCCTGATGTATAACGCGGCTGCTGTGTCTGGCGCGATGTCGGCGTCTCCTATATAGAAATTCGGTCGCACGTGACTAGGTATCGAAGAACAAGTCGTGTAAAGGCTTTGTAGCGAAGTTACCGTTGAGCCAAGAACATACTCGCCGAGATTTTCATCACTACAGGAGTGGTTAAAGGCAGGAATGTCATTTCTAACTGCGGTCGTCGCGGAAAATTTCCTGACCCCAAGAATTACCGCGCTGCTCGTCCAACTCGATGCAATGTGCACGGTATTTGTGATGTTGTTGAGCGCATTTATTCCGATAATAGTAGGAGATCCATTGCCTGCACCGGCCAATAGAACCCCGTCCGCATGGTCTTCAACGTGCATTCCGTGAACGTAGATGTTACAGGCTGTACATTTAATCCCGGCCCCCGTACTCTGTGTCCCTTGCTTAGAAAATCCGACGTTCACAAGGGTTACGTGGTCAGAGTTCGAGCCAATCGTTAAGCCATTGTGCGCGGAAGCACCGGCCACGCTGGATGCAAGAGTTGACGTATCATAAATTCCAACCGCTTGTGAGCTACCGCTTATCTGAATATCATTGGCGACGCAATTTAGCACAAAGACGCGACTGATTGTGCTGATATCTTGAGAATTGTTTGTATCAATGCCGACTGACCCATTGACGCTGTTGCAATTTACCTGCAAGTCCGAAAGCTTAATACCGTCGGAGGTTCCGGTCGTGTTCCACTGGACCAGCACCGTGTTGGCTGGAAATGAGGCACCAGCACTGATTGTCGTCGGAGTAGTTCCTGAACTACCGCCTCCGCCACTAAGGCCCGTAATTTGCGATCCTTGAGCCAGGGTTACCGTGGTCTGTACTTTTAACTCGACCGACCCGAGTAGCAGCTGGACGGCCTGCGTCGCAGTCCCCACGCTAAAGCTAGCAGCGCAGGTAATTACTCCCTGAAAACCTCTTGCGTCCACCACTCCGCCATGGGCGGGCAACGCAGCTTGCGCCGCGTTGATCTGAGCGCATGCGTCAGCTCCGCTAAACGCGCTTATCGTGACTTGGGCATTCGCCCAAACGGGTATCAGTAAACACGCAAGCAACGCAACAAGCGGTCCTATTGTTCTTGTTTCTGACAATGAGATTCGCTATCTATTCACGCCATCCGTCTCAGAAATTTGATCTCATCTTAGTAAAAGATATGTTTGTGGCGGACACTTAGGGATTGTTCATTAAGCGTTCTAGTTTTTCCTTTGAAGCGCCGTGGAAGTCCTCGATAACACAAGCCGCGCCCGCGGCAATGAGTCTGGACGGCGCTTCGTGACCGGTGACGCCCACGCATCGGATGCCGGCGCCTTTAGCGGCCCGGACTCCAGAAACAGCATCCTCTATAGCAAGCACATTCTTCGGTTCCAAGTAGAGGCGTTCACAGGTTATGCGATAAATAGCGGGATCCGGTTTTCCCTTTGGCACGTCTCCACCGGTGATAATGGCCTCGAAAAGATCGGTTAAGCCAAGCCTTGCCAAAGTAGATCGGGCCCGGCTCTCACTCGCGGAGGTTGCAAGGGCAATAACAATGTTTCTGCTCCGCAAACTGTTAAGGAACTCGATTACCCCGCGGATCGGCTTTACTTCCAGTTCCAAGTCCTGAAAAAACTGGTCCTTGCATTTTCCCTTCGCCTCAAGCTCAGCTTCCGAAAGGTTGCCAAGGAAGTGCCGGAGGATCTCACTGCGCTTGCGGCCATCAAGAATGAAATCAAGCTCACTGTCCGAGACCTCACGCCCCATACTGTGCAGGAACTTCCGCCACGCCTTCCGATGAGCCGGGTGGCTATCAATAATGACCCCATCCATGTCAAAGACGACCGCGCTGAAAGCGGCTCTACCGTTAGTGTTCTGAGATGGCTGAAAAACCGGCTTTTCTGAAACTACAGTCCTGGCCATGTTTCCTGTGCGCTCCTATAGTTTTCCATGGTTCCGATATCGAGTAAATATTCGGCGATAGGGTATCCTTGCATCCGGCCCACCATCTGGGGAAGCACGTGGAATCCTAAGTCCGTTGGAAAGGACGAAGGGATTGCCTGCAGCAATTCTGGACCGGCAAGCATGATACCGGAGAATGCCCAATTGCCGCTAGGAGACGCAGGTTTTTCCACGAACTCGCGAACTACGAAATCGCCATCGAAATTTACCACCCCGCACCTCGTAGGGTCTTCCACCTGATGTAAGCCAATCGTGACTTTGAGGCCCGCCTCCTGATGAAACGAGAGCATCTTCGCGAGATTAAGATTTGTGAGGACATCCGCATAAAGAACCCAGAAACAGGATTCTGAAGCGACCCAATCACGATTCGCTCGAAGTGTCCCTGCTGAACCCAGCAATTCCGGTTCTTCCGCAACTGTAACCTGAGGTCCGCCGTCCCGGCCGCAAAGGGCGCTTCGGACAGTGTCTGCGTGGGCATGCAAGTTTATCAACACGTCTTTAATACCAGCCCGGCGACACAGCTCAAGCCAAATCTCGAGCATTGGCATGCCGCGTATTGGAACGAGGCACTTGGGGATCTTGTCGGTAAGCGGACGGAGGCGGGTGCCAAGACCCGCAGCCAGCAAGAAAGCTTTCAATGGAATGTCACCGGATTTCGGTTCAAAGCTGCTATGCAGGCTCGGGAACGGGGAAAAAAGACCATCGTGAACCGGCGCGCTCGTCCTCATCAATAAATGGATCATTGACCAATACTTGGGCGCCCTGCGAATCGAAAGAGAATGCCATTTCCTGAATGCCCTGACGTCCCAGAGCATTTCGTACTGCCGCCTGATAATGGAGCTCACAGTACAGAAGTAGAAATCCCCCACCCCCGGCGCCAGTGATTTTCCCTCCCAAAGCTCCATTTTGACGCGCCAGTTTGTAAAGACCATCAATAAAGGGAGTGGAAATCTTTCCCGAAACTTTTTTCTTTGCTTGCCACGCTCGATCCATGAGTGAACCGAACATATTCAACTCCCCCTCTTCCAAAGTCTGTCGCATCTCGTCAGCAATTGCACGAACCTCATGCAACGCTTCCACCGCGCTTCCCTTCCGAATTCGCGTTGCCTTTTCCTGCTCTTCGAGAATCGTCCACGAGTGATGAGCCGAGCCGGTAAAAAACAGCATCAGGTTATTTTGAAATTCGTGCTTGACTGATTCTTCCAATTCAAGAGGCTGCACCTGAGTAGTTCCGTCGCGCTCGAATTTGATGTAGTTGAGACCACCGAAAGCAGCCGCATATTCGTCCTGCTTGCCAACATGCCGGCCCAAAACATTGCGAGCAATGTGAAAGGCGCGCTCCGCCAGTGCGTATTTGGAAAGAGGTTGGTGCAGATAGGCTGTCAGTGTCTTCAAAACATTCACGCAAACACTCGCCGACGATCCGAGACCTGTTCCTGGCGGAATTTCAGATGCAAGAAATAAGTCAACCGAGATTTCTCCCGTCAAGTCTTTAAGGACTGCCAGGGGAATCTCAAGACCACTTCCTTTAATTTCCATTGCGGCGATATCTCGCCAGGTCTCAAAGAGCCGCAAGTCAGAGGAGATTACCTGCACGCGTCCGTCGGTTCGCTTCCCCAGTACGGTATAAAAATATTTGTTCAAAGCAGTACTGAGCACTGCACCACCATATTCTTCGTAATATGCTGGAAGATCAGTACCTCCGCCGCCGAAACTAATCCGCACCGGACTCCGAACGATGAGCACTCGTGAGAACCTCCTCCATCACAGCAGACAAACTTTCTTCTGCTTGAGATTCTTCTACGATTTTACTCTCCTGATGAATGGGTAATTCCGCTGATTGCCGTCCGGCCAACCGGGAATAATGCAACACGCGAAATGCTAAGGTCCACACGGTTTGCAGGAGGATGGAAAAATCAGCGAGCAGTGAAGGATTGAGCCTATACTGCAGGTCGAAACGCGTCTTTTCCTCAGAGGAGTTCTGTTCCCTTAGCCCGTGGACCTGGGCGAGTCCCGTCATTCCAGGTTTGACGCTAAGACGCTCCTGCTGCCATTCCGAATACCGCATAACCCGATCAGGCGGTTCGGGTCGCGGTCCGACCAGGCTCATATTTCCGAGAATGACATTCCACAACTGAGGTAGTTCAGTAATGCTCAGTCTTTCAAGAACCCGCTCGAACAGGGTCGCATCAACCACCCCACGGTCAATGTTTAAGCGGAACATCTCAAAGGTCGAGCCATGCTGTCCGCATCGCTTGTGCCGCTGGAAAGCGCGTCCCTTCGTACGCCATAGGAATAGTGAGGCTGCAAGAAGAATCGGGAGTGTGCTTAAACCCAGGACAACGGCTAATCCAGCATCCAAAATCCGCTTGGAATAAACCAAAGGAGCTGAAATCAACGGATTTCGGAGTTGCAGAACCGGCAATCCCTCCAAGTCCATGAATGTCGGCTTCGACAAGTAAAGCTCGTAAGGCTGTGGAACGAGACTGACGTTAATTCCCTGTTCGCGGCATCGCCCCGCCAGGTTGAGCAATTCTGGCCACGCTGGATTCGGGAGCGCAAGCACCAATTCATCCACCTTTTCCGCGCGAAGCATCTCCACAATGCCCAATACGGAAAACGTAGCCACCGGATTCGTCCCGGTTTGACCAAAGCAAGATGACTCCGTTCCTGAATCTTGTGGGCAAAGAAATCCTACGACCTTACACAGCATCTCGGGGTGTCGCGCTATCTTTATCGCCAACTCCCGGGCAATCAGGCCAGAGCCTGCAATTACGACCCGGGAGAAGTCCCCACGCGTGTATCGCGCACGCAGCGCCATCCGCGCCGCATTTCGGATTGATACGAATCCGACAAAGAGGAGAAACCCGAAATATGACAGAACCAGCCGGGAAATGAAGTGCCGAGCCAGATAGCCACCCGCGAGCAACATAACCATCAAACAAATGACGGCAATGAAAACCTGGGAAACGACTGCCGGGAAATGCCAACCATTTCGAAATCCATCCAGTTGCATCCAGCCTGACAACAGTGTCCACAAAATCCATGTTGTCGTGAGAAATACTAGAACTTCGTCAGTCGAGAACAGCTTGTAGGAATACCAAACCCAGCCATATCGCAAGAATTGTGCTACAAACAAGGCGAGGCCTATCCAGACTATATCGGCCAGAAGAATCCAAGAGATCAGGCTTCTACTTTTCATAAATGCCCTTAAATTGATCCCATCTAACTAAGCAAAAGCAGCAGAAGCAGTGGCAGAAAGTTTTTCCCTGATACAAGTGAAAATCGCATGAGACACGCACAGGTGCAAGTCTTCAATGATTTGCATATTGTCGGACGGTACGACGACGCAGATATCGCAGAGATCTTTCATTTTGCCGCCCTGAAAACCGGTTAGTCCCAAAGTAACGGCGCCCGATTGACGCGCAACTCGGAGTCCGTTGAGAACATTCAAAGAGCTCCCACTGCCGCTGATAGCGAAAGCGATGTCGCCGGGTCCAACAAAGTTGCTCAACTGCTCGGAAAATATATCTGCGTAGCTCGAGTCGTTCGCCCAAGCCGTCATTAACGGGATATTGCTGGTCAAAGACATGACGCGAAATCGCTTTTGCCGGCCATTAATAGTTCCCTTACCCAGGTCACAAGTCATGTGCGACGCGAGGGCCGCGCTACCGCCGTTGCCAAAAATATAAATTCCACGATCGTTTTTATAAGCTTTGACAAGAGCCACCGCTAACTGATTAATGGTTTCGTAAGGCAATTTCCCAATTGCTTTCGAAAGAATGCCGAAATAAGACTCAACTCCATCAATTTTCATATTCTTTTTTGAAACTGGATACTCTTCGAAACTAAGTCATCAACTGGTGGTATTTAGGACTACACCAGCTTCCCTCATTTCGGAGTAAGCATCGGGTATGTGGCCGGGAATGCCGCCGATACTCTCGATCCACGTCATAAAATCGTCCATGATCGTGGAAAGATCTCTTTTTGGCCACCATCCCAGACCTCTCAACTTAGCAACGTCAGACACGCTATGGCGATTATCGCCCCTCCGATACTCGCCTGAAATTTTAGGAGCAATCGTGCACTGAACCCTTTGCAATACTGCATTCGCGTATTCCTTCACGGTAATTGCTTTCCCGCTGCCAACGTTGAAGGCATTGAAGTTTGCATCGTCCGCTTCCAGAACCAACATATTGGCATCAACCACATCTTGAATATGGACGAAATCCCTCGTTTGGTAACCGTCCTCATAGATTACGAGGGGAAGCCCAAGTAGGGCATTGCTAAAGAAGATTCTGCAAACCCCGGAGTAATGGTTGAAAAGGGATTGCCGGGCGCCCTGGGTAATCGAGTAACGCAGCGCAACGGTTGGGATACCATGAAGCCATCCCAGCCCGAGTGCTGCCTTTTCCTGCGCGAACTTGGAAACGGCATACTGGTTATAAGGGTTGGTGTAATCTTCGCTGAGTAATATGGGTCGAGCATTTTTCTTGCAGTGAGGACAGCAGACTTCCCAGTTTCCATCGGAAAGCTGTTCTCGAGATCGTGGCGGGGGCAAAAAAGATCCGTGTTCAGAACATTGGTATTGCCCCTCCCCGTATACCGCCTGCGATGAGGCCACAATTACCTTCTTAACCTTCATCCGGTTTCGAACGATGAGTTCATATAAGATGGCCGTGCTCACCGTGTTGACGTGAAAAAATCGAGCGAAATCCGGCATGTAATCTTGATAAGCGGCCTGATGTGAAACCACGTCAACGTCGCGAAGGCATTCATACAGGGTGCTTTCATCGGTCACATCCCCTTTTATGAATTCCACTTGCTGGGACAGGTAGTCTGGACGCCCATGGGGATGTATTTTTGGATCTAGATTATCCAAAATGCGGACCTGGAAGCCCTCTGAAAGAAAACGATCAGCCAGGTGACCGCCAATGAATCCTGCACCGCCTGTGATAAGTACACGCATAATTTAAGGAATTTGGACTTTGCCTATTTCCCTGACCCCGAAAATACCGTCACTATGGTTCTCAGCAGGATCTTGAGATCCAACCATAGGGACCACTCACGGATATATTCCAGATCAAGCTTTACCCAGTCATCGAAATCGCTGACGCTGTTCCTACCATTGACTTGCCATAAACATGTAATTCCTGGCTTCACGGAAAGCTTCTGCTTCTGGAAATCATTGAATTGCGCATACTCTGTCACTAAAGGTGGCCGGGGGCCGACTAGGCTCATCTCGCCAGTGAGCACACTATAGAACTGTGGCAATTCGTCCAAACTGTAACGCCGCATCCAGTGGCCCACCTTGGTGACGCGCGGATCGTGCGTAATCTTAAACATCGGGCCCGTCATTTCGTTCAGGTCTGCGAGTTTATCTTTAAGTTCATCGGCGTTCGACACCATAGATCTGAACTTGTACCCAACGAATGCCCGGCCGGACTGCCCAACTACTCTCCACCGATAAAAGATCGTTCCTGGAGAGCTCATTTTGACAGCGATACTGAGGACGACAAAAACAGGCGATAGAAGAGTCAATAGAGTGGTAGAAACAGTTAGATCTATCAAGCGCTTAATCGCAAGATGAGACCGTCTTTTCCATCTTGGCGAAAAGATTACGTCGGGAGTGATCTGTACCTCTCTCGACAAAGAAGCCAATGCTGAAATATCAACTTCCACTTTCATTTAAGACTACATCGGTCCTCTCGGGACCACAAGGCTCTGCACGTGGCGTGTAATGTCTAAGTGACTTCCTCGATAGCCGTTGAGCGCGCCAGTCGGCCTGCTTGAAGTTGCTTCTCAAATCGTGACAACACCTTATTCTTATCCAGTTCGAACACAGCATACGCTCGCGCATTCATGCCGAATGTCTTCCGCAACGCCGGATCGTCGGACAGTTTAACTATTGCACTCGCCAATGCCGATGGATCCTCGGGCGTTGTCACCAGGCCCTTGCCTCGGACTACGCGGGCAAGTTGAGTTCCCTCAAATACAGTTGCGACTACGGGCCGTCCACTGGCCAATATCCCTGTTAGCTTTGAGGGCATCACCAAATCAGCAGCACCGGTCTTTTGGGGAAGCAAGTGAATGTCCGCAAGATTCAACAAAGAGTTCAAGCGTTCAAGGGGCTGTAGAGGCAAGCACAAGACATTCGCTAATTTGGAAGCGCGTTCGACTAAACCTTCCTTGCCAGGTCCTTCCCCACAGAAAACAAACCATAACCCCTTTCGGGATTGCAACTGCCAGGCGGTCTCCGTCAATATTTCAAGCCCTTGCTTGGTGGCCATGTTCCCCGAATAGAGGGCCACGATATCGTTATCTGGGATTCCGAGTTCTTTTCTGAACTCACTCGGACCAGTTAGGGGAAAAATGACGCCGGTATCAACCCAATTCGGGAAAAGCACGCAGCGTGCGGAGGACACCCCTTTTTGTGCGAGCATGGTCAACATTTTTGCTGAAATAGTGGATACATAATCGAACCCCGCAATGCAACCCCTCTCGAACCACGACACCATTCGTCGCGAACTCTGAGAACCCAACATTCCTAACTCAAATCCCGCATCAATCTCAAAATCCTGAATATGCAGCCACGTCCGCGCCCGGCACAGCCGCCCAGTGGCCCAAGCGGCCGGGGCACAAAATAGGGTCGGTTCAATCGCAATTACCACATCCGGTTTCCACGCAATCTGGCTCAACATAACGGGGATGCTGGAGATTGCAAAGCTTCCAAGATGCAGCAAGCGATAGATCCCGGAGTGCTCTTTAGAAACCCACATCGGGCAACGAAATACCACAAGTCCACCCAGCTGCCCTTTTTCTGAGAGGACCGGTGATTGATCCATCGCTGCACCGCGGTGGACCTCACGTTGGTAACGGGATCCCGAATATCCAGAAAAAACTTTCCATTCGGGATTAAAAGGCGGAGCAGTTACGGCCCGTACGTCATGTCCACGATCAGCCAACCATGTTGCCATTTCTCCGGTATATTTGCCTACTCCCACGAGTTCAGGCGTGAAATTAATTCCGTGAATCAAAATTCTCAAGTCATCACTTGCCTATCCGCTGCGATTCACATTCCGGATCCAAAACGTTCTCGCAGAAATCTTGATATGTGACTCGAAGTCCGTCATGGATCTCAGTACGTGGCTTCCAACCCAGACCCGTCATGCGGCTGATGTCGAGAAGTTTTCGCGAAGTACCGTCTGGTTTGGTTTCATCGAATGCTAGTGTCAGATCCACACCAACTATCTCCGCGACTAAGCGAGCCAAGTCTTGGACTGTCATGTCTGTTCCGCATCCCACGTTCACCAAAGGGAAGTTACCGTTGTCTGACAGGAGGACTTCGAATTCTTGCCATGGCAGGCTAGCCAAAAAAATTAAAGCGTCGGCGGCGTCTTCACTGAACAGAAATTCTCTTCTCGGCTTCCCAGTTCCCCAAATTTCAACCTGATTGGAACCATTGACCTTAGCCTCGTGCATCTTGCGAATTAGTGCAGGAATCAAATGCGAGTTCGTCGGATGGTAGTTGTCGCCAGGGCCGTACAGGTTCGTCGGCATTGCCGCCAGAAATTGGCTGCCGTATTGCCGGTTATAGGCTGAACACATCTCAATGCCTGCGATCTTCGCCACTGCATAAGGCCTGTTGGTTGGTTCGAGAGGACCAGTGAGGAGGGATTCTTCGCGCAAAGGTTGAGGCGCGGCCTTCGGATAAATACAACTAGAACCGAGGAACACAAGCCGCTTTACGTGATTACGCCATGATTCGTGAATAATATTGCTTTGGATCCGCAGATTCTCGAAAATAAACTCTGCAGGAAAAGAGCTGTTGGCCAGAATTCCGCCCACTTTGGCGGCTGCCAGAAAAACATATTCGGGACGCGACACCTCAAAAAACCTTCTTACCGCGACAGGATCGGTGAGATCAAGTTCGCGATGCGTCTTAAGCAGCAGATTTTCGTATCCCAGTTGCCGCAGACGCCGGACTAGAGCTGAACCAACAAGGCCGCGATGGCCCGCCACATAAATCGTCGCTGAGCGCTCCATATTTACTCGTGATATTCGAACACTCGATAACCTGACGTTCTCATCAGCTTGTCGCGTTCGGCAGCTTGTAAATCGGAGGTTACCATTTCACGGACAAGTTCACGAAAAGTAACGCGGGGCCGCCAAGCTAGTTTTCTTGAAGCCTTACTCGCGTCTCCGACAAGCGAATCCACTTCCGATGGCCGCAGATATCGTGGATCCACCTGCACAATGTTGTTTCCCTGACTGTCGTAGCCTTTCTCTCCTAAACCACTTCCCCGCCATTCGATTGCCATATCCAACTCACGGGCGGCTTCGTTCACAAAGTCTCGAATCGAATGTTGCTCCCCCGTCGCGATCACAAAATCCTCCGGCTCGTTCTGCTGCAGCATCAACCATTGCATCTCGACATAATCTTTGGCATGTCCCCAGTCTCGTCGGGCGTCAAGGTTCCCAAGGTAAAGACAGTCTTGCAGGCCGATCTTGATTCTGGCCAGGGCGCGAGTGATCTTTCGGGTCACAAAGGTTTCACCGCGCACCGGCGACTCATGGTTGAATAGAATTCCGTTACATGCATACATGCCATAGGACTCACGATAATTGACCGTGATCCAAAACGCGTATAACTTCGCAACTCCGTATGGAGACCGGGGATGGAATGGGGTACGTTCCGACTGCGGCGTTTCAGCCACCAGGCCATAAAGCTCCGAACTGGAGGCTTGATAGAACCTCGTTTTTTTGTCAAGTCCTAAGATCCGGACAGCCTCGAGCAATCGCACCGTACCCAGGGCGTCTGCATTGGCCGTGTATTCAGGCAGCTCAAAGGAGACCGCCACGTGGCTTTGCGCTGCGAGGTTGTAGATTTCGTCCGGCTGCACTTTCTCAACGATCCGAATCAAGCTGTGACCCTCCGTCACGTCACCGTAATGCAAGAAAAACCGCTGGTCAGGGACGTGGGGATCTTCGTATAAATGATCAACTCGCTGCGTGTTCAGAAGGGATGCCCGCCGCTTAATTCCATGCACCTCATATCCCTTGGCAAGAAGGAACTCCGCCAGATACGAGCCGTCTTGTCCGGTGATGCCGGTGATTAGGGCTTTTTTCATTGATGGGCAATGCAATCAGCATTGTCCTTCGCGAGTGTATTATCTGTCCCTGCCCCCTCTGTCACTTCGATCGTAGGTTTATAGGCGCATATGAGAACATGAGCACATAGGCTTGTGATTCGAAGGCGACTTATCAGCCACTCGTAGCAAAGACTTAATAACGCGAACGGGAAAAAGAAATAGTAATAGCTAGACTGAAAATACATCACATCCACTTCGACGGGCGCAAATCTCTTGGATTGGCACAAGCGCCGAAAACTTGTCGGCGAGCAATACTCGTAATAAGCGGGAAAGATTCCGAATTCTTGCGCTCCACCCTTCAATAAGTACGCGAGTTTCCTTGCGAGAGAAGCTGGGAGGCACCGATTAATCAATGAGAACAGCGCATATTTATTTGGAAACAAGGTTATGAAAACTCCACCGGGTTTCAGCGCCCGGTACGCCTCTTCCACGAAGTGGTCAACGCCACGTAAATGCTCCACGACAAATCGAGATGCAATGACGTCGGCGGAATCATCCGTCACTGGAATTCGCTTGGTGACATCAGCGATTCTGCGGTCGTTGACATCCCGGTTCTTCTCAAGTTCGACGGCCGATATATCCACCGCGATCACGTGAGAGCTTGCGCATTGCTTCGCAAACGCGCACTGTGCTCCTCCCCCCACATCAACAATTATTCGCCCATCATCGGAGTACCCACCAACGATGTCCGGGTACCGATCAGACACAGTATTCGTGCCGTGAGAAAAATAGGAAGCCACGTTGCGGGAGAGACGTCTGTTCAGACTCATTTTCAACATCGGTCATGTCCAGAAGCAAAAGTATGGAACTCGAAGAATTTGTGTTGCGAACGCGTGGCAACCTTTCTAAGCTCTTACAACAAGAAAATTTGAATCAACGCAAAGCGGTCGAAAAACTAATGATGTACGACCTACGAAGAATCCCAAAGCCGACTTGTGCAGCGGCTCGGGCCACTCGAAGAAAGGTACCGTATCCACGGCTCTTGCTGCGGTTAGCCTCGCGTAAAGTATCTGCTGGTCCCACACGTTTGCCAACTTCTCTCAATTCTCGAATGTAGCGGCCAAAGATTCTCTGCTGGACCAGCTTGGAAGGCGTGGAATGATATCCCCCCATGTTCGTGTCGAAAAGCCAGGAATTTAACATTTTAAATCCATGGAAGTGGAAGAAAATAAGTGGCTGGTCATTCACCACGATCTGGCCGTCGCGTTGGGCGATGGAAAAATTTCCCAGATTCCAGGGCGCCAGATTGGCTCCGTTGTGCTCAACCAGCCGCACTGACTTAAAGCGGAGTGGAAATTCGTCGAGATACTTCTGGTCCGCGAACTTGTCACCCTCAAGCCGGTCATAACACCATTCCATGCAACGGTCGGCCCACCAGCGCAAGCATTCCAACCCTACCTCATCATGCCGGAACGAAAGCCATCCGACATTAAACTTGCCAAAACGCTTGAGCTTTTGCTGTCGTTTGCTAAATCGGTGTTCGATGATCCCTATGGAATGTCCATCCATCTCCTCCAAAATAGGCTTGGGATCGGAAAAGAAATACAAATCTGCGTCAAGATAGGTGATCAAGTCAACGTAAGGATAATGCTGCAAAACGTACAGAATATAAGAGGGGCCGCAGGTGTAGTAATACTCCACTTTAGTGCGAGTATCTTTTGTTTTTAACAAAGCTGGATAGCATTCTTCGAGTTCTCGCAGATGGATAACCGTTATTTTCGGAAGGTTTAGGCTTTTTAGCGATTCAAAACTCTCATCGTCCATGCACATTGCGAAAAGTTGAAAGTTAACACTGCACGCCACCAAAGAATGGTGCAGAGCTAGCGCCCGTGGCAGGTAGTGCTGGTCGAAGTAAGTGCAAAAGTAGTTCATTGGCTGAGTCAGAAGCGCTAAGAACTTATAACCTCCGCGCAGTGGTTGACGAACTGGGATGGTGCTTGGATTCGCGGCCGCCGGCATTCAAAGTAGAAATCAACCCGATTAGGCGAGAGGGATGACCAAAGAACCACCTCTTCAAAATGCGAGGCGACAAATGCTTCTAATTCCTGGACGGAATAGAATCTGTTCAAATGAACTTTCTTATTCGCTCCGAAAACGTCAAATAAAGTTGAACCGATCAGAACACCATCGCTCTTCATGTAAGTACCCAATTTCTGCAACAAGCGACCTGCGTCTTCCGGAGTGAGATGTTCGATCAATGCAAAACAGGTAATGACGTCATACTTTTCAAGAGGAAAATTTATTCGACTCGCGTCAGCGACAAAAAAAGCTATATTTGGCTTCGCGTATTTTCGGTTTGCATGATTTATTGCCTTCTCGTCAAGGTCAAAAGCGTCTACATGTGAAGCTTGCCGCGAGCAGAAGTTCCCCGAAACGCTGCCGTCCCCGCATGCTACGTCAAGAACGGCGTCGCCCGGCTCGATGTATCGATTTGCGAGTATTCCTCTCTCCGCCGCCCGGTTACTGAGCGGCGTCAGAAGGTAATCAAAAGTGTGGTCATACCAGTGAATACCGAGGATCGGCCAAAGCCTCAGATAGGTCCATCCCACAAATCTGTTGAGAGCAAGGCAAAAGTATGCGGCTGAATCCAACATGAAAAGCAGCGCGGGCGCAAATGGGCGCAAAAGCTTACGCACGAGTTTGAGTATTTGCTTCATAATCATGCGTCGGAACTCGAACCGGTTGCGATGACCTGAGCGACCCTTGAAACTTGTTCATCTGTTAATTCGGGATAGACGGGAAGACTAAGAATTTCTCGACAGACCCTTTCCGTTTCTGGCAGGTTCTTGCCACTTATGCTGCCGACTCCACGATATCCATGCTGACGGTGCACCGGTATGGGATATAAGATCACCGTCTCTACAGAATTAGTTTTTAGCTTCGCTTTAAGCAAATCTCTCTTCTGGCTTTTTACAACATACTGGTGATACACATGCCTTGCACCAGCAGACTCCGTGGGCAAAATTAAGTCACTTTGCGACAAGAGTTGATTGTACTGAGCGGCGATATTTCTTCGCCGGCTGTTTTCCGCATCCAGATATCGGAGTTTGACCCTTAAAATTGCCGCTTGCAACTCATCGAGACGCGTGTTCATGCCGTGTGAATCGCTGATGTATCGCTCTTTCCATCCATACTGCCGCAGTTCCCGGGCTTTTTTTGCCAGGTCTGGGTTGTTAGTCACAACTGCTCCGCCATCCCCAATTGCCCCTAGGTTTTTTGTTGGATAGAAACTGAAAGTGCCGAAGTGGCCGAAGGTTCCGACTTTCCTGTTTTGCCAAGTGGCACCATGAGCTTGGGCGCAATCTTCTATCACGTACAAGTCATGCTCGCGAGCGATATTCATCACTCTCGTCATGTCTACAGGGTGGCCGTAAAGATGAACCGGCACGATCGCCTTGAAATATCCCCTCAGACTTGTTTGGATGGCATTTTCTACCTCATCTAAGTCAATGGTGAAGGTTGCTGCATCAATATCAGCCAGAATCGGAATAGCTCCCGCCAACTGAATCGCACAAACGGTTGCCACAGCGGTGTGGGAGACTGTAATGACGCGGTCACCCACGCCGACCCCACAAGCGCGAAGTGCAAGATGCACCGCATCCGTTCCGTTGCCAACACCAACACTTTCTGCTGTTCCCAGATAAGCGGCGAACTCCTGCTCGAACTGGCCGACTTCCCGGCCCAGGATGTACCAGCCACTTGCCAGAACAGTTTGGATCGCGGT
>Ga0073928_10005151_pt1 | contig 18563 bp, 14 predicted proteins | sample PaiPotPPA55metaG_FD_76969 | JGI IMG/M metagenome (GOLD analysis project Ga0073928, IMG submission 76969) | Iron sulfur acid spring bacterial and archeal communities from Banff, Canada, to study Microbial Dark Matter (Phase II) - Paint Pots PPA... ... | reverse complement strand
CCTTTTCCAAGAGAACTACATTATATTGGGAGGCAGCGCCAAGAACATTCAAAACGGTGAGTGGCTGGGAAGTTTCCTGCGCCGTAAATGTTCCCATGATGTAGCCGCCAACCTTAGGCACGCCATTGGCAAACGCATATTGCTGCCCAGGGCTGAAGGTCACGCCGTCAGTGACATGGAAGACACTCCCGCCAGCAGCACCGCCGCGGGTATCGTCCAGCAGCACCAGCACCGTATAGGTCTGGCCGACCGTCAAATTGTTCAAAGTGCCCGTATTCGCTGGGCCTCCGTAGGCACCATACGTCAACATGGTATCGAGTGCAGCATCACCAGTTGTGGCGCCTCCGGTCATATAAGCTCCATAGAGACCAGAAAGGGTACCGGCGATGCTGAAGTTTCCGGTAGTCGCATAATCATCAAAAGTGTACCCGTTGGCGGTCGTTTGCGGACCCGAGCCGCCGAAGTCCACCCCATAAACTTCGTTCGACACCGCACCCACCAAGGCGAAAACGGAGTTACTGGTGAAGGTGCCATTGTATGTCCCCGCCGCATACCAGGTGATCAGCGGAATGACGGTAAGCGAAGCAGGCGCGCTGTAGGCAATATTCGAGCTGTTCGCCGCATCGGTGGCTTTAAGGCGGTATGAACCGGCATTCGTCACCTGTAGATTAGTGAGCGTTAAGGTCGAAGCCACAACTCCGTTATTTGTCCAAATCGCCACCCCGGTATTGATGTTATTTGTCACATTGGGCGACCCGCTGACGATTTGCTGCCATTGGAGGTTCACCGCCGGAGAATTGCTAAAGGCTGCGGAGAAGACAATATTGCTCCCCGAGCCCACCGAGGCGCTTGCGGGCAGGGTGTTCGTGACCAATATGATCGCGCCCGAGGGGACTTTTTCCACTAATATAGCATTATATTGAACTGCACCGAATACCGTGAAGACCTGATTTGTTGACGTCGCCGTAAATGTTCCCATGCTATAGCCGCCTATCGCCGGTGTGCCACCCGGAAAGGAGAAAGTCTGCAAAGGGCTGACGGCGAGATCATCCGTAAGACCAAATTGAACCGTGGGGCGAGTGCGGGTATCAGCCGCGATCGCCAGCACGTTATACTTCTGCCCAACCGTCAAGTTGTTCAAAATGGCGTATATATTCTGGTCTCCATAAATGGCGTTATTCAGAATAGTGTCCAAATTGGTATCACCGGTGGTGCCACCACCGCTTAAATAGGCGTTGTAAACATTCAGCGGGCCCCCACTGAAGGTCAAGTTTCCGGAAGTGGCATAGTCATCAAATGTGTAACCGTTAGTGGTTGGCTGATGGCCCGAGCCGCCGAAGTCAACACCGTAAACTTCATTGGACGCGGCGCCCGCCACACTAAGAACAGTGTCGTCGGTGAATGTGCCCTGTGCGGTCCAGAGGACCGGCGTCGCCGGAGGCTGAGCCGGAGGCTGGGGCGACAACAACCCTAAGTTCGCGCCACCGTAACCGTCATTAGGGTTACTAGTGCCAAAGATTACCGCCTGGCTGGACCTCACGGTATAGGAAATATCCGCGTGAAAAAGCGCTTGACCAGATACCGTGCCGATCGATGGATTGAGATAGGGCGCAGCGCCAATGCTATTCGCCCAGGTATCCTGGTTCTGGGTCGCCAAAATGGCATAATAACCTCCGCCTTGCCCGTTGTCGGGAAGGGTCACGGTGGGAATGCCGACCCACCGATAGCCGTTGATGAGTGGAGCAACAGTTCCGGCAGGAATGGTCGCCGTCGCCACGAGGTCGTAGCCCGAAGGATCAAACGCCGAATCATACTTGAAAATCGAAACCGTGTGAGGAGCCAGCAGCCCGGTGCCATTTTGATCCCAAAAACCTAGCGCGTTGATTGTGGTTCCAGCTCCTGAGGGAGCATAAAATTCGTACCCTGCCGCAATGTATGTGTCGTTCCGGGTCGTGCCAGTGGGCACGCCGACCCCTATGGTATTCTGCGCGTTGGCACTTTGATTCAGCGAGAAGATAGCGAGAGCCGCGAGGACGAGGTTTTTGATTTTCATGAGGTATGGGTCTTTGGAGTTCACCCTATCATTTTTGGCGAAGATGGGAATGTATGCATTGGCAAAAAGCGTGTATTATTCGGCTTTGCCAAAGTCAGTGACCACAGATGGTCCCAGTAGTTGGAAGATGTGAATCGTTCGAAGTGTCTATTCGCAAGCGGGAGCAAGTTCCCGCACTCCAAACGCTCCGCGCAATTTGGAAGTAATATTCGGTTTTCGACTTTGTTTCCAATTCGTGCGCCGGGAAAGCAAAGACGCACCCTTGTCGCCAAAACAGTTCAAACTACCGCCACGGTATTCTCCAGCACGCCGATCCCGCTGATTTCGATCTTCACGACATCGCCGCTTTGCAGCGTAAACGCATCGGGTGGAATGATGCCTGTTCCCGACAGCAACACCGCCCCATGCGGAAAAACCTGGCAACGAAAAAGAAATTCGGCCAGTTCCGCGAAACGCCGCTTGATTCGTCCCACGGAAGTTTCTCCCGCAAAAACGATCTGGCCGGCGCGCAGAATTTCGAGCCGGATTTTCCCTTGGCGCGCCTCTGCTTCCGTGGCGCCCAAATGAATCCACGGACCGAGCGCGCAGGAGCGGTGGTAGATTTTGGCTTGGGGCAGATACAATAGATTTTCGCCTTCGATGTCGCGGGAGCTCATGTCGTTGCCGATGGTATGGCCGACGATCTCTCCGCGCGAATTCAGGACCAGCGCCAGTTCGGGTTCCGGCACATTCCAGCGCGCGTCGCGCCGAATTCCCACCGCTTCGCCCGCGGGGACGACTTTTTCCGCGAGACACTTGAAAAAAAGTTCCGGGCGCTCCGCCGCATAGACCCGATCATACGCCGTGGCGCTAAAGTCCGACTCCTCCATGCGCGCCGCTTTGCTGCTCAGATAAGTGACGCCCGCGGCCCAGACTTCCTGCCGCTCCACCGGCGCGCACCACCGAACATCGGACAGGGGAATTCGCGGCAAATCGCGGCGGGAAAGCTCCTTCAATTGCGCCACGGCGTCGGCGGCCTCGAGCAGCGGCTGCATCTGCGCAATACCCGCCGGTGTCAAATCAAGCACCGCATCCTCTACGACCAGCCCCACTCGAACTTCGTGTCGGGCGTCGTTGAAGCGGCAGATTTTCATGGCGCGTTTGCAGCGAGCGCGCGCAGGAGCGCGGCTCGGTGAGCCGCAGCACGTCCGCAATAGAGGAACTCACGGCCTGCGTCGAACCACTCACGCCCACCGAGGCTGCTGCGGGTCACAGAGCCGCGCTCCGATGGAACCCCTGGCCTCAGCATCGTGGCCTTCATTGGGTCGCGGCGCTCGGGGACACGACGGCGCTTGTCGGTTGAATTTGCCGCGCGGCTTTCGGCAGCAGGAATGCCAGCGCGGCGCAAACCACCATGCCTGCGCCCAGTGCGCTGAAGGGAATGGCCGTGCTGTGATACACATTTGCCAGCCAGCCCGTGATGTATTGCCCCGCGTAACCGCCGAGGTTGCCAAAGGCATTTACCAGGCCGATGACCAGACCGGTGACCTGGCGCGGCAGGGTCTCGCTCGGGATGGCCCAGAACGGGGCCATCGCCGCAAACGGTCCCGGAATCGCCAGACACATCAATCCATAAGAAATCCAGAAGTGCCGGCCCAGAATCACACTCAGAATCAGACAGGTTCCGCTCAAGAGATAGGCGGCCGCTGCATGGGCCCGCCGCTCGTGGGTCTTGTCCGAATGCCACGAGTTGAGAACCATCGTCACCGCCGTCACAAGATAGGGAACGGCAAACAGGATTCCGTATTGGAATGGACTGAAGCCCTGGCCTTTGAGTCCGCTCGTGAAAAACGTCATGCACCCGTACGCCGCGCAATTGTGCAGGAAGTAAATGGCCACCATCACGAAGACGGCCGGTTCGAAGCAGCGGCCCAGCACGGAAACCGCCTTGACCGGCTCCAGTTCGGCGTTTTCCTTTCGCAACGTCTCTTCGAGATGCTGCCGTTCCTCCGGCGAAATCCACGCCGCCTCGCGGGGATGGTCGCGGATGCAGAACCACCACAGCGGCAGCCAAAGGAAAGGCAGCAGCCCTTCGAGGATGAGGGTTTTCTGCCAGCCGTATGCGGCCAGCAACGGAGCCGTGACGGGCGCCGAACACACCAACGCCAATGGCTGGCAAAGCTGCCAGTAGGCGTTGGCGCGCGCCCGCTCCGCGCGGGGAAACCAGTTGGCCAGCAGCACGAGCGTCGCGGGAAATACGCCGCTCTCGGCCACGCCCAAAAAGAACCGCATCACTTCGAATTGCCGAAATGTCCGGGTCAGGCCGCAGCCCACCGCGCAAACGCCCCAGCCGATCAAACACAGGCTGACGACCTTGCGCGCGCTCCAGTGCGAAGCCAGCCAGCCGCCCGGCAGTTGCAGCAGGACATAGCCCAAAAAGAAAATCCCCGCCGCATTCCCTTTCATGTTCTCGTCCATGAACAGGTCCCGCATCATCGAGGAAATTTTCGGTTCGAGCGCCAGCGCCACGTTCGTGCGATCCACGTACGAAATCGTGTACATGATGAGCGCGACGGGAATGATGCGAAGCCAGCGTCGGTGTGCCATACGTTCGGCGATGCCGGCTTGATAACAAGCATAGGAGCTGGAGTCGATAGGAATTCCGGCTTCGTTTGACTATTGTGCCCATCCATTTTGTTGCTTCAATGTCTCCATGACTGACCGCGAGCACGCTTTCGAATCCGCGCCGGAAATCTTCAAGGTCCAGACCCACGCGCCCGGCCCTGCGGGAAGCCTGCCGCTCACCGAAGAGCTTCTCCTCGACAGCCCCAGCGGCCATCTCTTTGGCCTCACCCAGAATGCGGGGATGGGTTGGAATCCATCCGAAGCGGGACGCCGGCAGTTCCTGATTCTGAGCACGTTGGGCGGATTGCGCGCGGCGGATGGCAAACCAATCGCCCTGGGATACCACACGGGACATTGGGAGATCGGTCTGCTCGTCCAGGCGGCGGCGGAGGAATTGCGGCGGCTCGGAGTCATTCCGTTCGCCGGTTTCTGTTCGGACCCTTGCGACGGGAGAACGCAGGGAACGGCGGGCATGTTCGACAGTCTGCCGTATCGGAACGATGCCGCGATTATTTTCCGGCGGCTCGCGCGCTCGCTGCCTTTGCGAGCCGGGGTGCTCGGCATCGCCACTTGCGACAAGGGATTGCCGGCCATGATGATGGCCGTAGCGGGACTGCGGGATTTGCCGTGCGTGGTCGTCCCCGGCGGAGTCACTTTGCCGCCGACCAATGGCGAGGACGCAGGCGCGGTGCAGACATTAGGAGTGCGCTACGCGCAGAATTTGGTGTCGCTCTCGGAAGCGGCGGACCTGGGCTGCCGCGCCTGCGCTTCGCCGGGCGGCGGCTGTCAGTTCCTCGGCACCGCGGCGACATCGCAGGTCGTGAGCGAGGCGCTGGGTCTTTCGGTTCCGCACTCGGCCCTTGCGCCTTCGGGCCAGCCCGTGTGGTTCGAGTTGGCCCGCCGTTCCACTCGCGCGCTTTACCAACTCGCGGAGCGCAAGTTAGCCATGCGGGACATTTTGACTCCAGCCAGCATCGAGAATGCGATGGCGCTCCATGCGGCGTTTGGCGGCTCCACGAATCTGGTCTTGCACATCCCGGCCATCGCCCACGCGGCCGGTTTGAAAGCGCCGATGGTGGAAGATTGGAGCGCGATCAACCGCCGCGTGCCGCGCCTGGTCAGCGTCTTGCCGAACGGCCCCGTCCATCACCCCACCGTCCGCGTGTTTCTCGCCGGCGGCGTGCCCGAAGTCATGCTGCATCTGCGCGGCCTGGGATTGCTGCGGACCGATGTGCTGACAGTTACCGGTGCGACGTTGGGCGAAAATCTGGATGCGTGGGAATGCTCGGAACGGCGGCGGCGTTTCCGCGAAATCTTGCGCGAACAGGACGGCGTGAACGCCGACGACGTCATCCTCCCGCCCGAGCGCGCGCGCGAACGGAGGTTGAGCGCCACCTTGGTCTTCCCGCGCGGCAACCTTGCGCCGGAAGGTTCTCTCGTGAAGGCCACGGCCATTGATCCATCGTTGGTTGATGCAGATGGGGTTTATCGCAAAGAAGGACCGGCGCGTGTGTTCGTGAGCGAGAAAGACGCCTTCGCTGCCATCAAACAGGGTCGTATCCGGGCGGGCGATATTCTGGTGCTAGCCGGCGTCGGGCCTTTGGGCACCGGCATGGAGGAAACCTATCAGGTTACCGGCGCTCTGAAACATCTGCCCTTTGGCAAGGAGGTCGCGTTGCTGACCGACGCGCGATTTTCCGGCGTGTCCACCGGCGCGTGCATTGGCCACATCGGCCCGGAAGCGCTGGCGGGCGGCCCAATCGGCAAAGTTCTTGACGGCGACATCATCAATATTCGCATTGATTGCGAGCACAACGATGGTTCGGTTGATTTGGTGGGAGAGAGGCAAAGCCGCTTCACGGCAGAAGCGGGCAAGCAGGTCCTGGCTCGCCGGGAACCGAGAAAGGACCTCGCGCCCAATCCCGCGTTGCCGGAAGACACGCGGCTATGGGCGGCGTTGCAACGGGCTGGCGGCGGAACGTGGGCCGGATGCGTGTACGACGCGACGCGTATCATGGAATTGCTCGAAGCTGGGCGCACGGCGTTGGAAAATTCGAAGCGCAAGTAATATGCACCAACCATTGTTCCGCTGGGGCATCCTCGGCACGGCTCAAATTGCCAAAAAGAATTGGCAGGCCATCCGGTTGACGGGCAACGGCATCGTGGCCGCCGTGGCTGGACGCAATCTGGCCCGCAGCAAAAAATTCATCGCTGAATGCCAGGCCGAAGTCCCCTTCGAGAAAGCGGCGCGCGCCATCGGCAGTTATGCCGAATTGATCGAAGCCCGCGACATCGACGGCCTTTATATTCCGCTGCCCACCGGCCTGCGAAAGCAATGGGTCTTGCGCGCCGCGGCCGCCGGCAAGCATGTGGTTTGCGAAAAACCGTGTGCCGTCACCGTGGCCGATCTTGCCGAGATGCTCGCCGCGTGCCGGCGCAACCGGGTGCAATTCATGGATGGAGTCATGTTCCGGCACAGCGCGAGGCTCGCTCACGTCCGGCAAGCGCTCGACGATGGCCGCACCGTCGGCGCCGTCCGACGCATCGACAGCGTGTTCAGCTTCAAGGCGCCGGAAGAGTTTTTTGCATCGAACATCCGCGCCCGGAGCGAACTCGAACCGCACGGCTGTCTCGGCGACCTCGGCTGGTATTGCATCCAAATCACGCTCTGGACGATGGGCTGGAAATTGCCCCGGCGCGTGAGCGGGCGCGTCCTTTCCGAACGGGGCCATCCGCGCAGCCGCGCCCCGGTGCCTGCCGAGTTTTCCGGCGAACTATTTTTCGACAACGGCGCGACCGGCAGCTTTTATTGTTCGTTCCTCACCGAACTGCAACAGTACGCCCACATCAGCGGCGAGCGCGGCTCCCTGCACATCGCGGATTTCGTGCTTCCGTTTTTCGGCAGCGAAGTCGCCTTCGAAACGCGCAACCCCGTGTTCGCCGTGCGCGGCTGCGATTTCGACATGGAACCTCGCACGCGCCGCTGGACCGTGCTCGAGTACAGCAACAGCCATCCCAGCGCGCAGGAAACAAATATGTTCCGCAATTTTTCGTGGCAGGCGCAGTCCGGCCGGCTGAATCGGGAGTGGCCGGAGGAATCCTTCAAGACCCAGCGAGTTCTGGAAGGCTGCCTCGTCTCGGCACGCAACGAAGGGCGGCCAGTCGAGTGCGGCGAGGCGACAGGAAGGAGCAGCGATCCTGGCCGGTTCGGCCTCAAAAACGTTTGACGCGGCGCGAAGGTTCACTCGAGCAAGGTGCTGAACTTTCGAATGCGAACCATCCGTCATGCCTCTTCCTCAGGATACACCGTGATGCCGACGCGCTCGATGTGCTCACGCAAGGGAAGGAGCTTGATCAAGTGAAACGGCTTTACATCGTATTGATAGGGCAGGGGCAATTCATCCAACTCGGCGGCAATTGTTTCCGCCCGGAGGGCATCGACATCACCCCAGAGCGCGAGGTCGATGTCGGAACATGGCGCGTGTGTCCCCTTTGCGCGCGAGCCAAAGAGCTTGACTGCTTTGACCTCCGGATGCCGGCGAAAAACACCGCGGATCATGCCAAGTTCGGAGGGTTTGAGTGAGGTAACGTTCATTCGCGGCTTTTTTCGACGAAGAAGACGTGCAGCTTTTCCATGGCCGGAAGGTAGTCCGCAGCAATAGCATCGACGGCCTGCTCGAATACGGAAAAGTCGTAGGTGTGAGAAAGCAGGTTGCGGTTGTCGAGCATGTTGATCCACACCTCGCCATCGGAGATCACTTTGGCCGCAAAGGCCTCCTTGATGACTTGGCGCGGAGTGACGGGGGAAATGACCAGGCCGCCTTCTTCCAAATAGTCCTTGAGAGACTTCCAGGCCAGTTCGAAGGTATATTCGAAGCGCTGAATGACCCCTTCCTTTTCCAGCATGGAGAGGGCCGCCGGTTTTCGCTCCAGCGCCCCGCGAAGCAAGAGAAACGCCCGGTCAAAGTTGTGAAAGCGCTGTTTCCAGCGGATGTCTTTGCTCATCGCTTCGAATTTAGCGTTTTTCGGCGAAACCTGATAGCTTTTTCTGAATCGCGGGGATGAATGGGCGGCGCGACAAGCTCCGCGCTTTCCTTCGCCGTGAGAAAAGTGGCATCGTGCTGTCCAACGAGCATGAAGATGCCGGCATGAGTTTCCCGCCCATCGTGGACCGCGAGTTGCGCATCGCCGCGCGGCGGCACAGCACTTATTGGCGGCGGCAGGTCGTGGCGCTGGGGGCCATCGTCGTCGGTGTGCTCATCTTCCTCGGGAACCTGCAAAAGGCCGGGCCGGCGCTGGCCCAGGATGTCTTCATCGGTCTGGCGGTCCTGGCGATGCTTTATGGCCTGGCGGCGGGACGGTTGTTCACCGCCGATTGCCTCAGCCAGGAAAAGCGCGACGGCACGCTGGGCCTGCTCTTTCTGACGGACTTGAAGGGGTCCGACGTGGTGCTGGGCAAACTGGCTGTCACGTCGCTGAGCGCGTTTTATGGGTTGGTGGCCTTGGTTCCCGTGCTCGCGGTTCCGCTGCTCATGGGCGGGATCACGAATGGCGAATTCTGGCGCCTCGTTTTGGTACTCGTCAACACGCTGCTTTTCTCGCTGGCGATTGGCATTTTTGTCTCCGCGCTGAGTTGGATGCCGCGCGCGGCGATGGGCGCCAATTTCCTCGTGTTGCTGATTTTCCTGGGCGCGCTGCCGGGATGCGCAGCGGCCATCGATTATTTCCACTCGTGGAAACTGCTGATCCATCCGTTCTTTTTCGCCTGCCCGGCCTATTCCTGTTTCATGGGCTTTGACTTCAATTACTCAAGCTATAAAGCTGAGTTCTGGTGGTCGGTGGGTGTGACGCACGCCGTGACCTGGCTGTTGGTGGCGCTGGCGAGCTGGATGATTCCGCGCGCCTGGCAGGACAAGGCCGCGGGCGGGGACAAAAAGACTTGGCGCGAACGAAGGCAAACCTGGATTTACGGCAGGCCCGCCAAACGCAAGGCGCTGCGACTCCGGCTGCTGGCGCTGAATCCTTTTTGCTGGCTCGCCGCGCGTTCCCGTTTCAAGCCCTTCTCGGTCTGGATCGCGCTGGGCTTTATTGCCGGCTGGTGGCTCTATGTGCGCTTGCGTTTGAGCGTCGGCATCTTCGACGAAGCGTTCAGCGTCGCCACCGCAATATTGCTGAATTCCCTGCTCAAACTTTGGATCGCCATCGAATCCGTGCAGAAGCTGGCCGAAGATCACCAGAGCGGGGCCTTGGAATTGTTGCTTTCGACGCCGCTGAGCGTGCGAGACATCGTGCGGGGCCAATTGCTGGCTTTGCGCCGGCAATTCCTTGGGCCACTGCTCGTAGTCCTCGTGATCGAAGTCTTCCTTGCCGTTCAAGTAGCGCATAACGCGTATCAAGCCGACCAGGTGATTCCGGTCTGCGAGTTGACGGGTCTCGTGATGCTGCTGTGCGATATTGCCGCGGTCTTTTATGTCGCGATGTTCTCCGCGCTGACTGCCCGCAGCCCGAACTTCGCGAGCGTCAACGCCATTTCGCGCGTGCTGATTTTGCCTTGGATTGGGTTCGGCACGGTTGCCGCGCTGACTGCGGCGTGGTGCAGCACCTTTAGCATCCGTCTTCCAGGTTGGAGGTTTTACTTGTCGCTCTGGTTTTTCCTGGGGCTTGCGGCTGATCTTGCCTTCGGGCTGCATGCCTGGTGGCGATTGCGAATGCAATTTCGCGAACTCGCGCTCCCCACCGCCAAGGGCGCGAAAGCGTGAGGGCTTCCCATCACCGTTCCTGCGCCATTGGCCGCCAAACCCAATCGCCATTCGTCATCTCCGTATTTTGGCCATCCCGGCCCGGTGCGACGATGCCGCCATCGTCCTTCTCATTCCACCCCACGGAGTACAGCACGTACTGGCCGTCACCTTCGCGCCGGTATTTCAGCAGTTCGCCGTTGATGACGTCGTGCGGCAATTTTTTGATGAACTCGGGCGCCAGCGCGTCGAGCGACTCGGGGAATTGACCATGGGCGCGGCGGCAAAGTTCGAGCGCGCAGGCCAATGCTCCCGCATCCGCTCCGGTCTGGGCGAGCGCGGCCTTGCGCACTGGCCCGGAAATTGCCGATAGCAACAGAGCGGACATGATCCGATGGCGCAGGAACAAAGTGAGTCCCGAACTCCGGGTCAGCGCCCCGATGCGATTTTCCGCTTTGCGGTTGGCTGCCAAATTCACCCGCGCGTTTGCGGCGTCGATCGTGGGAAGCACATAGTCGTCGAAAGCGCGGCAGTAATTGACCTCCTCGAGATAAAACCAGCCGCTAGGAACGACGCTCATGAGGATGGCCTCGGGGCCCGGCCCGCTCGAGGGGCCGTTGAACATGCCGGAGAAATGGGCGGGACGGGAGGCGCCCGAGGCGCGCCGCAGGAAATCAATGATCCCGACGCCGAAGAAGCTCCGCTCGGCCTCAAGTGTTCGCTCCGCGTCCGCGCAGAATTCAAATCGGCCCAGAGTCTCTGCGTAATACCGCAACTGGGGCTCGGACCAGCGGTCCATTCCTTCGGCGATGGCTTGCAGCGCCATGTTCAGTTGCGCCATGCGAACCAATTGAGAAATCAGGATCGGTTCGTCCCGGCAGACGTTGGCCAGATAGAGCATGAGCTGGACATCATCGAAGGCGGCGTCGGTCTGCCCCAACGCCAGTTCGGCAGCGGCGCGAAGTTGGAGGATTTGGGTAAGATGCCTGAGTGTGCCGAGGTGCGGCAGCAGCATCACCGAAGGGTTGTCTTCCTGGTAGTGGAGATTGAAGCGCGCAAAAGGACGCTGGCTGGCGAGGCGCAGTTCATCGATGACCGGCGCGGTGTCGGACAGGCCGGAAAGCACGCCTTCGGCGGCTTCAAGAATGGTCCCATTGGTCGCCGGCGACTCCACGCCGCGTTTGGCGGCCCGATTCGTCGCGTTTGCGAACGCCCAGGACCACATGCGCAGGTCCATTCTCGGCCCGACCCACGAATTGGTGCGCTCCCCTTTCGTGGAGCGCACCAGCGTGGCTGCGGCGTCGTAGCCGGGGGCGAAGTTCATCGGCGCCGGACGACTAAACTCGAAGAGCGGCGCCAGGAAAGGCGTCTGGGCGAAGTTCTTGTCATCAGGCACTTCCGGCGGCACGAACGCGGTAGCATCCATCCGTTCACCGCGCGCCTCCATGCGATGTTTGTACCTTTCCCACATCCATTTCCCGCGCCAGTCCTCCTCGGCATAAAAAACGAGCACGAGCAGACCCAGCGCCAGCAGCCAAAAAAAGTAGCGCCACGAATGAAAAACTTCGCGGAATGTTCCGCCTGCCGGTCCAGGAGAACCGCCGTTGCTCGGTCCATCCGGCTTCATGCTTGGCCGGTCTTCACGCTATATGCGCGCGCCATGGAAGAATGGACAAAACAGCCGCGCAATCGTGTTATGGGTTTGCCGCCCAAATGTCGCGAATCGCCACCTCATCCCCCAGCCCGTCCGGGACTGCCGCGCTGGGAACGTTCGCATTGTACCAGCGCCGATTGTCCAGCGGTGACCTCACCGTGCGACTGCCGGGCATTTGCAGATAGCCGTTGGTATCCGTCTTTCGCACCCAATTCCAGGCGTAATTCAGCCAGTTGCTTCGATAGGATTGGTTCTGGTGGGCGAACCAACTGATCTCGTCATAACCCCAGACCCAATTGAAATTGCCCACCTCGTTGGGCTTCCCCGGATGTTTGCTGACGCCATAATTATCCAGCTCGACCAGATAGGGCAGGTGCTCGCACTTCCAGCCGCTGAAGGTAGGACCGCCTTTGCTGTGTCCGTAAATGCCATCGGAAAAACCCACCTTCAAAATGGCTTCTTCCGGCTGGTCGGGGACTTCCATGGCCCGCAGCGGGAACGCGTGAAAATCCAGCAACAACCGGCCGTCGCGCACCAGGCCGCCGCTGGGGACATGGCCGTCGCACAAAACCATGTGGCGGCGGGCATGGCTTGCCGCGTAGGTCCGCGTGAGTGTGAGCACCTGTTCCCAACTCGCATTGCCGCGATCGTTTTTGTTCATGATCTCGACCTGGCCCCAATGAATCGCTTCGAAGCCCAGGTCGATGTACGACCTGGCCAGAAAGTAGAACCAAAGTTTTGTTTCCGGCCGGCTCACGTCGGGGACCGAAGCGTTGGGCCCCCAATTCCGGCGCTGCCCTTCGGGATAGATGATGTCGGCGTAACGGAAATTCCTCGTTTCCACCGGCTGACCCAGGGCCTCGAACGCCCAAGCCGGTACGGGAACCTGCTCGACCTGCATGCTGACAATTTCGAAAATGCAGGCTTCGAGGATCATTTCCGGGTCCGCCGCCAGCACCATGGGCGCCTGTTCTTTCGCGCGCTCGAAATTTCGCAGCAGATTGGACTCGCCGCCCCATAGGCAGATGCTGCGCCCGATGAATTTCGCGCCCGAGCTCTTGAGCATGCGGATATTGTCCTTGAGATCGCCCCTGCCATTGAGCAATCCCTCCATCGTAATCGAGCGGGAAAGGTAGTTCTCCAACACCTGCCGCGAGATTTTCCCGTCGAAAGCATATCCGCCAACTCGAGCATGGACTGGGTCATCCGCCTTTGAATACTGTCCGGTTGCATGAGTCGTGCGGACAAGACCGAACGAATAAATGCCGAATAGCGTCAAGGCGATTGCGCCTGTTCGTGCCTTCGCTAGGGCGTTTCTCAAGGTTGTAGCAGCCGACGTAAGGAGGCTCTGATCTGCTCCAGATCTCCATGAAATTTGAGCCTCCTCAGGCCTGCTCCAACGTCGATTTATGTTGGATAGCATTGATAAAAGCTCTTGGAATCTTATTGAAGGCATAGCATGCACATTTGCAGATTAGTCGGCATTTCGCACGATGAAATCGACGACCGGCTTCGGATCCTTTGGCCCAAGCGGATAGTGACCTTCGCCCTCATTGATGATGACCTCGATGCGTCCGCCGAGTTGTTTGTATCGCTGCTCCACGGCGAGCGTGTTGTCTTTGAGCCACGGGTCGAGACTGCCGCAAACATGCAGCAACGGCACGCTGGCTTTGGCAAGCGGGGCGAGATTATCGAGTGGTTGCGTTTTCGCCATGCTGCTGCGCATGAGGGGATTTTCGGCGTAGATGCAGGAAACCTTGTCCGGGTTTTCGATGGCCCAGGCATAAGCCTCGCCGGCCGCTCCTCCGTCGCCTTCCATCACGGGTTTCATGGAAAAGCCGCAATTGGTGAGGTGCTGGTAAACCGTATTCCAGTGCGTTATGAGCGGGCCGTCGGCGTTGTACGGCACCGGGCCGGTGACGATGTGGAATCCTTTTCCCAGCAGCGCGAGATCCACCGACGCATCCCGCCTCACGAAATCAGCCCGGAATACCCAGGGCGTTCCGGGAGCGGCTGTCTTGGGCACGATGACATTGATCGTTCCCTCGACACCCGCAAGTTCGAAGGCGTAGCGGTCGAAGCAGTCCGTAAACCCTGGCCCGCGGCACGTGATGTATGTTCCTTCTTTCGGAAAATCGCGGTAGAAACCTTTCGTGCCGTAAAAGGAAGTTCTTGTGAATTTGCTGCTGACGAACGCGGGCGCGGCGATGTCGCGCGGTTTGACGTTCTGTTCGATCCAGTCGGCAATGGGCGTGGGATCGCGCAGGCTGTGCGGATGATGGCCGCGGCCCTCCTTGATCATCACGGTGATCCGTCCGCCGAACTGTTGGTAAATGTTCTCCATCGTCAGCGTGTACTTTCCCAGGATGGGATCGATGCTCCCGCAGACGTGAAGGAGCGGCACGTCGTTTGCAGCCAGTTCGCCGAGCTTCGCCAGAATCTCCGCGTTGCCCCCAGGATTGTCGGCATAGATGCACGAAACCTCGCCGGGATGGGTCGTGGCCCAAATGTAAGCGAATTCCCCGCCCCGGCTCATGCCGACGAACGCGGGTTTGCGCGAGAGACCGTGTTTTTCGGTGAGGAATTCGTACCAGGCCTCCCATGGCCGGCCCGGCCTCAACGTGGCGCTGGATTCGACGTAACCGATATGAAAACCGCGTTTGAGCAATTCGATTTCAGCCTGAGGCTGGTGATCCCAATAACAACCCTGCCAGGACCACGGGTTGCCTGGCGCGGCGTGCCTCGGGACCACGACGATGCACCGCCGTTGGCCCGGGACCTGGTGTTTGATCCCGTCCTTTTCGTCGTCCTGCGCCTTGATGGGCTTGATGGAGAGGCTCTGCTCATCCAACAGGAAGTCGTAGCGATCAAACCCGTGCCAGGCGGTCTTTTCGCCCGTGAATGGAGTTGGCGCGGGTTCGGTGGTCTGCACCGGCGAGTCTGCTGCGAAGGCCACACCGGCGAAGCCGGAGACAGAGATGAAGAGGAACGCCGAAAGTCCGCCATGTCCTATCGGAGTAAGCAACGTCGATGGAGAACGCGCCAGCAGTGCAAGTAAGTTTCTCATTACCGGAGGATGCTACGCCTGCCGCTTCCCGGCGACAAGAACGCCTATTAGGCCCCTTTTAGCGCGACCGCAAGCCCGGATATTTCATAGCCAGAAGTAGCGCGGACTGCCAAGCGGACCCCGAACGCTTTCGTGCCGTTCCGTGAAGAATGACTTGCCGGGAGATTGTGAAATTGCGCATCATGCGTATAATATGGGTGTAGTGAAAGAAAACGCATCATCGCCGCGCGGACGGGGCGCGGGCGGCAATCCGCCCAACCGGTTCGAGCACATTTCGTTGGAGCGCGACGCCGATTGGGATCCCGCGGAAGACCCGGCGCCCCGCACGCAGTTCTTGCGCGACCTTTCGCAGAGCATCATCAGCTACAACGACAGCCCGGACATCCCGTTCGACGCCAGCCTCAATGCCTACCGCGGTTGCGAGCACGGGTGCTCGTATTGCTACGCCCGAAACACGCACGAATACCTCGGCTTCTCGGCGGGGCTGGATTTCGAGACGAAAATCATGGTCAAGGAGAACGCGCCGGAACTGCTGCGGCGCGAGCTTTCGTCGCGCAGATGGAATCCGCAAACCCTGGCCATGAGCGGCGTGACCGATTGCTACCAGCCCGTCGAACGGCGGCTGCAATTGACCCGCCGCTGCCTGGCGGTCCTGGCCGAATTCCGCAACCCCGTCGGCATCATCACGAAAAATTATCTGGTCACGCGAGACATCGATTTGCTGCGGGAACTCGCCGCGCACCGCGCCGTTACGGTGCACCTATCCATCAACTCGCTCGACAGCCGGCTCGCGCGCAAGCTCGAGCCGCGGGCGGCCTCGCCCAGCTTGCGGCTTAAGGCCGTGGAAGAGTTGTCGAAGGCGGGCGTTCCCGTGGGCGTATTGGTCGCTCCGGTCATCCCGGCCCTGAACGATCACGAAATCCCCTCGGTCCTGGCGGCCGCCAAGGCTGCCGGCGCCGGCTGGGCGGGCACGGAAATCCTTCGCTTGCCGCTCACGGTGGCGCCGGTATTCCAACAATGGCTCGAGCAGAACGAACCCGGGAAAATGGAAAAGGTCCTGGGCCGAATCCGCGCCATCCGCGGCGGCAAACTCAACGACCCACGCTTCGGCTCGCGCATGCGCGGCGAAGGCATTTTCGCGGACCAGATCTACCAGATGTTCCAAACCGCCCGCCGGAAAGTGGGCATGTCCGAGCACGGCCCGGAACTTTCCACGGCGTCCTTCCGCCGGCCCGCCGGCGCCCAGATGGAATTGGGGCTTGTTCCGTGAACCAAAACGCAATTACGACAAGGCTCAACATGCGGCAGTTTGTCATTCACCAACCAACAGTTTTACATCGGAATCAGGGAAGTGAGCCCTGACTTCGACGGTTCCACCCATGGCTTTCACCAGGGACTCAATCGTTCCCAATTTGACCTCCTTCCGCTGTTCGGAGCGGGAAATGGCGGATTGCTTTACGCCGATCTTTTGGGCTATGTCCACCTGCTGAAGACCGTACAACTCACGCAGGGTCTTTAAAGTGAGGGAAGCACGGTCCTCCTTGCGGGCAGCTAACTACTGGACCACTCTGCGTGCAGCAAGCTTTGCCGTGCGATAGACCTCGGCTGGGCCTTCTCCGTAACCGGAATCGCGGTCAAACACGCCAAAGCCCTTCCTGGGGCGATATTCCAGGCTCATGCGCTTGTTGCCGGCGCGCACGTCGATCCACCAATTGCCGGCCTCGTTGTCCGGCGCGTCGATTTCAACTTCGCAGTTTTTGATGTCCGCCAGAAGACGGGTTCTAAATTGTTCCAGGACGTTGTCCATATTACATACATAGAATATGCCCTGCACAGAATATGTCAAATCGCCCGTGGAATCATTGGCCAGCCTTGGAAAATTCCGCGCTGGCTTCGTCCCGTCTGGTCGTCTGTCCGCAAAGCCGATATCATCGCAGCGTGAAAGCGTTAAGAAATGCCCTCCAGAGCGGGAACCGCCCTCAACTGAGCGGGTTCTGGCCGGGCCGACAACAGTTTTCTGAGCTCACAGTGCAAGTCCTTCACCATGAATGGTTTGCTCAGGAGAGCATCCACCGGGTTCTCGGCCTCGCGACGCGCCCTGGCCGAGGCAGTGATCATCAGTATCGGCACCGAGGGAGCCAATTGCTTGATGCCGACCGCAAGCTCGTTGCCCCTCATCACGGGCATCTCGAGATCCGTGATAACCAGGTCGAACTGACCAATGGCGAAAGACCTCAGGGCCTCGGCGCCATCGCTGGCCTCGGTGACCTGATGCCCTTCCATCTCGAGCATCATGCGCAGACACGCGCGGATAGGTGCCTGGTCCTCGACCAGGAGTATCCGCTTGCCGCGAACCTCAGCCGGTTCGGCGCTCAAATCGGGGTAAATCCATGACGCTTCGGCGCCACCGGTTTGGAGCGGTTCGAAGCTGGTTAAAACGGAATGTCTATTCTCAATCATTTGTCTCACTTCCTGCTCGTGTCGTATGTTGTAGAGAGCCCGGGTAGCTCCGCGCCGTTCACGGCCTTGTCTTCGGCGACCTCCTCGGTCGCCATGGCTGCCGAGATGGTTTGGCGGTGTACTCCGAGTTTCTGCGCCGCCAGCGAAATGTTATTGCCCACCAGTTGAACGACATGCCGGATGTAGTGGTACTTGACCTCGTCCAGCACCAGGACGTCTTCCTCCCGTTGGGGCAGAAAGACTTCGGGAGCGGTTTCCAATCGGCCCATCCATCGCTTGACGCGCTTGGCCAGCATGCCGCCCCCGATGTTCTTTTCCAAAAATTCATCCGCATCGGCCAGCAGGGCATCCATCTTCACGTTGTAGGACTTGCCGCTCATGACGATAATCGGCATGTGCGTCGAGGTTGAGCGCGCGGTCCGCACAACTTCACTGGCAACATGGTCCAGAAACCAATCCACCAGCAGGACCGAAATGTTATTTCCCGCCAGCGCCTCCAGCGCTTCTGAAACCGAACTGGCCGTGATGCAGGAAATGCCTTCCGCTTCGATACAGTCAGTTATGTACCGGCGAGAATCCTGGTCAGCGTCAACCACCAGCACGCGCTTTCCACCATCGAGTTTTGGTTTTTTCACATTCATCGCTGCCTAATGTCTAAGAAATGAGCGCAGAAAGCATGCCAATGATGATTTCTTCACCATTTCCGCAGACTTGTGGTGGAAAAACCATCAACCGGATCTCAGGATATGTCCACATTTGGAACACGATTTGTCCAATTGTTAGACAACTGGAGAACGGACGGTTTCTGATTTGGGGGGGTGTAAAACTCTTTCTGTAAATTGTCTTTCTTCCCTGCGCCTCCACCCCTCCCGGGGTGAGGCGGAGCGAAGGCGAGCGTAGCGAGCCGAGCGCAGCCGAACCCCGGGAGGGGTGGAGGCGCCCCGCGCGCGAAAAACTGGTCGAGGGCGGGTCATAGTGGTTTCCTGT
>Ga0073928_10005150_pt1 | contig 18566 bp, 10 predicted proteins | sample PaiPotPPA55metaG_FD_76969 | JGI IMG/M metagenome (GOLD analysis project Ga0073928, IMG submission 76969) | Iron sulfur acid spring bacterial and archeal communities from Banff, Canada, to study Microbial Dark Matter (Phase II) - Paint Pots PPA... ... | reverse complement strand
GCGTTGGGAGCACGGTCGGCGGAGCGGCGAGCGGGGCCGCAAGCACCGTTCCTCGCACCATCGATCAGAGCGGCACAGTGAACTCAACCGCAGGAACAGCGACTGGCGCTGCGGGGCAGGTGGCAGGTGGGGTCGATTCATCAGGAGAGCTGAAGCCTACCAGCCGTGGCGTTTATGGTTTGAGCGGGCTTACCTTGAACGCAAATGCGTCGAATGCAGCCGACGGAGCGGTCATCATCTCGGCCGGGAAGAATGTGCACCTGGATAGCGGCACGCGGTTGCTGTTGGTCACGCAGGCGACAACGTCGGCGTCCGCACAACGGTAGACCGATCGATTATTCTCGAAACATAGAAATTAAGAGCTGCACCGGGTGCGGCCGGGAATCTTTTTTTCACGAAGATTTGTTTCTCTTGAACAATGAGATGTCCCCCGGGAAAGGTGAGGCAGCGGCGGCGTTTGGTATACTCGCGCGGATGACCGAACCTGCGAAGAGATTGTTTCTTGTCGACGCGATGGCGCATATTTATCGAGCGTTTTATGCGCCGATGCTGAGAATGAACGCGCCAAGCGGCATGCCAACCAAAGTGCCGTTCTTGTTTAACAACATTCTGAAGAGAATTCTGAAGGACTATAAGCCGGAATATCTGGGAATTGTATTCGATCCTTCGGGGCCGACCTTTCGCGACAAATTATTCGAACAATATAAAGCGCACCGCGAACCGATGCCGGATGAGATGCGGGTGCAGCTGCCGTACGTCAAGAAATTGTGTGAAGCGATGCGGCTGCCGATTCTGGAGGTGCAGGGGTTCGAAGCGGACGATGTGATCGGAACGCTGGCGGTGAAAGCGGCAAAGAACAACATTGAAGTGCTGATCGTTTCAAATGACAAGGACATGATGCAACTGGTCGGGAAGAACGTGCGAACCCTGCGCACAGGAACGGGTGGAGCGAAAGCGGACCTGATCGTGGACGAAACTAGGGTCACGGAGATTCTGGGAGTGCCGGCCGAGCGAGTGGTCGATTACATGGCGCTGGTGGGCGACACGGTGGACAACATTCCGGGTGCCAAAGGAATTGGAGAGAAGGGCGCTGCGGAGTTGATTCAGAAATACGGAAGTGTGGAAAACGCGCTGGATCACGCCGATGAAGTGCCGAACAAGCGATACCGGGAAGCGCTGCAGCAGCAGCGGGAACAAGTGATGATGTCGAAACAGTTGGCCCGGATCTCGACGGATGTGGCGATCGAACTGGATTTGCACGCTCTGGAAATGCGACCCCCGGACGTGGCGGTACTTGCGGATTTGTACCGCGAGCTGGGATTTAATTCGCTGTTGCGGGATTTGGGCAGCGAAGCATTCGCCGCTGCTGCTGTGACCGAAGTCACGGAGCCGGCGAAGAAGGATTATGCGGAATTTACGAGTGTTGCGGAGTTTCGTGAGTGGCTGAAAAAATTGCCGATGAAGAAGCCGCTGGCGATCTGGTTGACGCTGGACTTGGCGGGGCGTGACAGTGAAGGATTTGGGACGCGAGTTAAGGGAATCGAAGTGTCGTCAGAAGCGGGAGAAGGCCGGCTGGTGTGGATGGATGGACGTGAAGAGGCGTTGCAGGCGCTAGAGCCGGTGCTGAAGGATTCCAAACGCGTGAAGATCGTGCATGATGCAAAACTTTTTCAGTTAATGGCCGGGCCGACGGAAAACATCGTGGATGCGACGCAAATGTATTCCTATCTGCTGCGGCCGACAACCGCAAAACACAATTTTGAAGAGGTGGCGTTTCGGCAATTCAACCTACCGCTGGGCGGAGGCGCAGGAGAACGCGCGGACATGATGCAGAAGCTTGCTCCAGCACTGCGCGCGCAAGTGGAAGGGAAAAATCTGGATGAGGTTTACGAAAAGATTGATTTGCCGCTGGCTGGCGTACTCGCCGAAATGGAGCGCACGGGAGTGCGCGTGGACCGGGAAGTTTTGGCCGCGATGTCGCTGTCGATGGAGAAGGAAGTACGGCGGCTGGAGAAGGAAATCTGGGCGCTGGCGGGGATGGAATTCAATTGCAATTCGCCGACGCAACTGGCGGAAGTGCTGTTCGACAAGTTGAATCTGGCGCCAGCAGCAAAGCGCGGGCGGCCGAAATCGCGTTCCACGGCGGTGGAAATTCTGGAGGAGTTAAGCGCGCGGCATCCGCTGCCGAAAAAAGTGATCGAGTACCGGGAATTCACGAAATTGAAATCCACGTACGTGGATTCGCTGCCGAAGCTGATTCATCCGGTGACCGGGCGGCTGCATACCAGCTTCAACCAGACCGGAACGGCGACGGGGAGGCTGAGTTCGAGCGATCCGAATCTGCAGAATATTCCGATTCGAACGGAATTGGGGAGGCAGATTCGCGCGGCGTTTGTGGCGGAGCCGGGAAAAATCATGCTGGCAGCGGATTATTCGCAGGTAGAACTGCGCATCATGGCTCATTTTTCCAAGGATGCGGTGCTGGTGGAGGCCTTCCGCAATGGCGAAGATATTCACGCGCGTACGGCGCAGGAAGTATTTGGAGTAGGACCGATGGCGCAGACAGGCGAGCACCGGCGCGCGGCCAAGGCGATTAATTTTGGCATTATCTATGGTTTGTCGGCGTTCGGTCTGGCGCAGCAATTGGGAATTGAGCAGCGAGAGGCGGCGCAATTTATTGCTGCGTATTTTGCGCGCTATCGCGGGGTGAAAGAGTATCTGGATCGAGTGCTGGTAGAGACGCGCAAGAGCGGGGAAACACGGACGCTGTTTGGACGTATGCGCCCGATACCAGAAATTACTTCTCCCCAGGTACAGTTGCGGAATTTTGCGGAACGGACGGCCCTGAATTCGCCGCTGCAGGGAACCGCGGCGGACTTGATCAAGCTGGCAATGATTGCCATTGCGAAACGGTTAAAGAAAGAAAGGCTCAAGGCGCAGATGATCTTGCAGGTGCATGACGAATTGGTATTCGAGGCGCTGCCTAAGGAACAGAAAGCGCTGGAGAAATTGGTGCGGGAAGAGATGGAGGGCGTGTACAAGCTGGAAGTGCCGCTGGCGGTGGAGATTTGTACGGGACCGAATTGGCGGGATTTGGAGTGATACGGCCGAACGGGTCGCTCTGATCGGACTGCGGCAGCATCACTGGGCTGCTGCACTCCATAAACGCCCCGCCGAGTCGGGGCCGCTACGCGGAGCCGGCGGCGGGATTTGATTTTTGAATCATTTACAAACGTTTTTTGCGCTATACCAGCCTCACGGGTGTATATTCCGTCGCAGGGATCCCGGACATAACTGCGGAGTGGCAGGTGGGCCTGAAAGAGGCACGCCGGGAATTTTCCTTGGGAGGCGCTCATGAGCAATATTTTGCAGGTGTTCGGCATCGGTGTCGCGATTGCAGTTGGCGTTTGGAGCGCGCAGGAAAAGACGCAAGAGAAAGTGCAGGAGAAACCAGCCGAGACGCCGGTGGCCGCGACAGCTACGCCGCCGGCGACAGCTTCGCCAGCGTCGGCACCGGTAAAAAAAGAAAATCCCGTAAAATCCTCGCCGGAAGTGTTGGCTGCGGCGAAAAAAGTTTTTGGATATGACTGCGCGATGTGCCATGGCGAGAGCGGAAACGGCAAAGGCGACCTGGTGGAGTCGATGAGTTTGAAGATGAAGGACTGGCACGACCCAGCGGTGCTGACCGGATTGTCTGATGGCGACATTTATGACCTGATCGTCAAAGGCAAGGACAAGATGGTCGGCGAAGGAGATCGCCTGGCGCCGGCAAAAGTGTGGAGCCTGGTACATTACGTGCGGACTTTTGCGAAGAAGAGCAGCACGTAGCGGCCGATCACAGCGACGCCTCTCGGCAGACTTCCAAGAAATAAAACCGCTCAGAAGATAAGAGATGCGAGAGTCGAACTCTGCCCACGGATGTTATTCTGCCGACGGTGAAACAAGAAAGGGAGAATTTCCATGAAACATTCGCCGCAATTCTTGAAACTGGTCAGCGAAGCCAAAACGCGGGTAAAAGAAACAAACGTAGCGGATGTGAAGCAACGCATAGAGAGCGGCGAGAAATTTCTCCTGGTGGACGTAAGGGAAGATAACGAGTGGGCGAACGGGCATTTGCCCGGAGCGGTGCACATGGGCAGAGGAATCATCGAGCGCGATATTGAGACTAAGGTGCCGGAGACGGCAACGAAGATAGTTTTGTATTGCGGAGGGGGATTCCGATCGGCGCTGGTGGCGGATAATTTGCAGAAGATGGGGTATACGAACGCGGAATCAATGGATGGCGGCTGGCGTGGATGGACGGAGGCGGGGTTACCGACGGAGAAGGATTGAAAAGCTGCAGCGCTTCCCGTGGGAAATCTTCACCGGAGAGTATTTAGATAGACGGGATTTGGGTAGAGCACCGAAACAATTTTTTGGATGGCCCGGTTATCCACGTCTGGACCATTGGTGAAAACAACGATTCCAGTCTTCCGGCTTGGGATAAATAGCGCGAGGGTCTTTACATCGGGATCAGAGCCGCTGTGATCCAAAATGATTTCGTCGTTTATTTTGACAATTTGCCAACTTAGGCCGAAGCCGGCGGAAGCGGAACAGCGGCTAGGGTTCGGGGTGTCCTTGCAGACGGCCGCCTGCGTTTCGGGAGTTACGTTGTTGCGGACCATGGTGAGGCGCCGACGGGCGATTTCCGGGCTGACGTGTTCGTTGTTCATGACGCTGATCATCAATTTCGCGTAGTCGGTGACGGTGGTGCGTAGAAGGTCGGCGGCAGACCATTTTGTGCGATCGCCAGGTTCCACGGGTTTTGCCTGACGACCGGCCCACCAATCGCGCGGCGTGTAAGAAGTGTCGCGCATGCCGATTTCGTCGAAGACGTAGAGCTGCGCAAGTTGCTCCCAGGGCTGGCCAGTTTTCTTCTCGGCGAAACGCGCAACGTAATCGAAACCTTCGCCCGAATAGCCGGTTTTTGTGCCGGGTTGCCATTGAAAAGTCAAAACGCCTTTGGTTTGATAGCGCCAGTTGGTGAAGCCGGTTTGGTGTGAAAGACAAATGCGTGGAGTCAGCAGCCGGCTCCAGGGATTGTCTTTGATGTCAGGGTCGGTCCAGAAGGGTGCCATAGGTTCGTCCAGCGAGAGCCTGCCGTTGGACGCGAGACGAAGGACTACTTCGGCCGTGATGGGTTTGGTGAGTGAAGCGACGTTGTAGAGAGTTTTGTCGTTAGCTGGAGGACCACCGGGGACTTGGTCGCCGTAATAAGCGCTCCAAGCAATCTTGCCGCTTTCGATATATGCAACCGAGACGCTGGTGACCTTGAACTCCGTGAGCCAGATGGGAACTTGTTGATCGAGTTGCTGCTTCAGTCCTGAGCTGGCGGGTGCGGGCGCGGAATTTTGAGAACAGACGGAAGCGGAATAGAAGAGTGCTGCGCAGGACAAAGCGAGAAGGCGCATGAGAGTCCTTTTATGGTGACTTGCATGGTGGTCCTGGAGATTATGACGAATGGCAGGCGGATTGTTAAATGAAGAGGGTGAAATATGCGCGGCAGGGAGGAGAACTTGGCTGCCGCTACGAGAACCCATACTTTCGCGCGGGAGAAGATCCCGCCGTTTTTGCTAGCCGTCGTGTGGAACGTGTAGAACAGCCTAACTTGACGCAATACAGGAATCATAGTATGTTTCGCGGGCAGTTCGTTACCGAACTCGTCCCCAGTCTGGTACAACGGCGAGGAGCTCAAACCTAGCTCTGAGAGCGGTCGGTTCGTTGCTGTTCAATCGCGCGTCCCCTCAGTGTCGGCTCCCGAAATGGAAGTCCGTGAATCACGATTTGTTACGAACTGTCATGTTTATGCCATGCGTAATACGCACTTTCAGGAAATCCGCGGTGCCGACCTGAGCGTCGACATCCGCGTTCCGAACTTCGTAATGCGAGAGGCTGATCATGCAGACTACCATCCCAACTCCAGGCCAATCTTCTTGGAGCCGTCGACGAATCGCTACGAAGGCTGCATTGGCACTATTGCTCGGGTTTGGGTTTGCGCAAGTAGCGGTAGCGCAAAATGGAAGTCCACCACTCAGCATATTCAAGAACTATTTTGTCACCGGCGACTATGTGGTCGGCGGGTGGGTCGAAGCTGCGCCGGATGGCAGCGGCTACGCCACCGGCATGATCAGCATTCCCGACGGCAAGCAGCCGGTGCAGCTCGGCGTTCCCTCGTCGGTGCCGGCGGGTGCCGACATTGTCGCCGCCTACGTCTATTGGGCGACCGTCGAAGGCAATCAAACTTCATTTACTGGACAGACCGGGTTCTTCAACGGCTATCCGATGACCGGAACGGTGCTTGGCAATCCGAACGCGCCAGTATCGTGGAGTTCAGGCGGCTGTTCCGGCGCAGCCAATGGTTCGAAGACCATGCGAACTTACCGGGCAGATGTCCGCCCCTATCTGCCAGTGGATGTGAACACCGCTTCTCCGACCTTCGGAAATATCCTTGCCAATGGGAAATTTACGGTTCGACTGGCGGACAGCGGCAGCAATGGAAATAACGTTCCTATAACCCTGGGTGCGACGCTTGTCGTTATTTACAGGGTACTGTCGCCTGGGGTGCCGCTGAATTCCATTGTTCTGTATGACGGTGCCTATGCCCCAGGGAACACCACGGCCAATTTCAGCCAGTCTGTCGTGGGCTTCTATCAGGCTGCTTCTTCACCGGTAGCCAAGATCACGCACATTGTCAGCAACGGCCAACCAAACAAGATTGAGAGCGTTTATCTGCTTCCTCAGTCGGCTCCAAACTCTCCGGTGTTGCTCCCTTCTCTATACGGAAACGCACCGCCGTTTCCGGGAATTTACAGCACCTATGGCAGCGACTGGGATAATCCCACTTGGATGATCAGCGGATCTGTGAAACCCAACGACTCATCGGAAGCGACTACCGTGGTCCCGGCGCAGAGTAACGCCGGTTGCGTATCTTGGGGCAGCGTCATTCTGAGTTCTACCGTTCAGAATAGCGACGGCGACGGTTTGCTTGACGTGTGGAAGACCAATCAGGGCTACACGGATGTCATACCCGACGGCAACGGACAGTATGAATGGGTCGCGCTGCCGGGTGCGTCCACTCCTGGGACCGGCTACAAGGATCTCTTCGTCGAACTGGATTATTTGACAAATCTCGACGGTTCTGCGGGAGCCTATCTACATTCCCACCTGCCCAAGCAGGCGGCTTTGGATCTGATCGGCGATGCGTTTGCTGCGCAGAAAATCAATGTTCACTTTGACCTTGGACCAAATCCGTATTTCGATCAATACATCGTTCGTTATTCGCTCTCCCTGCCGCCGCTTCCGCCCGGAACGGTTGCGCCACCTGCGACTGCGGGAGGCACTGCCATCTCGGAAGGCGCGTTGATTTGTAACGACGTGAAAGGGTCGCCGCTATGCCAATTCCCGGGTCAGACCGCGGTGGGCTGGAAGGCCGGTCTGCAGTTCGTGCAAAGCCAAGCGTCGCTTGGGAGTTTCCAGCAAGGCCGGCGTTTGAGCTACCACTACGCTCTAGCTGGTCATGCACTGGGAGAGCCGCGGTCGTTCTGGGGCGCTGCCGGGACGGCCTTTGGGGTTCCGACCTTTCCCCAACTGTTGTCGATCGCAAATTCGAAAACTGCGGGCATGGTAACAATTCAGTCTCCGCAAGGGTTCCTCAAGCCCGGAGACTGTTCAGTCAAGACACCTCCCGCAGTCTGCGCAACCGATAACAACGGCGACCGCATAACGATCTCTGGAGCACTTGCGCAGCCTGCGCTGAACGGAACATACAACTTCACCGTGAAGTCGCAGAGCCTGCCGGACGCCAACAATGTCACCACCACGGTTCTGAACATTACGACGGCGGGCGTGGCGGATGGCACTTACACCTATTCAAATGAGCCACAACTTAGTTTGAGCTATCTGGGACCCACGAGCACTTCCGGGCACGGCGACTTTGGCGGGGGCGGTGACTTGGCGATGACGTTTGGTTTATGGGGAGCGGACGATCCCGCGGGGTGTGTGGCATATCCGGCGTTTCCTGGATCTGCGAACCAGGCCTTTTGCAATAACCAGCTCGGCAGCGTCTTGCAACAGGCCGGGACAATCATGCATGAACTGGGTCACACTTTGACTCTTACCCACGGCGGAACGTATTACGCAAACGCAAACAACAACCCGCCGAGCCCGGCGACCTATGGCCTGAACTGCAAGTCGAACTATTTGAGCGTGATGAGTTACCTGTTCCAGGTGCGCGCGTTTCCGGATGGCGGGATCGATTATTCCCAGCAGATTTTTTCGCCACTCGACGAGTCAAAACTGAACGAAACCACAGGCATCGGCGTGGACAGCGCAGGGTTCCCCGCGCAACATCTTACCCGCTGGTATGCGCCGCCGAATCCGCTCGACAGTCAAATTGGACACCTCGCTCTAAGCCATTGCGATGGAACGCCGATCACCGATGGAGCAAAGATGGTGCGGGTTGACGGAGTGCTATCGACAGCGGCCGGCAGTACTTTCTCCGCTCCTCTGGATTGGAACAACGACGCAGTAACCCCGGATGCGGTAACGGGCTGGCAGGACGTTAATTTCAATGGTTCGACCGCACTTTTGCCGGATCCGCCGTTCCAAGGGTTCGGTGACTGGCTCAATCTCGACTTGCGCCAAATTGGCGCGCGCGAGGGTGCGTTCGGTTCTTCCGGTGGAGGTCTGCGAGCTGGTGGAGGACTGAGAGCTGGCGGCGGCGCGACCGATGGCGGTGGCATAACCGATGGCGGTGGCTTGCGGGCCGGTGGCGGGTTACGCGCCGGTGGTGGACTACGTGCCGGCGGAGGCGAAGAACAGGATTCCGATGTGGCCAATTCCACGGTCGACCCACCGACTTCTCTAACGGCGGCGATGAGCGGCCATTCGGTGCTACTGAATTGGGCGGCGCCCGGCTTTGGGAACATTAGTTTCCCGGAAGGAAATTTCCAGCAGATTCGTACTTACACCGTGTGGCGCGCGGTGGGCTTCTTTCCAACGATGACCAGCGTGGTCGCCAACGCGAAGCTCTTTACCGCAATTCAGACGCTCGGCAGTCTGAGCAATTCCAAACCGCCAGCGTCAACCTTCACCGACTCCAACGTCAAAAACAACGTCACGTACACGTATTTTGTGACGGACGCGAACAAGCAGGCGGCGCAGAGCGGAGCTTCTGCGCCAGTGACCATCACCGTCAAATTCTAAAAAACGTGGCGCGGGCAAGGGGATCGACTTGCTGAAGATGCCGAAGCAAGGCGCCAGAACGAGCGGTCTTTTTGTAGCTATTTGCGCGGCAGTCCTGCGAGGTGTTTCCTGGCGTCCTGGAGAAGAACGCTACCGTCACCTTTGTCCTGGATCGACAGGAATTTCCGGTAGGAATCCGCGGCGGCCGGACTGTTTAGTCCCTCTTGCGCTCGCCCTAGATAGTAGTAGACCGGCGGAAAATAAGCGGAAGTGGGAACTTCGTCGAGGAAGAGCGCCAGGGTTTCGCCGCGCCTGCTGATGCACCGGTCGAATTCGGATGTGGCTTCGGCAAAGGCTCCCGCATCCACGTATGTCCGCCCCAGATCGAACCGTCCGATCCAGGTGTCCAGCAGACTGTTCGCGTCGGTGAAATGCTTGATGGCCCCCGCGCGATCACCCTTCTTCGAGAAAATATTTCCAATGATGATGTTGGCATAGGCTTGCGGCTCCGGCCGGATGTCGGCCGCCAGGCCATCCGCCAATTTTTGTGCCTTGGGCAGTTCATTCGCCTCGACAAACACCCGCGCCGCAAGAAACTTGATTTTTGCGGCTTCGCTGGTTGCCAGCGCCTCTTCTGCGGCAGCCGCTGCCTCGCGTGTCTGTCCGCGGAAAAGCCTGGCATACGCCAACGCCGACATCTTGTCGGCGGCGCTGTCTGGACTCTTGGCTGCCTCATCCGCAGATATGCCTTGCTCAAGAATGCGGCTGGCATCGCCGAAGTGGCCTTCGTATATGGCCAAATCTGCAAGGCCAGATGCTGCCATGGAAGAACCAAGCGGGCTGACGGTGGTCAGCTTGTGGTAAGACTCCGAGGCTTGCGGCAACTGACCCTGCCCGAGTTGGGCAAATGCCATGGCCAGATAGCTGTATTCAAAAGTAGGTGCTAGCTGCTGGAGCCGGTGGGCTTCGCGTTCGCCACCCTGAAAATCTCCGCCATACGATGAAAAGAGGGACAAATTACCGAGTCCTAACGCATTCGGATGATCCGGGCGGCTATCGACGTCCTTACGGGTCTCCTCTACCGCTTTGCTCCAATTCCTCAACTGGCTGTAACAAAGAGCGAGATTGGTATGTCCGATGTTGTCCCCAGGGAATCGCTTGACGAGTTCGCCGTACTCCTCGACGCATTTTTGCCAATTGCCGCTGCCGAGGTAATAGAGTCCGCGAACGCGATATCGTTCACGGTCTGTCAGACCGTCAATGTGCTGCATCGCCAGTTTGGCATACTTATCGGCGTCGCTAGGCCGACCGATATTCCCGTAAGCAGCGGAAATTCCGGCATACGCGCGCGCGAAATTGGGGTCCAGCTCCGCGGCCTTTTCAAAAGACTGCAGAGCCCCGTCAAAATTGCCAGCAAATTGTTGATTCATGGCGATGCCGTACTGATGTACCGCTTCCAGAGAAGCGGCTGTGAACGCTCCACCGGCCGCTTGCAATTGCGCCGACTCGGATGTGGTGTCACCCAGCGCCTTGCGGATCGGTGCCGCCAGTTTGGGGATGGTCAGCAGCACTTCATCTTTATTCGCGGCAGTCGCTTCCGCCCTCACAATGACATTTCCAGTCGATGCGTCCAGGGCTGTCGCTGATACAGCATACTTTTCACCGCGCCGGCTCAGTTCGCCGGTGATCACCGCGTTGATTCCTTGGCTGACCGCCACCAACCGCGCCGGCTGCTCGTCCAGCTTTTCGGAGGGATGTGGAAGCTGTGTCGCCAGTTTGTGCGCCGTGCCGCGGTTGAACGCGTTGACGAAGCTGGCGCCTTCCAGCGCCACGTTAAACATCGGTTCCAGCGTGTCGTCGAAAATCGGATCGCCAGTATGGTTTGTGAAGTCCGCGACAAGAACGCTAACGGGTTCATGAGCAACTTTCTTTGCAGAACCGGGGAAAAACTTCTTTGGCAAGCCGAGACCGGCAAAGGTCAGCAACAACGCCAGGGCACCGATCGCGGTGTATTTCCAGATCGGTTTTTGCGCTGGCAATGGCACGAGTGCCTGATCGGTGATCGACCCGATCATCGACGGAGAAATGCCCAGCCAGGACTCCAGACGTTGTGCGAATTCGTTTGCACTGGTAAAGCGATTCTCCGGCTCGATTTCAAGTGCTTTTTCGACGATGTCGCTAAATGCCTTTGGAATCGTGGGATCGATTTCGCAAAGGGGCTTCGCTTTTTCCTGCAGGCGTTTCCAGAGTGTCGCCAGCGGCGTGTCCGAGTAGTATGGCGACTGGCCTATCACCAGCTCGTAAAGAATCACGCCTAGTGAAAAGAGGTCGGACCGCTCGCCCAGCTTTTCTCCCTTGGCTTGTTCCGGCGACATGTATTCCGGAGTGCCGACGAGTGCGCCGGTTTGCGTCATGCCGGGAAGATAAGCGGAGCGCGCGATGCCAAAATCCATCACGTAGGCGCGGCCGTTCGCGTCCAGCATGATATTTTGCGGCTTCAGGTCGCGGTGGATGACTCCCTCGCCGTGCGCGGCTTCCAGTGCGCGGCAAATTTGCAGAATTACGCGAGCGGCCGCCTCGGGCGTCAGCTTTCCCTTCTCACGGATAACCACGCGCAGGTCCTGACCTTCGAGGTACTCCATGGTGATGAATTTGAAGCCGTCGGCTTGCCCGAGATCGAAAATGCGAATAACGTTGCGATGCGTAACCTGGCGAGCCAGGATCAGTTCTTGCTTGAAGCGCTTGAGGATTTCCGGATTGGTCGTAAGCTCCGGGCGAATGATTTTCAGCGCAACCAGGCGATCCAGTTCGGTGTCCCGCGCCTTATAAACAGCGCCCATTCCGCCCTGCCCCAAAAGCGCCAGGATTTCGTAACGGTCGCCGAGAACGGTGCCAGGTGCAAATTCTCCCTGCGGTAAAGCGGGCGCGCGGGTGTTTGAGATTGACCAGCTTTCAGGAGTTGCAGGCGTCGAGGTGGCGACGAACGCTCCCTGCGGATCTTCACCTTTTGAAGCTGCCCTCGTGCCGTTCGGCAACTCCGGTTTGGAAGCCGGATGGGGTTGCTTCGCCGGCTCGTCGCCGACCAAAGTCGCTTCCGATGAGGGCACAGCTTTTCCGCACTTCCCGCATTTAGCGGCGTTGGGTGGATTTTCCGCCTTGCAGTAGACACAACGCATGTTCTCAGTCGCGTTCTAAACGACTCCTGCCGACGCCAACGCTCGGCGACTCTAAAAAATCAAGAAGATGTCCAGGTCTTAATAACAGTATCTTAGTCTAATTGCAGCCTCTGCGGTATTTTTTACAACGCCCGTCTCGTTACGTGTATCGAAGCTGGGTTCTGAGTTGACGCAACGTATCGGCGCAAAAAAAAAGCCGTGGTCGTCCTGCCACATTATTTCTAGAGAGAAAAATTGGCTGGGGCGGAAGGATTCGAACCTTCACCGTCCTCATTAACAGTGAGGTGTCCTACCAGTTGGACCACGCCCCAGCGGGCGATCGCGGGCAAAGAGCGGAAACCGCGCGATGTGGAGTCGTCTTCGCGAAAAAACGAGTGCGAAGTATCTCTCTAAGATACCACGAGGCCGACACAGGCCCAACGGTGTGGCGGCTAAATTCTTTAAGAAATCTGAATCAACTGCCGTGCGATGAGCATCAAAAACGCGGAGTCGCAGGATTTCGTGGGCTTCAAAATGCACGGAACGTGTGAACAAATAGAACGAAAATAATTAATGAGATGTAATTGCGGCACGCAGTTGCAATTCGAAAAGATTTGTTAGAAACTATCGCGTCATATCGAAACCGAGAAAGCGCCGACTCGGTAACTGAGGGTGGATTCTCCTGCACTCGGTCCCTTCGTGGAGACCCCGCCACGGCGCAACGTAAACATGGCCCAAATTTTTCACCGCAGCACGAATTTTATCGCCAGGTTTAGTCTGTTTTCAGGAATCTTCCTGGCAGGTCTGGCCCTGACGGCGGTGCTAGGGCTGGCGCGTTCGCCATATTTTACGCGGCAAAATGTGGTTCGGACGCAGCCGGTGCAATTCAGCCACAAGCATCATGCCGGCGATGATGGAATTGATTGCCGTTATTGTCATACCTCGGTTGAAACGTCGGCCACGGCTGGAATTCCTCCCACAAAAACCTGCATGAGCTGCCATTCGGTGCTGTTCAATAATGTTGGATACCTCGAACCGATTCGCGAAAGTTACCGTACCGATACGTCAATTCAATGGGTAAGAGTGCACCGGTTGGCGGATTACGTGTACTTCAATCACAGCATTCACGTAAGCAAGGGAGTAGGCTGCTCGACGTGCCACGGCAGCGTGGACCAGATGCCGTTGATGTTCCAGGCGAATTCACTGCTGATGGAATGGTGTTTGAACTGCCATCGCAATACGGAGATGGCGCTGCGGCCGTTGGATAAGGTTTACGACATGACCTGGCAACCCGCGGCGAACCAGTCAGAAATCGGCAAACAATTGCAAAAAGAACGCAATATTCGGAGCACGCTCGAGCTGACTAGTTGCTCGACGTGCCATCGTTGATATGAGCGATCACGAGCACAGACTCGACGTAGACAATCATCCGCCGACCGCGGAAGAGCGAGAACTGCGGGAGTATCCGCTGGATCTGGCGGAGGTGCGGAAAAAGCTGGCAAACAAGCAGGGCAAACAATATTGGCGGACGCTGGAAGAACTTTCTGAGGATCCGCATTTTGCCGATTTGATGCATCGGGAATTTCCGCGTGCCGCTTCGGAATGGGACGAATCGGTTGACCGGCGGGATTTTCTGAAATTAATGGGAGCGTCGTTGGCGCTGGCTGGAATGGCGGGATGCGGACGGCCGGACGAAGAATTTGTTGTTCCCTACGTCAAGCAGCCGGAAGGCCTGGTGCTAGGGAACCCGCAGCACTATGCGACAGTGATGCCCTTTGGCGGAGACGCCTTGGGATTGTTGGTGGAAAGCCACGAAGGCCGGCCAACAAAAATCGAAGGAAATCCGGAGCACCCATCGAGCCTGGGTGCGACCGACGTGTTCGCGCAGGCGGCAGTGCTGGATTTGTACGACCCGGACCGCGGCAAAACCACCGTGAGCATGGGTGAACTGGGTACCTGGGAGAGTTTTCAAGCCGCGGCGCAAGGGCTGGCAACTTCACAAAAAGCCGTGAATGGAGCTGGTCTGCGGATTTTGACCGGGAACATTACGTCGCCGACGCTGGCCGGACAGATCGCAGCGGTGCTAAAACTCTACCCGCAAGCGAAGTGGCATCAATGGGAACCTGCTGCGAGCGATGGAGCATTCGAAGGCGCCAAGCTGGCGTTCGGGCGCGCAGTGAATCCGGTATTCCGGCTGGATAAGGCGGAAGTTGTTGTCTCGCTGGACGCGGATTTCATGATCAGTGGGCCGGGCCACGTTCGGTACATGAAGGATTTTTACCGGCGGCGGAACCTGACCGGTCCGAATGACGAAATGAACCGGCTGTATGTGGTTGAGCCGACGCCAAGCGTGACCGGCGCGGCTGCTGACAATCACTTGCCGCTGCGTTCGAACGATGTGGAATTGTTTGCGCGGGCATTGGCGGCAAAAATCGGAGCGGGCGGAGCGGCGACGGCTCCAGCCGGTTCTGAAAAGTATTTAAATGCGGTAGCGTCCGACCTGTTGAGGCATCGAGGTATTGGACTGGTGATTGCCGGTGAACAACAGTCCGCTGAGGTGCATGCGCTTGCGCACCTGATAAACGAGCTGCTGGGAAACGCCGGAACGACGGTGTACTACACGGAACCGGTGGTTGCCAATCCGGTGAATCACATGGAGTCGCTGCGCGATCTTTGCGCGGACATGGCCAAGGGGAAAGTGGATTTGCTGCTGATTCTGGGCGGCAATCCGGTGTACGACGCACCGCACGATTGGGATTTCGTGTCGAAGTTGAAGAAAGTGCACACGATCGTGCATCTGGCGTCGCACGACAATGAGACCAGTGAATACACGCAGTGGTACATCCCGGAGGCGCACTTTCTGGAAATGTGGGGAGATGCTCGCGCATATGACGGGACGTACAGCGTAATTCAACCACTGATTGCGCCGCTCTATCGAGCGCACACTGCGTTCGAAGTGCTAGCCGCATTTACCGACAAGAGTGGAGTGACGGCGTACGACACCATCCGCGACGGTATGAAGAAAATGCCGGGCGGCGGGGACGCTGATAAATTCTGGCGGAAATCGCTGAGCGATGGATTTGTGGCGGGGTCGGCATTCGCTCCGTTGCCTGTCAGCGCAAAGGTGAATGTTGCGAGTTTGCCGGCGGCGAAAACGACGGCAGAGATGGAATTTTTGTTCCGCCCAGACCCGACGGTCTACGATGGGCGGTTTGCGAACAACGGCTGGTTGCAGGAATTGGCTAAACCGATTTCGAAGATTGCGTGGGACAACGCGGCGTTTATGAGTCCAGCGACAGCGGAAAAGCTGGGCGTCACGCATACCATCATGTCCCGCGGCGGCGAGCATGGACAGGTCCGGTCGGCAGTCGTAGACATTGCGCTTTCCAACAGCAAGGTGACGGCCGCAGCCTGGGTGATGCCCGGCCAGGCGGATGGCGTGGTGGTGCTTCCGCTGGGATACGGACGGCAGAAGGCCGGATACACCGGTTCGAACAAGGGATTCAATGCCTATGCGGTACGGGTTTCGGATGCGCTGTGGATGGCGAGCGGCGGAAAAATAACGGTAACCAGCGATGATTATCCGCTGGCCTGCACGCAGTATCACCATAACGTAGAAGGCCGAAAGATTCTGAGTACGGCCACACTCGAGGAATACAAAAAGAATCCTAACTTCGCGCACGAACATGACGAAACGCCACCGAACGATTTAACGCTCTACAAAGATTATCGGGATTTGGGCTACTACCAGGGTTACAAGTGGGCGATGGCCATTGATACCACGAAGTGCAATGGCTGCAACGCGTGTGTGGTGGCTTGCCAAAGCGAAAATAATATTCCGGTGGTCGGCAAAGATCAGGTGATGCGCGGCCGCGAAATGCATTGGATCCGCATTGACCGCTATTACGAGGCCGGACTTAAGACCGAGGAGGATACACCAGCGGAGAATGCAGCGCTGGCAAATCCCAAGACGTATTTTCAACCGGTACCATGCCAGCAATGTGAAAACGCTCCGTGCGAACAGGTTTGCCCGGTGGGAGCAACAGTGCACAGCGCGGAAGGCCTGAATGACATGGTCTACAACCGCTGCATCGGGACCAGATATTGTTCGAACAATTGCCCGTACAAAGTGCGGCGATTCAACTTCCTGCGCTTCCAGGATTGGGAAACTCCTTCGTTGAAGCTGATGCGCAATCCGGAAGTGACCATCCGCAGCCGCGGAGTGATGGAAAAGTGCACATACTGCGTGCAGCGCATCAATAATGTGCGAATTACGGCGGAACGAGAAGGCGAAGACGGCGCGAGCCGCGCAATCCGCGACGGCGAGATCGTGACTGCATGCGAACAGGCTTGCCCGTCGGAAGCGATCGTATTTGGAAATGCGAATGATCCGAACAGCCGTGTTTCAAAGTTACGTGCTCAACAGCGCAATTACAATTTGTTGGGCGAATTAAATGCGCGCCCGCGGACGACTTATCTGGGCGCGGTGCGCAATCCGCATCCGGACCTCGCAGCGGCGGAAAAGCAGGAGTCGGCGTGAGTGCCGGGGACCCACCAGTGAACTCGCCGGAAATCCCCCGGCTGGCGCGGGTCATCGAGCCGGGGCACAGCTACGCGTCAGTGACCGACAAGATCGCGTCCATCGTACTGACTCGGCCAACTTCGATGGGCTGGCTGGCCGGGTTTGGACTGGCGTTCACGATCATGATGGTGCTGATGATCTCGATTGCCTGGCTGATCATCAAGGGCGTCGGAATCTGGGGTATTAACATTCCGATCGGCTGGGGCTTTGCGATCGTCAATTTCGTATGGTGGATCGGTATCGGGCACGCCGGAACGCTGATTTCGGCGATATTGTTCCTGTTGAACCAGAAGTGGCGCACTTCGATTAATAGGTTTGCCGAAGCGATGACGCTGTTCGCGGTGGCGTGCGCGGGTATTTTTCCATTGATCCACACGGGCCGCCCTTGGATGGCGTACTACATGTTCCCGTACCCGAGCACGATGGGAATATGGCCGCAGTTTCGCAGCCCGCTGATCTGGGACGTTTTCGCGGTTTCGACCTACGGAACGGTATCTTTGTTGTTCTGGTTTGTGGGATTGCTTCCTGACCTGGCAACGTTGCGGGATCGCGCGACGAACAAACCGGCTCAGATTATTTACGGAATGCTGGCGATGGGTTGGCGCGGGTCAGCGCGGCACTGGCACCGCTACCAGTCAGCGTATTTGCTGTTGGCAGGGCTCGCAACGCCGCTGGTGTTGTCCGTTCATAGCGTCATAAGCTTTGACTTTTCGATTGCCATCGTTCCCGGGTGGCACACCACGATTTTCCCGCCGTATTTCGTTGCTGGCGCGATTTATTCCGGCTTTGCAATGGTGCTGACGATTGCGATTCCGTTGCGCAAAGCGTATGAACTGGAAGACTTCATCACGATGCGTCATTTGGACAACATGGCCACGGTGATGCTCGCGACGGGATTGATTGTCGCGTACGGCTACTTCTTCGAATTTTTCATGTCGCTCTACAGCGGCAACAAGTTTGATGTTTTTCTGGTGCAGCAGCGATTGCACGGACCTTACTCGTCGTATTACTACGCGCTGATTTTGTGCAACATACTGACGCCGCAATTGCTTTGGATCCAAAAAGTACGAATGAATGTTGCAGCGCTGTTCGTGATGTCGCTCGTGATTAACGTGGGTATGTGGCTGGAGCGGTTTGTGATCGTGGTGATCAGTCTGACGCGGGATTTTATGCCCAGCGCGTGGGGACGTTATCAACCGACATTCTGGGACTGGAGCACGTTCATCGGAACTCTAGGCTTGTTCGTGTCGCTGCTGTTCTTGTTTGTGCGCGGCTTGCCGGCGATATCCATTGCGGAAATGCGTGAACTTGTGGCCCACACCGAGGATTACGAATGAACCTGCCACATCCCCATCTCTACGGATTGCTAGGCGAATTCGATTCGCCGAAACAGTTAATGGACGCTGCGAAAAAGGTTCGCGAAGCGGGGTACCGCCGTATTGATGCGTTTGTGCCGTTCCCGGTGGAAGGGCTCTCGCAGGCGCTCGGGCTTGGGCGAAAGCACGATCTTGTGCCTGTGCTGACGCTGGTTGGCGGACTTGGTGGCGGACTGACGGCATTCTTTTTCCAGCTCTGGGCGAACGTGTCGTCGTATCCGATGGACATCG
>Ga0073928_10005149_pt1 | contig 18572 bp, 22 predicted proteins | sample PaiPotPPA55metaG_FD_76969 | JGI IMG/M metagenome (GOLD analysis project Ga0073928, IMG submission 76969) | Iron sulfur acid spring bacterial and archeal communities from Banff, Canada, to study Microbial Dark Matter (Phase II) - Paint Pots PPA... ... | reverse complement strand
TCGGCATGGGGATTTATTTCGTGGCCAAGAGCAAGTCGGTGACGGATTCAATCTCGGTGTAAAGCTTCCGTTGCCACGTTTGAAGCCGTTGCCGGTCGAGCAGGCTGAAAGTCGGATGCTTCGTCGCCGCTGTGATTGTGACGTTCTCCGCGTTGAGCGCCTCAACCAGCCAATCTTGCAACCGGGACATGGAAATTTCACGTCCGCTGAATTTGTCCTTGAGTTGCGCCCGCACTTCAGATGACTCGAACAGTGCAAAACTCTCGCTGTGCGCGGCGTTGCGAACCACGACGTAACCGCACTTCTTACCGAACTGGTCGGCGAGTCGCTGGATTTGATCCACGCTGTCCGATTCGTGGTTCACCGGCATAACGAGCGTGAGCGCCGCGCCGAGTTCGGACAGCACGGCAGACAGGTCAATTTCGGTGAAGTAATCAATGAACAGGTCGGTGGACGCGGCGCGACAATCCATGACTACCAGGCTCGCCTTTTCCAACGCGGCAAAGATTCCGTCGAGTTCACGTCGGTTGTTCAAATCGAGAAACCGGGTGTCGGGATGAAACCGCTTCAACGTCGAATTTTCGTTGTCGCTGTCAATCGCGACGTGTGCGATGCCCCTGTCTTTGAGGAACTGCACGAAGTTGACGGCGAAAAAACTTTTGCCGACACCGCCTTTGCCATTGAGGATGAGGACGAGACGTTTCATGTGCTTTCAGGTTTGAGCATCCGCACTTGCGCGATGCGCGGGCCACGGCTGCGGGTTTGCGGAGTTTCGACGCCATTGGAGTCCGCTGGTGGTTCTAGCGACGGACGGTCAGCGGCTGGCTGTGATTGTGCCGGTAAAGCCATTCGGCCATTTGGTTCGACAGGAGACGGCGGGCGTTTTCGTCCTGGGCGGCGGTGTGGCCGGACAATCTCACCAAGTATCTGATGGCAAAAAGTGGCGATGGCCGTCTTGCTCGTCGGCAGACAATGTTGCGTGAGCAATACGGCAATCGCCCGATACGAAGCGCGCCTTTGGCGCAACTCGATGATGACATCCTTCGCGGGAATCAAGTCTTGGAACTTCTGCGGACGATGCGGCGTAAATTCCGCGACCGCCTGACGGACTGCGGCTGGGTCAAATGAGGACATGGGCTGGAATGATTTGGACGTAAACCGGGAAACTTATTGACGGCAAGATGGACACGATGATGCAACGGTGCGGATAATTCTTTACCAGTCCACGGTCGCGGACAGATTGCGTCCGTGACCAGTTCGCGGATGTGGACAGTTTATGGCTGCGGACTGTCTGCGGACAATTCACGTCTGTTGACGTTGCGTGTTCACGGACGATTGAGGCCGTTGCCTGTGCGTGGACATGGATTGTTCGTGGACAGGGTTGTGTGCGTGGACTGAACGCGGTCACCGATTGTTCGCGGACACGGAAAGTTCCCGTCCGCGTCCTGTTCCCGGCTGAATCAAGCCCGTGGACTGGCCGATGCCGTGTCCACGAGCGACTGATGTTGCGCGGAAATGCCGCGTGTCCGCCGCGACTCATTCGCGGACACCAAGTCCTTCGCTGGCGAAGGGGTAAGGCTTGTCCTGTCTTAAACATGATGAGAAACACACTGTTTCCTTTGCTCCAACAACTCGTCGCGCCAGTTCTTCAGTTGCGCGGCGACGGCTTCGATGCGGGTGGTTTGTTCAATCGCGCCCACTTCGATGCGTCCGGCGTAGTGAGCACCGAGCGGCGATTCCGACAGTTGCATCACGGAATGTTCGGCGTGGGTATTGAGACGTTCACCGAGTTTTGTGAGAACTTCGATGGCGGTGCGTAATTGAGCGGTGGTTGGTGTTTGCATAATCAGATACGAATGCCGCGCGATGGTTTGTGTGCGAGTTGTTGTCGGTGTCGCGGTCGCCGTTTGTGAAGCCACTGCGCGTGTCTCACTTGTTGCGAAGTGACGGGATGCGCCCACGGATCACCAAAGCCAAGTTGCGCGGCGGTTTCCTCGGCGATGAGTTTGTTGGGCGCTTCGACAACCGTGCGAAGTGGATCACCCAACTCGCGGGCTTGTTCCCGGTCGGTGTGGTAAATGCCCCACAGTCGCTTGCCCGGCTTCGGAGTCACGGTTGTGCTCATGGGCCAAGTTCACCACAAGTCGCGTTTCCGAAGATGTATCAGCTACACAAAATGCGCGGAGAGTCCTTGCTGTGTCCACTGGATGGCCTCGCGAGAGCCAAAAAGAACTCTATGAAGAATGAGGTGAGGTGGTTGCCAATAAGCTGACGACCTGGCCTATGAACTGTCAGCCGGCGTGATTTGCGGAAGCTCCCGTGGATTGCAGATACCAGCCGCGTGACTGATTGCAGACCTTGCAGACCGACAACATCACCGGCACTTCCACGAGCACGCCGACCACGCAGGCCAAAGCCGCGCCAGAACTTGGACCGAATAGCGTGATGGCCACGGCAACCGCCAATTCAAAAAAGTTACTCGCGCCGATGAGCGCACCGGGCGACGCGACGTTGTGCGGCACTTTGAATTTGCGCATCAGCAGGTAGGTGAGGCTGGAGTTGAAATAGACCTGAATCAAAATCGGGACGGCCAACAAGATGACCGCGAACCATTTCGTGATCAGGTTCTCGGCTTGGAATGCGAAGATCAGCATGAGCGTGAGCAACAACGCCCACATCATCACCGGATGGAACTTTGGCAGGAAGTTCTTTTCAAACCACTCCTTGCCGTGCGACTTGAGCAGCAGCGTCCGCGTCAGCCAGCCCGCTGTCAGGGGAATTACGATGAATACGATGACCGAGGTAATCAGGACCTTGGGCGGAACAATCACGTTCGCCACGCCGCAAAGAAACATCACGATGGGTGCGAACGCCACGAGCATGATAAGGTCGTTCACCGCCACTTGCACCAGCGTATAAACCGGGTCGCCATCCGTGAGATACGACCATACGAAAACCATCGCGGTGCAAGGTGCGGCAGCCAGGATAATGAGGCCGGCGGTGTATTGCTTGGCCATCTCCGGGTCAATCCAGTGTGCGAACACATGCTGCATGAACACCCATGCGAGCAACGCCATGCTGAACGGCTTGACCAGCCAATTGACGAACAGCGTCACCATGAGTCCTTTGGGTCGCTTCGCGATGCCGCCGATGGCGCTGAAATCCACCTTGAGCATCATCGGATAAATCATCAGCCAGAGTAGAATGCCAATCGGCACGTTCACTTGTGAGCCTTGCCCGAATTCCAGTTTGCTCAAGGTGGACGTGACTCCGGGCAACAATTTACCAAAGGCGACACCCACGACCATGCACAGCAACACCCACAGGGTTAGATAGCGTTCAAAGAAGGCCAGGCGTTTGGGGGCGGCGGTGGGAGTGGACATATCAATGGACGGTTGTGGTTTGAAAAAGCTGTTGCAGGCGTTCCGGGCCAGTGGGTTCTTCCGTCACCCAAGGAACGAGGGCTGTACGTTTAGAATGTTTTTCGACAACCTCACGAATGAATTGAACTTCGCCACATCCGCGTGCCACGAGCAGCGGATCGCGCGAACCGCTTTCAGCAAAGCTCTGGTTGATGACCCAAGCGAACGGTTCGATCTGCGCACGGCGCAAGTCGTCTTGGAGCGCAGCGGCTTCGTGAACCGGTGTGGCTTCGGGCAACGTGACGATGAGTACGCGGGTAAATTTACCGTCGCGCAATCGGGGCAACAACTGCCGCACTTCCTCCGGCATGTCGCTCGCCTTGCGCGCGATTTCACGGTGATAGGATTCCGTGGCGTCAAGCAACAGCAAGGTGTGGCCAGTCGGCGCGGTGTCGAGAACTACAAAGGCATCTTTACCCTCTCCCACCGTGCGGGCGAACGCGCGGAACACGGCGATTTCTTCGGTGCAGGGCGAACGCAAATCTTCCTCCAAGAGTGCCCGGCCATTGGCATCGAGATTTTTGCCAGCGGTCGCCATCACCTGCTCCACGTAGGCCCGCGTCTCGGCTTGCGGATCAATTCGGCTGACCTGCGTCCCGGTGATCTGTCCCGCTGCCGCCGCGATGTGTGCGGCCGGGTCGGTGGTGCTGAGATGAACCTTGAAACCGCGACGAGCGAGTTCAGTGGCGATGGCTGCTGCGATTGTAGTTTTGCCAACGCCGCCTTTGCCCATCGTCATAATGACGCCACGCCCGGCTTGCGCGAGGCCATCCACCAAGTCGGTCACCGTTTCTGTCGCAGGCAAGGCAACGCTCGTTTCTCCATCAGGCCGGCTGCGGCCTTGGAAATAATCTGCGGTCACGAGCGCACGCAACGCCTGGATGCCCACGAGATTTTGGGAACGCAACGGAACTTTGGATAAGCGCGTCCGCGTCAGAAATGTCTCTGCCGTTTGGAGCGCATTTGTCCCGCGCCGTTGCAGCGCAAGTGCGACCGGGTCGGAATCGGCGGCTTGAAATAGTCCGTTCAGAATGAGCCGCTGATTATGCACGCCGATGGCAGCAAGTTCGTTGCTGGTGCGCTCCGCTTCCGCCAGCGCGGCCCGTTGCGCCCGGCTCACAAGGACGAGAGTGGTGCGTGCCCCATCCGCCAGCGATGCGACTGCGCTTTCGTAAATACCCCGTTGCTTTTCCAACCCTGCGAGCGGGCCGAGACAGGAGTTTCCTGTCGTGCTGTTCGCCAGAAAGCCTGTCCACGCTCCGGGCAGCGACAGCAACCGCAACGTGTGTCCGGTGGGCGCAGTGTCGAAGATGACGTGGTCGTATTCGGCGGTCGTGGCGGGTTCGCCGAGCAGCTTCGAGAATTCGTCAAAGGCGGCAATCTCCATCGTGCAAGCCCCTGAGAGTTGTTCCTCCATGCTGCGCACGATGGCTTCGGGCAGTTTGCCGCGATACGGCCCGACGAGTTTTTCGCGGTAAGCCGTCGCCGCTGCCGCCGGGTCAACATTCAAGGCGGCGAGTCGCGGCACGGTCGTAATGTCAGTGGGTGTGGAAGTCAGGCACACGCCGAGCACTTCATCCAAGTTGGAAGCCGGGTCAGTGCTGACGAGGAGCACGCGGCTTCCCTTGTCCGCCAGCGTGATGGCCGAGGCGCACGCGAGCGAGGTCTTGCCCACGCCGCCCTTGCCGGTGAAAAAAAGGAAGCGGGTCGGCGATTCCAGGGAGCGGGCGAAAGATTGATCCGGCGCGATGTTCATCGTGTCAGCATGAACCGCCACCGCAACAACTCGACTTCGCAGGCGCAGGCGCAGGCGTCGCGGTGGCTTTCAATTTGAACAGCAAAGCCAATTCAGCGCGCTCGGGGTAATGGCCTGTCGCGGCGACTTTGCCATTTACCAAGAGGACCGGCAGCGCGGCCTCACCCTTCTCGGTCAACGCCGTCTTCACGGCTTCGTTTTCCACGAACGCGGCCGGGTTCTGCGACAGATTATGCCGCTGGACAATCACGCCCTGTGCCTTTAGCCAGTCGAGGTCGGCGGCGAATTGCACGAGTTTCGTGTCAACGTCCGGCCCGCAGACACCCGTAGAGCAGCACATCGCGGGGTCGAACACTTGGAGAGTTTGTGTGGTCAGGTTCATAAATCACTGGACGGCTTGCTGAGTTTTCAACCATTCGAGAATCCGCGCCTCGATTTGATCGCGCACGTCGCGGAACTTCTGCAACTGTTCTTCCTCCGTGCCCTGCGCTTCCGCCGGGTCTTCAAACGGCCAATCGAGGCGTTGGAGAGCGAAAGGAAAAATGTGCGGGCAATTCTTCTGTGTCCGCTCACAAACTATGATGGCGAGTTGAAAGGACTTCTTTCCCATCAGCCCGTCGAGTCCCTTGGCCAGGTGGCCGGACACATCCACACCGACTTCGTTCAACACCCGTGTTGTCAGCGGATGAATCGTCGTGGGTTCAAGCCCGGCGCTCACCACGTCGAAGCGGTCGCCGGCGTGCTTGCGCAACAGTGCCTCCGCCATCTGGCTGCGGGCGGCGTTGTGGGCGCAGAGAAAGAGAACGCTTTGTTTGCTCATGCGGGTTGAGCCGCTTTCGCCTGATCGCGGCGACCAGCGGCGTATGCCTCGAACACCATTTTAATTTCATCACGCACCTTGCGAAATTCCGCCAGCTTCTCTTCGTCCGTGCCGGTGGCGTGGGCCGGGTCGTAGAAGCCCCAATGGTGACGATTCACCTGGCCGGGGAACATCGGGCACGCCTGATCCGCGTTGCCGCAGACGGTGATAACGGTTTCCACTGGCTGCTGCAGAAAGTCGTTCATGTGTTTGGATTGGTGTGCGGAAATATCAATGCCGATTTCCTTCATCACCTGGATGGCGAGCGGATGGACATAGCCCGCCGGTTTTGACCCGGCGCTTTGCACGTTGAGCGAATCGCCTGCTGCCGCGCGCAGGATGCCTTCGGCGAGATGGCTGCGGCAGGAATTGCCGGTGCAAAGGATGAGGACGGTGGGTGACACTTTTTGCATTGTCGTTTGCATAATTCGGCGGGGTCTTGCTTCAGAATCTTTATGAGTTGTTTGTTGTCTTCCAAAACGTGCGAGTTGTCGGCGAGCGCCTTTTCAATCCAATCCAGTGCTTCGCGCACCACCACCGGGGCGTTCTTCCCCGGCAACTGGTAGTAAATCCAGCGGCCATCCTTGCGCGATTCCACGAGGCCCGCCTGAAACAGAATGGAGAGGTGTTTCGAGATGGTGGACGGAGCAAGGCCGAACAGTTCCGTGATCTGGCAGACGCACAACTCGCCTTGCCGCAACGCCAGCAGCGTGCGGATGCGGTTTTCATCCGCCAGCGCCTTGGTGATGTTCATGAACTCGCGCATAGTTTGTTTCTGTATTTCGCCATACAGCGAAATGAACATACTGACGTAACAGTCATTGGTCAAGTCGTCACATGAAATGCCGGGCTGCGCGACGCGATTAAGGCCGTCGCCGTCATGCTATTTTGGGGTGTCCAATAGCTTGGCGAATTCGCCTGCAAGATGGCCCTACGTCAGTTCTGCCGTGATGCCGTTGATTGGACTGTTTGTGGCAATACATGGGCTGAACAATCTGGCGCACTGACTCTCTGTCAAGGCGGTGGTGGCGGCGGAGCAAGGCATCGCGGAGGAAAAAGCGTTGAAAGGGGATGGAAGAAAAGTCCCGCGAGTTTGCGGAGAAGGGAAACGAGATTTACGCGAAGGCGTGAATTCGGCACCGTGACGGCGGCGGCTGCCTGAAAGTTCCAAAAAATTCCCCTTGACCTTGGACTTAGCTCCAAGGCGTAGAGTGGCGCAGTATGAAAAACGAAACGATTGAAACTGCGACGCCCGCCGAACCCAAAAAGAGGGACGCTGGCACTCGAACCAAGTGGCTGGGCGGCATCGCATCGGTGCTGTCTTCGATGGCGGGCATCCACTGTCCTTTCTGCATTCCGGCGCTCGGCGCCTTGCTGACTTCCATCGGGCTGGGCGCGGTGGCCACTCAAGTAATGCACGGAGTGCTCATCGCCTTGCTCTCGGTCAGCGTCGGCTCGCTCGCTTGGGCTGCAAAATTCCATCGCCGCTGGTGGGTTCTGCCAGCCGGGACGATTGGAGCGGCCGCCGTTTACGCCGGGCGCTACGTCTGGTTCGAGCCTGTGGTGATGTGGCTGGGTGTGGCGGCGTTGGTCGGAACTTCGCTGGTCAACCTCAGAATAAAACGCGCCTGCTGTCGGTGCGCCGAATCACCGGAGCAAAGAGTCTAAAGTTTCAACCAAGAGAAAAGGCAAATTATGAAAACGGAAAATGTTCAAATGAAAGTGTCGGGGCTGATGTGCTCGTTCTGCACCATGAGCGTGGAGAAGGCGCTCAAGCGGTATGAGGGCGTCAAAAGCGTCATGGTCAATCTGGTGCATGGGATTGTGTTGGTGGAAGCCGACACCGACAAGATCAGCCGGCCCGATTTGGCCGCTGCTGTGGAAAAGCTCGGCTACAACGTGTCGAGCACCGAAGCACAGCAATACACAACCGATGAAGCCATCTTCAATTTGATCAGGCGGCGCGGCGCTATTGGAATGGTGCTCGCGCTGCTCGATTTGGTGGTTGATCCGCTCAATGTTTTGCGGCTTCCGGCGCAGGCTCGCGTTTGGTTTAGCTTCGCCGTCGCTGCGTTCATTCTGCTGTGGGTCGGCCAGCCAATTCTGCGGAAAACGTTTTTGGCGATTCGCCAGCGAGTCATCAACGCCAACGTGCTGCTCTCGGCTGGCGCATGGGGTTCGTTCACCGTGGGCACGCTATCTTTGTTCGACCCACGCTGGCCAAACTTTCTGCCCGTGGCGGCGTGGTTAATGGCGCTGCATCTGTTCTTCGGCTACTTCAAACTCGACACGCGCAAGAAGGCATCCGAAGCGGTGCGAAAACTTCTCTCGCTGCAACCAGCACGCGCACGAGTTGAACGCGGGAACGAGCTGGCCGATGTGCTCACCAAAGATGTGACCATCGGTGAAGTGGTGGTCGTGCGGCCCGGTGAACGCATCGCCTTGGATGGAACAGTCATTGAAGGCAGTGCCAGCGTGGACGAATCGAGCTTCACCGGCGAGTCCGTGCCGGCGACGAAAGAAGTCGGAGCAAAGGTCATCGGCGGCACGCTCAACCTGGACGGCTCGCTCCGAATCAAAGTAACGCAAGTCGGAGAGGAAACTTTTCTCCACCAGATTGTGCGTTTGATGTCGCAGATTGCGGAACGCAAGCCGCCCATCGAATTACTTGCCGACCGGCTGATGAATTATTACGGGCCGGTCGTGTTTATCGTGGCTGGCATGGCGTTCATCGGCTGGGCGCTGGCGACCGGCAATTGGATGCAGGCCACACTCGCTTTGTTGACAACCATTATCATGGGCTATCCGTGCGCTTTGGGCATCACGACGCCGATGCTCGCCGCGATTGCTGGCGGTCGAGGCATTTCCATCGGGCTGTTGGTGAAAGCCAGTGAAGTCTTTCACGAACTGTCCACGGTGGACACGGTGGTTTTCGACAAGACTGGCACGCTGACTTACGGCAGACCGACCGTGACCGATGTCATTCCTTTCGGCATCGAACAACGCGAACTCTTAGGCGTTGCGGCGGCTGTCGAATCAGCTTCCGAGCATCCGCTGGGACAAGCGATCCACTTTTACGCGCAACGTGAAGGCGTCGAAAAATTGTCCACGCAAAACTTCCGCGCCATTCCCGGAAAAGGTGTGAACGCAAGTTTGGACGGCGCTGAAATTCTGGCGGGCAAGCCGTCGTTCGTTCAGGAGCGGGGAGTCGTGCTGAATGAAAGCGTGAGCGCCAAGTTGAAGGGGCTTGCCGGTGAAGGAAAAACGGTGATTGCAGTTGCACGCGCTCAGCGGGTGATTGGTTTGATTGCCCTTCAGGACACAGCACGGCGCGATGCCGCCGGAGTCATTGCCAAACTGCGGGAGCACGGCCTTCGCACCGTGATGCTAACCGGAGATTCCGTGCCCGTTGCCGACGCGATTGCGAGAAAACTGCGCATTGATGAAGTCAGAGCCGAGTTGCTGCCAGCCCAAAAGGTCGCAGCCATCGAAGCTCTCCAATCACAGAACCGCAAAGTGCTGATGGTCGGAGACGGCATTAACGACGCTCCGGCATTGGCGCAAGCCAACGTGGGCGTGGCCATCGGTGCGGGAACGGATGTGGCCATTGAATCGGCAGGCGTCATCCTCACCGGCGACCGGCTCGACGGCGTAATCAATGCGCTGATTTTAGGTAAGGCCGCTTATCGCACCATGACGGGCAACGTAATTGTCGCGGTGATCTTTAACATCATCGGAATGATTCTCGCGGCAATCGGACTTGTCTCGCCCGCCTTGGCCATCGGCTTGATGATTGTGAGCATCTTTGCCATTCTCCTGAATACGCTGCGCATCCGCGCGATGAGGCTTGAACGTGTGGCAGTGTCCGAAGAAGCGCCCTTGGCCGAGCTCGAATTTCTCGTGCCTAATCTGGTGTGCGAGGGTTGCGCGCAGAAAATTAGCGCGGCGTTAAAGTCCATGCCCGGCGTTCGCGAGGTGAAAACGAAAGTTCCGCAAAAGCACATTTACGTGGAATACGAACCTGCGAAAGTAGAGGAAGAAGCCCTTCAAAAGGCTGTGGAACGAGCCGGGTTCACGGCAGTTGAGGTCTAAACATGGAACGGAACATTGTAGGAATAAGTTTCCAGGTTGAGGAAAGGCGGCGGGAGCGCTTGCTGCATGTCCTTTCGGCAGCGACGTTCCTCATCTTCTTTCAAGCCTACATGGTCGCGCCGTTGATTCCTCGTCTGTCCACAGCCTTTGGCGTCTCCAACCAGACAATCGGGCTTCTTGTTCCTGCTTACATGATTCCTTACGGGGTCTCGACGCTCCTTTATGGATTGCTCTCAGACCGCATCGGTCGTCGGCCGATTATGCTCATTTCCCTGTCAGTATTTATTGTCCTCACGTTCTTAACCGCGACGGCCCGTTCAGCTTCGCAGATGATTTTCTGGCGTGTGCTGACTGGCTTTGGCGCAGGCGGAGTTGTGCCGCTGGCGCTCGCACTAATGGGTGCTCTCTTTCCGTATGAACAGCGCGGGCGTCCACTTGGATGGCTTTTCGGCGCGATGGCGGGAGGTATGGCTTTCGGTGCGTCGGTGGGAGTGATCCTGGAGTCGTTTGCTGGATGGCGAATGCTTTTCGCTGCTGTCGCGGTGTCCACAATGATCGTGTTGGTCTGGCTCATCTCCAATCGCGACCTTCTCGGCGAAGCACCGGCAGGAGCGCGTCCGACCCTCGCGGAGGTTTTCGCTGGCTACCGTAGCCTGCTGACGATCGGACGTGGATTGCGAACGTATTTATACGTTTTGCTAAACGCCGTTTTTCATTCGGGCGTTTTCACGTGGCTGGGGGTTTACTTTGAGCGACGCTACGGCCTCGGCGGGGCGGGCATCGGTCTCGCGCTGCTCGGCTATGGCGTGCCCGGCTTTTTGCTCGGCCCGGTGATTGGCCGGGCTGCGGACCGCTGGGGCAGGCGGTGGTTAGTGCCTGCTGGAATCGCAATCGCGGCGCTGGCTGCGGCTGCGCTGATTTCCGCCGTTCCGTTGCTAGTCGCAATCCTGGCTGTCACAGTGCTCTCATTGGGCTACGATATGACTCAGCCGTTGCTGGCAGGAATTGTTACTGCGCTGGGCGGCAAACGTGGGGGGCAAGCGATGGGCTTGAACGTGTTTCTGTTGTTCATCGGCTTTGGTCTGGGCAGTTTGATTTTCGGAGAAACATTGCGATTTGGCTTCGGTGCGGCACTAGCGATTTTCAGTCTGGTGCAACTGGCAGCCGCAATGACAGCCACTGCGTTGTTCCGTTCCGAAACTTTCAAACTCAACCCTGAAAAGAAGCCTTTCGGATGATAATGCGCTAAATTGTGATTGGCGGATTCCGCCTCTAATCTAATGCAACCAAAAGAACCGAGCTATCTCATTGGCCAACTCGCAAAGGCTGCGGGCGTAAAGACGGACACCGTTCGCTTTTACGAAAAGTCCGGTCTGCTCCCGCGCACCGAACGCACTGCGGCAGCTTACCGCGTTTACGACGAGACGGCGCTCAAACGATTGCTCTTTATCAAGCAGGCGCAATCGCTCGGATTCTCGCTCGACGAAATCAAGCGCATCCTCAGCCTGCGCGGACAAGGCACAGAGACTTGCCGCTGTGTCATCGCCATCGCCGAAGCCACCCTGTCTGAAACCGCACAGAAGCTGCGGGAATTGCAGGAATTTCATGACCGGCTCAAGCACGCGCTGACCGCCTGGAAACAAAGCGCGGCCCGCCGCCGCAAATGTCCCGCCGAGTTTTGTGATCTCATCGAAGGAAGCGCCAGCACAAATCAGGACTTGCGCCCACCGAATACACGATTACACTGATTCGTGTAATGAGTGCGAGCAAGTCAATTTCCTCACGTCGGAAGGCTTGTCCGGCGAAACCTTCGCTTGGCGACAGGCCGTTAATGAATGTCAAAGCTGCGGCGCGGCTGGCCGAAGTGTTCGGCGTCCTTGCCAGTGAGACGCGGCTGCGATTGCTTCACGCACTGGAACGCAACGGTGAATTCTCTCCGACGGCACTCGCGGACGCGGTTGGAATGAAGGTGCAAGCCGTTTCCAATCAGCTTCAACTTCTCGCGGCGCGCGGCATTGTTTCATCACGACGCGACGGCAATTCCGTGTTTTATCGGCTGGACGATCCGTGCATCACCACGTTGCTCGACCGAGGTTGGTGTCTGGCCGAAGATTCCACGTTCCGTAAAAAATGAGCACGACCCTCCAACAAGCCGACTCGCCAAATGTGAGTGAGGCGGTGAAGCAATTGAGCGATGCAGTAGCGGCCAAGAAATGCTGGCATTGCGGTTGTTTGCACAGTTCGCTTCGCGCGATTGAAGAAGCTTATCCGAAATCTGCGCGGCCAGAAGCATTGGCTTCTATTGTTGAACTGGCTCGCTCGCGTTTGAGCGATGTGAAATATGACTGTCTTGGTTGCGAAGTGTGTTGGCCTGCCCTTGCTATCAATGCGCTCGGCGTCGAGGGCGATGCCTGTCCCAGCGAAGCGGCAGAAGCGCGGGAAGGCTGGCCGCCATTGCCCGGCTCATACAATGTTCTCCGCTATCATGCTCCCGTCGCAGTTTGCACGCTCACGGATGAATCATTGAGCAAGACGGTCGCTCCGGCGGCTGGGACGGAAATCGCAATTGTGGGGACGATGCAAACCGAAAACCTCGGCATTGAACGGCTAATGCAAAACACACTGTCCAATTCCAACATTCGATTTGTCGTGCTGTGCGGAGCGGATTCGCGGCAAGCCATTGGTCACTTGCCGGGGCAATCCTTGATTGCGTTGTCTCGTTCGGGCGTGGATGAACGAATGCGAATCATCGGCGCACCAGGCAAGCGGCCTATTCTTCGCAACGTGAGCCGCGAGGCGGTTGAACATTTTCGGCGCACGGTTGAGATAGTTGATTTGATAGGTGAAACCAGCGTGCCACAAATTCTCGTTGCAACGAAAAATTGTGCGTCGCGGAATCTCGGCCCTTCCGAACCGTTTGCAGGAACACGGTCGGTCGCCACCGTCGCGGGTTATATTCCGCAGCGCATGATTTCTGACCCTGCCGGATATTTCGTGATTTTTCCCGACTGCGGACGCCGGTTACTGATGTTGGAACATTATCGCTACGATGGTGTGCTGGATGTCGTCATTGAGGGACGCGCGCCCGCCGAGCTTTACATTCCTGCAATCGAAAAGGGTTTGATTTCGCGCCTCGATCACGCTGCGTATCTCGGCAAAGAACTGGCTCGCGCAGAACAAGCGATGTTGAACGGCGGTTCGTTTGTGCAGGACGCAGCGCCGGAATTGCACACGGTGAATGAACATTCAATCAAGCCGTCAGCTTGTGGCTGCGGCTGAAAACAAAATATGAAAAAAACTCTCATCATCGGCGGCCTGACAATTGTCGCTGCGGCAACCGTTATCTCGCAGACTCTGAGTAACTCTCCGCCACCCGCAGCAGAATCGTCGAAAACGAACGCAGTGCTCGGTGTCGAAAACTTCATGAAAAACGTGGATCGTTACCGTGGAAATGTTCGAGTGGAAGGCGTTGTGGCCGCAGTTTCCGCAACCAATCAGATGCTTGGTCTGATAGACACGCGCGAGTTTCAAACATGTGGCTTGGAAAAATGCGGCCTTTCCTTGCCGGTTCGTTGGACAGGAGCGATGCCCGCAGTCGGGCAAGCCATCCGCACCGACGGCGAAGTTCAGAAAACGAAAGGCAAACTTGTGTTTGTCGCCAAGACACTGGAAAAAGTTGAACTGCCGCCAACAAAAACAAAGTGATGAAAACTTTTCCAGCCATTCGCCGTTTGTTGCTGCCTGTGGTGGTGTTCGTGGCTGTGGGACTAATTCACTTCGTCTGGTTGGGCGTGTTTCCCGAGCGCGACCCGGCGCAAGCTCGTTGGCAAACGGTGGTCACGGAAGAAAGTCTATCTTGGTTCAATCGCTATTTGGAAACGCAGAGTTATTGGCGTGGCTATTCCTTTGCGCTTTCTCTGGCTTTCGTTGCCGTGGCATTGCGGCGTTATCGAGAACAGCGAATGTGCGCGGCGCGAAATCTCGCCGTGGGCGGCATCACTCTTACTGGAGTCCTCGCGTTTACAGGATGTTTCCTGATTGGTTGCTGCGGCTCACCGATGCTCGGTGTGTATTTAAGTTTGTTCGGCGCTTCGTTTCTGCCGTGGGCGAAACCTTTGGTCGCCGGATTGACAACCGTAATGATTGCTGTGTCCTACTGGTGGATGTGGAATCGTAGTCGGAGAGCAAAATTGTGCGAGCCGTGTTGCACGCCTTCCAGCGATAACGTCTCTGGATGCAAATAACCTTGCCTTCGAGTGCGCCCCCAACCTTACAAGCACCGAAATTATGTCAGACTGCTGCTCAATCAAATCTCCCGCAAAGGCTGGAACGAACAACTGCCCGGAATGTGGTCAGCCCGGCAAGTCCGTCGAAACCAAAACGCTGAAACAAATGGTGCAGCCGTGTCATTTGGAACTCGTCAACAAGCCCGGCTTTCTGTTCTGCCGCTCGGCAGACTGCGACGTGGTTTATTTCCATCCTGATGGAGACTGTCTCCGCAAGCCGGACATGCGCGTGCGGGTAGGACTCAAGGAAACCGAAGACCCCGTGCCCATCTGCTACTGCTTCGGCTTCACCGAAGCGATGGCGGTCGAGGAGATCCGGGCGACGGGAAAATGCACCATCCCGCAACGCATCACCGCCGAAATCAAAGCAGGCAATTGCGCCTGTGAAATCCGCAATCCTCAAGGCTCGTGCTGTCTGGGCAACGTCAACGCCGCCGTCAAAAAGGTGATGAAGGTGATGGCTGCGAAAACGTCGGGGGCACTCACCTAGAGTTGAAGGTCAATTGCTCGGTGGCAGTTTTGTTTGCAGCGCGGGCCTCGCGCGGCTTCTGGATGACGACATTGTAAGCGTTAATCTTCTGCTGCAAGGTTGTGGGCTTGGCGACTGCGCAGCATGAGTCGCGCGTGCGAAGATGTATCTGATACACTAAATGCGAGAACAGTCCGTGTAGTGTCCCTTGCGTGGTCACGGCCAAGACGCAATACAACCTCAAGAACGCAGAGGAATACTTTGAAGAACATCTCTGTGTTGGCGATTACTACGATGAAGGCCAGCGGGTGGCCGGCGAGTGGTTTGGCCTCGGTGCGCAACGTCTCGGTTTAGCCGGCAGAGTTCGGGCAGATGCTTTTCTCCGGCTGTGCGAGAACCAGCATCCGTCTTCCGGCGAGACATTGACGCAACGGCTGAACACGACGCGGACGGAAGGCGGTGAGAACTCGGCCAATCGGCGGATTTTCTTCGACTTCACTTTCTCTCCGCCGAAGTCGGTTTCCATCGCGGGATTCCTGGGCAGGGACGAGCGGATTCTTGAAGCTCATGCGCGGGCCGTGCGGTCGGCTCTCGCAGAATTCGAGTCGTTCGCGGCGACTCGCATTCGCGTTGGTGGAGCGCAGAGCGACCGTCTCACGGGCAATTTCACCGCCGCCCTGTTCACCCACGACACGTCACGCGCGCTCGATCCCCATTTGCACACGCACTGCATAGTGTTCAACGCCACTTTTGACGCGGTTGAGAATCGTTGGAAGGCGCTTCAAAACTACGAACTGTTGCGCGCTAGAAAGTTTGCCGAAAACGCCTACTATCACGAATTCGCCCGCGAATTGCGGAGTTTCGGCTATCGAATTCGCAACCTGCCGCGCGGCGATTTTCAAATGGAGGGTGTTCCCGAAGAACTCTGCCAACGCTTTTCCAAACGTGATGCGGAGATTGACAAGGCGCTGGCGAAGCTGCTGGCGGACCACCCGGAACTTGGCGGCGCGAACATTGCGGAACTCCGCGCGAAGCTCGCCACTGAAAAGCGGACGCGGAAACAGAAAGATTTGAGCCGGGATGAACTACGGGCATTGTGGGAAGCGCAGTTGAGCAAATCCGAGCACGCTTCGTTGCGCCAGCTATCAGAGCAGCCGAAGAATGACGCGAAAGAGGAAAAGCGCATCGGAGTCAGTGAAGCGGTTCAGTGGGCGGAGGAACATTTGTTCGACCGAAACTCGGTCGTGCTTGAATGTCAGTTGTGGCAGGAGGCATTGGGCCGGGCGAGGGGTGAAAGTTTTTCAGTTTCCGAACTCAAGGATGTCACCCAACGGCGCGGTTACATCCGGGACGCCGCCCGTCCAGGTGAAGTTACACTGCGGGAAGTTTTGTTGCGCGAATGGGAAATCGTTCAGACCGCGAAGGAGGGCGTCGGGGATTGTCTCCCGCTGGTGTCGAATCCTCGCCCGGCGAATCCGCAACTCGACAATGAACAGCGACAAGCACTCGAAGCCTTGCTGCGTTCGACGAACGGCGTCTCTGTCTTTCGCGGCGGCGCGGGCACGGGCAAGAGTTTTGTTTTGCGCGAACTGGTGGAGCAACTGCGGCAGTGTGGCCGGGGCGTGGTCGTTCTCGCGCCGCAACGTCAGCAAGTCATGGAGATGGAAAAGGCCGGATTCCCGTCGCCAACGACGGTCGCCAATTTTCTCATCAAGCGTGAACTGGCTCACAGCGCAGTCGTCGTGGTGGACGAAGCGGGTCAGATTGGCGGGCGGCAGATGTTGGAGCTTGTCCGGTTGATCCATGAGCGACACGGACGGCTGGTTCTCTCTGGCGACACGCGGCAACACGGGGCGGTTGAGGCTTCGGATGCTCTGCTTGCCATCGAACGCCATGCCGGAGTGAAGCCGGTCGAACTGCACAAGATTCGCCGGCAAGACCCAACGCTCGGTCGTGACCATGAGGAACGCAAACGTATCAGGCTGTATCGAAAGGCGGTTGAAGCAGCGGCGGCTGGCAAGTTGGCCGATTCATTTGAACGGCTCGACAAAATGGGCGCAATTGTCGCGTGTGGCATCGGCGAACAAGCCGACAAGCTCGCCGACGAATATCTCCGGCTCGCAGAGCAAAATGCTTCGGCAGTCGTCGTTTCGCAAACGTGGGGCGAAGTGCATCGCGTCAACTCGCGTGTGCGCGATGCGCTGAAAGGAAAAGGATTGCTTGGCGCGGCAGACTCGGCTGTTCAAGCACTGGAAAGAATTGACCTCACCAACGCGCAGAAGCGCGATGAGCGTTTCTATCCGACCGATGCCGTCATTGTCTTCAACCAGAAAGTCCGCGATGCCGAACCGGGCGCGAAGGGCAAGCTGGTGGGCATTTTGAAATCAAGCGTGCTCGTCGAAGTCGGCGGAAAATTCGTGACGGTCTCGAACCGATTGCTCGACCGCCTCACGGTCTGCCAGACGCGCGAGCTTGCTGTCACAACTGGCGACCGGCTGAATCTCAAGGCAAATCGCAAGCTGGCGTCAGGCGGGCGTGTCACGAATGGCGAACTCGTCACTGTGAAAACTGTCCGTGCCGATGGCGGAGTTGAACTGACTGATGGCCGCGTCCTGGACAAATCTTTCCGTGAATTTCTTCCCGGCTACGCGGTCACGTCCTACGGTTCGCAAGGCAAGACGGTGGATTATGTTTTGTTCTCCGATTCGACCGTCAAGCCCGCGACGAACGCACAGCAATGGTATGTGACCATTTCGCGCGGGCGGCGCGGCATCCGCATCTTCACGCCGGACAAGCAGCAACTACGCGAGAATGTCACCCGCTCCGGCCATCGGCCACTGGCAATGGAATTTGCGACGGGCTTTGTTCCGCGCGGACGCCTGCTGCTTTGGGATCGCCTGCACGGTTATCTTCTTCGTTTCGGTCGTCGAGCCGCCGACAACATTTGTCGTCTAAAAATGGCTCAAAGTCATCACCATCAACCCACACAAAAATATGAGCACAAAGTCACCAGAAAGTTGGGCCAGCGACCCACAAACAAAGGGATTACGCATTGAGGTTTCGGCGGAGCGCTCGCTGCTGTTGCCGCACGGTCAATTCATCTTCGCGGAATTAACCAGTGGCGGCGACGAGCAAAACCTAAAGCTGGTTTTCGCGACGCACGAGGTTTCCGTTCGCGGACATCATTTGCGCCGAATTGAAACGACGATGCAAAGGCTCGAATTGTCGCTGCTCGCCAAATTGCCAAGCAGTCAGCGTTCTCTGATTACGGAAGGCCAGCCGGTGATTGTTGAGATTGTCGTCACGGAAATCAAAGATTTGGAGAAGCGAGGTCAAAACAACCAAGAATGAGAGAATCTGCCGGGACGGGATGAATGTCGTCCGTTCTGCTCGATCAAGCAGCGGCCTCCTCTTTTTTGGGGCACCCGTGATCGGCTAGGAGAAAAAATAGCCCAAGGAGCGGAGCGATGAGTGGTTGGGATTGCCGATGACGATGTGGTCGAGGACTTCGATTTTGAGAAGTTGACCGGCCCGGATGAGGTCGCGGGTGATTTTGATGTCTGCTTCCGACGGAGTTGATTCCCCGCTAGGGTGATTGTGCGCGATGATGATTGCGGCGGCACTGGCCATGACAGCCAACCGGAAGACTTCCCTGGGATGACAGAGGATCGTATCCATCGTGCCAATG
>Ga0073928_10005148_pt1 | contig 18572 bp, 18 predicted proteins | sample PaiPotPPA55metaG_FD_76969 | JGI IMG/M metagenome (GOLD analysis project Ga0073928, IMG submission 76969) | Iron sulfur acid spring bacterial and archeal communities from Banff, Canada, to study Microbial Dark Matter (Phase II) - Paint Pots PPA... ... | reverse complement strand
GAAACTCGATTCGCCTGAAATGAGGATGTTCGACGTTGAAAACGTAGTTGCGCTCCTCGGGAATGATCTTAGATGGAACACTGAGCACAGCAGAATCGCGGTGTTGAAACCAGTCCTTGCTGAGCGATTGCGCAACCAGCCCCTCAGCAGGAGTCCATACACCAAGCCAGAACACTTCGACTCTGATAATTTTCACGCTGTCAGGAATGCGGATCTCTGTGACGGTATAGTTCTTAGGCAAAACGCCAAAGTGAACTAGAACTTCGAGTGCCGCCAGCGCGCGCGATTCGGATGCATAAACCGCTTTCTTACCTTTGGGATTCCACGTGCCGCCGTGGAGGGCAGCACCCTTTCCGCTGTTCGGTGGGTATCGACTGCGGCACAGCCGATACGCAACGGTCACAGCACTCCATGCTCCAGATTGTCAAGCGTTGCCAACACCCGATCCTTGCCCTTTGATGTGGCGAGAAGCGAAATTGGAGTAGCGTAGTCAAGCGCGGGAACGGGTGTTCCGATCCATCGCAAGGCTTCATCCCGATCTCCGATCACGTCGGTCGCGCGGTCGATCACTTGCTGAATAGCCGTTTTCCGCGTTGAACGACTGGCCGGAGGCTGTAACCGTCGGCCTGTACTTTTCGCGGTCGCGTGTGCCATCTCACCCCCATGATACTCGGTATATACCAGGTACGCACTCTGGGGCGGAAGCCCGACAACATTACATTCTCGTCGGCCATCAGGCATTCGCGCGATTCCGGCAACGGTCCGTGTGCCAGTGCACCTTTTTCCGCCATGAAGCCTGCATCGTCCCTTCGCCATGGCTGGAGATTGGCAGCGTGTCCCGCGTTTCGTCTTCGCTCCGGATCGTGGAGCTTTCGCGGAAGTCTCCAGGTTGGTTGCCGTTCTTCAACCAGCCGTATGGACTTTTCACTACTGGTTTGTCCACAGGGCCGAGGCTGTCCACGGGCTCGGGTCCGTGTCTCAGCAGACGTTGAGTGATTAATCATAGAAATGAGGACTTACAAAACCAAGCCCGGCAGCCGCTCGCGGTTCCTTGAGATATTCCGCACCGAGTCTATTCCGGCACACTTGGAAATAGGAATTCTATGAGGGGCTCTCACGGTCCGATTCATTGGCGGTAAGTGCCCAAACTTAGCCTCCTGAGACCAACAAACGCGCCAGCCGCCGCATTTGCCTTTTGCTAATATACCTATGGTCAGAAAATCCCGGCAAGGAGGAAGATGAGTAAGGAAGACAGCATAGAAGTTACTGGAACCGTAGTTGAAAAATTTCCTAGCGGGCTGTTCAGCGTGCAGCTCGACCAGGAGCGCACCGTACTGGCCCATCTGGCCGGCAAGTTGCGCCGCAATCGAATCCGCGTGCTGGCCGGCGATCGCGTCACCCTGGAACTGTCTCCTTACGATCTGACCAAGGGACGCATTACGTACCGGCACAAGTAGAAAACCTTCACTCCCAGCCCTGGAACCGGGCAACAACCCATCGGATGCACAAGGTCCTGTTGATCTTCGGCACCCGGCCGGAGGCGATCAAGCTCTGTCCGGTGATTCGCGGTCTTCGCGAACATTCCACTCCCTTCGATGTCCGCGTTTGCGTCACCGCCCAGCATCGCGAAATGCTTGATCAGGTGCTCCAGGCCTTCGACGTCCAGCCTGATCACGATCTGGATCTCATGCTTCCTGGCCAGACGCTGTTTCAATCTACTTCGCGCATTCTCGCGGGCCTCGAAAGCGTACTCAAAGCGGAGCGCCCGTCCATCGTGATTGTGCAAGGCGATACCACCACGACCCTTTGCGGAGCACTCGCCGGGTTTTATCAGAACATTCCCGTGGCTCACATCGAGGCCGGCCTGCGCACCGGAGACATGCGTCAACCCTTTCCCGAAGAGATGAACCGCGTTCTCACCGCCCGTCTGACGGAGCTGCATTTCGCGGCCACTGAAAAAGCCGCTGAAAATCTTCGGCATGAGGGAGTGACGCCGGACTCGATCCACGTCACCGGCAACACCGGTATCGATGCGGTTCTGTATGTTCGTGATGGGCTTGCGGACGGCAGGCTGCAGGGCCGCGAATGGCCGGAGCTGGATGCTGCCAAGAAGTTGATCGTGGTGACGGCGCACCGGCGCGAGAGTTTTGGCGGGGGCTTCGAGCGAATCTGCCGCGCGCTGGCAGAACTAGCCAATAGGCCTGACGTTCAGGTGGTCTACCCGGTGCACCCGAATCCAAATGTGCAGGACCCGGTACAGCGCCTGCTCGCCGGGCATCCGAACGTACGCTTGCTCGAGCCTTTGAGCTACGTGCCGTTCGTGGATTTGATGCGTCGGGCTTACCTGCTGATCACAGATTCGGGTGGGATTCAGGAAGAAGGCCCATCGCTTGGCAAGCCGATTCTAGTGATGCGTGAAAAGACCGAGCGGCCGGAAGCGGTAATTGCGGGCACCGTGAAGCTGGTGGGAACCGACCAGCGGCGTATCGTGAGCGAAGCGATTTCGCTACTCGATGACCGCCGCGCCTATGAAGAGATGGCGCGCGTTCACAACCCGTACGGGGACGGGCAGGCTAGCGCTCGGATCGCAGGGCTAATCCACTCATTCCTGACGGCAAAGACCTGAAATTTAAGCCTCAAATCAGCGACATTCGACGTCTCAAATCGTCATGAATCTGCCTCTATCCGCAAGTGGCATTCCATAATGGAAACAAAAGCAACTTATTTAATTCATGCACAACCCCACGAATCGTTCCAAAGTAAGATCGATCGATCCGTTGGGGGATCTCGCAAGTTTCCTGGCACAAAAATTAGTCGGCCAGCCCGCCGCAATCGCAGCCATTGTTCCCTTCATTCAGATCTATCGGGCTATGCTGTCGCCCGAGGGTCGGCCGGCGGGTATCTTTCTCTTGCTGGGCCCCACTGGGACGGGGAAGACCAGAACGGTTGAGGCCCTGGCCGAAGTGCTGCACGGCCACGCCAAGAAGCTGCTCAAAGTGGATTGCGGCGAGTTCCAGATGGATCACGAAGTGGCCAAGCTGATCGGCGCGCCGCCAGGTTACCTGGGGCATCGCGAGACCCAACCTTGGTTGACGCAGCAGAAGGTGAATGCCGCCAGCAGCGAAGCCTGCGATGTTTCCCTGCTGCTGTTCGATGAGGTGGAGAAAGCCGCTCCTTCAATGACGCGGTTGCTGCTCGGCATCCTGGACAAAGCGACGCTACGCTTGGGTGACGGCACCACCGTCAATTTCGAGAAGACATTCATTTTTCTAACGACCAATCTGGGCGCTGAGAGCATGGCCAGGGAATTGAATCCGGACTTCGGTTTTGAATCCCTACATCGGCGCGACGATAGCGGCCAGAAACGCAAGCTGGAAAGCATTGGCATGCGGGCGGTCCGCAAACAGTTCTCGCCGGAGTTTGTCAACCGTATCGACGCTGTGGTCACTTATCAGCCGCTGGGATCCGTCGCACTAGCGGCCATCCTGGACCTGGAGGTTCGCCAGTTGCAGGACCACCTGGACCGGCGGTTGGGGGAACGTACCTTTCGGCTGGAGGTCCCGGCGCGCGCCAGACGGTTCCTGATCGAACGGGGCACAAGCCAGGAGTATGGCGCCCGTGAGCTGAAACGCACTATGCAGCGACAGCTAATTCAGCCGCTCGCTTGCTTGATCGTCGGTGGAGAAATAGGTCCGGGTGGCCATGTTCGGGCCGATGTGAATACGCGGAAGGACAAGCTGATATTGCGCGATATGGATGCGGAGGAGCACGTCTCTAGTTTCTAGTTTCTGGTTTCGAGTCGCCGGTTGATTTCCATTCCACGGCTTCCGCCACGCTGGTTGAATCTTTCAGAAACACTTCCAGACGGAAACGAACATCATTTGAATAATGCCGGTAGAGTAGCTCGCTGCCACCCTGCAGGCGGTCTGCATCCAGCTCGACTGGTTTCTTGTAGTTTCCGTCTTCGATGGTGAGGACTCCCTTGAGAGCTTTTCGGACGACTGGCGACTGGCGATTCCATTTGACCTCCAGGTCGTTGCCGGAAGGCGTGATCGTGAGCGAGAGATTGTAAGGATCCACGCCCCCAAGAACCTGCGGTCCCACTCGCATCGCGGCCTGGAACCCGGCTAAAAGACCCACCAATAGGCACATCACGGACACGGGAATCCAAATCCGGCTGCAGCGCGGTCTCGGCATTGACGCTGGATTCTCAAGAGCAACGGGTTCGGCGTCGGGCGCAGCCTCGATGACTCCGACCGGGTGTGCTGTCGGGGCCGGGTCGCGTACGGTGTTCTGAGCAGGCGGCGGCTCAGATCGTTGGGGGGCTTGAGCCGCTCGGCGGATCCGGGAGGGAACGCTAACACCGCGCCCCGGGCGTTCGGGCGGCGTGGCAGGTTCATCAGGCGCCAAATCCCGCCGGCGGAAGGGGAACTCTAGCAGGGGCGGCCCACTCTGAAATTGGCCGTCCTCTTTGAAATAGAAGCCCGCCGTGCTGGGCTTGGTCCCAAACGGGCGGATCAGCAGGATTACCGTTTCCGGATCGGCAAAGTACTTCGCGACCAGGTCCAAGTCTTCCTGAGCGAGCCCCACTCCATCCCTGGTGTGGCTGCGAAAGTAACCGATTGGCCGGGAGGACCCGGCCGCGTTGCTCCGTAGCTGCCCTAGCTCAGCTTCGAATGCCTTCGCGTCCGGTTCGGAAAGCAGGTACGAGGGGCCACGCCGGTACTCGATCGGAACCTCCAGATAGTCTTCCACCCGTACGACCCGTCCGGCTGCGGTCACCGTTCCCAGAAGTATGCCACCCACCTCAGCGCCGCGGCGGGGAAGCGAACCGAATCCACGGATTACGTCCTGTTGCAGACGATCGATAAGGTCCAAGCTCAGCTCAATGGAAATCCATTTGCCAGGTACTTCCCAAACGTAGAATCCGGGGTTGGGCACGCTGCTTTCGATCTCGCTCCGCGTTTTTATCGTAGTCTTGACAGTGAGCGTAACTCACGTGAGCGGCACACTTTACATTATCGCAACACCGATCGGGAACCTGGAAGACATCACCGCTCGCGCCGTCCGGATTCTGGGCGAAGTGGATCTCATCGCCTGTGAAGACACCCGCCAAACGCGCAAGCTGCTAGACCGTTACGGGATCTCGAAGCCGCTGTTGAGCTATCACGAGCACAACGAGCAGCCCCGGTCGGCCGACCTGCTGCGCGAGCTGAAAGCCGGCAAGGATATTGCGCTAGTGTCGGACGCTGGAACTCCGCTGATTGCCGACCCAGGCTACCGGCTGGTCGAGCAGGCGCGAGAGATCGGCATCCCCGTTTCTCCAATTCCCGGGCCATCGGCGCTGCTGGCGGCTTTGAGCGCCTCGGGATTGCCCACGAATTCGTTCTCTTTTCACGGCTTTTTGCCCCCAAAAAGGGGCCAAAGACGCAAGCTTTTGGAGGATTTGCGGGCGTCGGATGCCACTCTGGTGTTCTACGAAGCCCCGCATCGTATATTGGACACACTGGAGGATGTGGACGAGATCCTGGGTTCGCGCCCGCTGGTCCTGGCCCGCGAGCTGACGAAGATCCACGAGGAATTTCTGCGTGGAACAGCCGCGGGGCTTCGCGAAACACTCGGAAAACGGGCCTCCGTGAAAGGCGAGATAACGCTTATGATCGGCAAGGGTGAAACGGCCCAAGTGGACGAAACTCCGCTCGCCGAAGCGGTCGACAAACTGGTGCGATCAGGTGTTCCTAAGATGGAGGCGCTCAAAACCGTCGCGCGCCAGCGGGGGCTGCCGAAACGCGAGGTATACAAGCAAATCAACGAACGATAGCCGGGTTGGGGCGCCGGGCTGGCGCGGGACAACAATCAGCGCGGCAAATATCCTGATTTGGCCCGTACCTTCCAACGGCGCGTGGCTGGCAGTGGTCCAGCTTCTCGAGGATCAACTCGCGGATCATGAGCAGAAACTCGGGATGTACGCCGACGGTTGCGGCGCGAACCATGTGAAGACCCCGTTCTTCGGCGATAGCCCGAGCTTCGGTGTCGAGATCGTAGAGCACTTCCATGTGATCGGAGATGAATCCGATCGGGACGATCACCAGGGGCGCGCTGGGTTCCAGTTCGCGTAAAACATCGCCAATGTCGGGCTCCAGCCAGGGCTGGCCCTGCGGACCACTGCGGCTTTGATACGCCAACTGCCAGGCGTTCAGCCCGAGGCCTTCGGAGACCAGCCGGCAGGATTCCTCGAGCTGCTTCTGGTAGTCGCTGCTCTGGGCCATCGCCGTGGGGACGCTATGGGCGGTAAAGACGACATGCGCATTCAGGCGGTCATCTGCCGACAACTGATCGAGGGCCGCCCGCACTCGATCCACTTCGGCTTCAATAAACAAAGGATGGTTGTAAAACGACCTCAGTTTCTCGATCTCCGGCGCGCCTTCTCCGACCTCAGCGCGTGCCCGCTCAATATCTTCCAAATATTGCCGGCAGCCGGAATAGGAACTGAAGACCGAGGTGACGAAGGCCAGCGCGCGTCTTACGCCGTCGGCGCGCATCTGTCGCAGAGCGTCGGCCAGATACGGATGCCAGTTTCGATTGCCCCAGTAAACCGGTAGCCGCCGTCCCTCGCTCATGAGGAGTGCTTCCAGCCCGGCTATCAAGGCCCGGTTCTGATCGTTGATAGGGCTTTTGCCGCCGAAATGATAATAGTGCTCAGCTACTTCGAGCATACGCTCGCGCGGGACATTCCTGCCGCGCAGTACATTTTCGAGAAACGGGACGACATCGTCGGGCTTCTCGGGGCCCCCGAACGAGAGAATCAGTACGGCATCGTAATTGTGCTGGCCGGCCATTCGCCTACCATTGTAGGCAGTCTCGATCGGCTTACTGCGCCAAGCTCACCTGAACGGGTGGACTACACAGAACTTGTCCGGTTATTAGGCCGCCGCACACGGAAACAGCCGCGGTAGAACCCGTCAGGTCACCTGGCACGATCAAATCCACCTGCTGGACCCCGGTTAAACCCGGCGCCGGGCCCGCATAGTACGGCTGATTGATCACATCGTTGCCGATTCTCGCGCTGATTAAGCCGATTCCCGACAGGCCGGTCGCAAAAATCTGAATTACGGTTCCAGCTTGGGCCGGCTGATTCGGAGCATTTACGCTGTAGTCCTGGTTCAGCACGCCGTTCTTGAAGATACCGGGCGCGAAGGGCGCGAGGGCAACGGTTAGGGGCGCGCTCGAAACCCCATTCGCTTGCACGATCAATTGTGTGGACGTCTTAAATTGCAAAGCCGTCGGGACAAACACATTGATTTGCGTATCGTTGCTGAAAAGAATCTGAGTCGGCAGACCGTCGAGCGTGACTGCCAAAGTGCCTCCGGAGAAACTGCTTCCCATAATCGTAGCGAGTGACCCGGGCGCCACAGCCCCGCTGGCGAAGCTGGCAGCGTTCACAACACTGGTGACGGTCGGGGTTGGAACCGCTGGAGAGGGCGCGGCGGCGATCTGCAACGTAATTGGCACGGTCTTCGTCCCTGCCAACGGGCCCCCGTCGATCGTGAGATTGGCCTGGTAAGTTCCGGGTGTTAGACTGCCCGGAAGCGCGTCGACCCGGATAGTACTGTTGTTAGCGCCGCTCGCCGGCGATACACGGAGCCAGCCGGAGCCATTGAGGTAGTTCACTGTTGCAGTCCACTGCATGACGCCGCCCGACGAATTTCGCACCTCAATGTAATTAACCTGGAAATTAGAGCCGGCTTGCGCAGTGTATTGCAGCGAGCTCTCCAATACCTGCAGGTTCGGCAGGTATTTCGCGCCGCAATCCCCGACAATGCTGCAATCCGGAGGAACAGTGGCGGTGACGAAGCGGGGAATCGGATCTTTTGAGGTGGCAGTCATCACTGTGGATAGGGGCGCGAAGGAAATCGTGGCCGACGTCGTGACCGGCCCGCTGTTGGGAGTTGGGGTCAATGCCAGGAACGTCGGGAACTGTGCGCTTTCCTGGACCGAGGAATTGGCATCCACTACCTCATAAACCACCGATCCGGACCCGTTGCTGAGCGTGATTGCGCTCATCGAATCAAAACTGACGGCGGCTGAACCGGGCGCGCGCGGCGTATAAACCACCGTTCCACCAGCGCCATTCGCGTCGGCCGATTGCACCCGCGCCAACAGCAACGAACCGTTTGCACCCGGCGCATACTGCCCGCCCGATCCGGGCACGCCAAAGTCGCCACCCGCCGTAGCCTGGATCGCATCCGACCCTGCTACTACATCCGGAACGAAGAGTTGCGCTCCCGCCGGGAAACCGGAATAGCTCACCATTATGCGGACTCCGGTGTCCGCGTTGAGGCCCTGCCATGCGCTCTTGGGTGTAAATGAGTCAGCAAATCCTTCGGTCACGCGGGTGGAGGCGAAAACGGCATTGGATGCCAAAAAACTCGCAAGACTATTCGGATTGGCGGGCAGCGGCGATCCGTTGGGTCCACAAATGATTTTGGAGGAGAAGCTTCCGTACAGACCGGGTTGCGGCTTCGCCACAGCGAGTTGAGTGCCGGTCAGCGAGATCAGGCTGGACGAGTTGAATCCGATGAAGGCCTGAATGGAATTGTTCGCCAGCGGCGTGAGCTGATTGGCGGCGGCTCGGATATTCGCTATGCGAAGCGTCGCAGTGCCAGTGGGTGACAGAGTGAAACTCACCCCGTTAAAAACCAGCGAACTGAGCCCCGTGAGCGTTCCCGGAACGTTGACGGGCTGCGGTCCGAAGCCGTTATCCATCGTAAAAGCGACGTCAGTCACGGTTGTTCCGGCCACCCGATTGGTCAAATTCACGCTCAGAAAAATCGAAAGATTGCCGGTTATTTGCTCCGCTGGCATGCCTCCGCTACAGTTCAATACGATATCGCCGACTCTTTCGGCGATGCCCTCTGTGTGCACAATGGGCGGAACCGACGTGGAGTTACAGGTCAATATTGTTTGGGCCTTGGCAAGATCAAAGGCACTGCTGACTAAGAATAGGGTGGAAAAGGAATAAAACAGGCGAAGCATAAAAACTCTGTACGGAGTGTACCAGAAAACCGGCGCTAGTGTAGTCTCGCCTACATTTCCACCCTGATTTCGAGGCTCGGCTGATACAATGGAATCAGTACCGACCTGTGAATAGTGCATTGCTCGACACCTTCGGCCGCGTTCACGATAACCTCCGGATCAGTGTCACCGATCGATGCAATATCCGTTGCTTCTACTGCATGCCCGAAGACAATGTGCAGTATGTAGCGCGTGAGGAAATCCTGTCATTCGAGGAGATCGAGCGCTTCACACGGGTAGCCGCTTCGTTGGGCGTTACAAAACTGCGCGTAACCGGAGGCGAGCCGCTGGTCCGCAAAGATCTACCGGTGTTGATTCGCAAGCTGTCGGCAATACCGGGCATTCGCGATCTGGCGCTGACTACGAACGGGGTATTACTCGCTCAGCACGCCGAGGCTTTGTTCGAGGCTGGATTGCGGCGCCTCAACGTGCATCTGGATACCCTCGATCGCGAGCGATTTCTGCGTATCACCCGCCGCAACGATCTGGACAAAGTTCTGCAAGGTATCGAAGTGGCGCAGCGGATCGGATTTGGTCTCAAGATCAACGCTGTCGCGGTCAAGAATCTGGTGGAACCGGACTTGGTTCCGTTGGCCCATTATGGCCGTGAGCGCGGCATCGAGATCCGCTTTATCGAGTTCATGCCGCTCGATTCGCAAGGGCTGTGGAAGCGCGGCAACGTTCTGAGCGCCGACGAAATCATCGCGACCCTATCGCGGGAGGTCTCGCCTCTGGTTGAGATTCCCGATCGTGATCCGCGCGCACCGGCCACCGAGTACCGCTATGCAGACGGCGTCGGCCGCGTTGGGTTTATCGCATCAGTGACGCGACCGTTCTGTTTGAATTGCAACCGGCTGCGGCTCACCAGCGACGGCAAGCTCCGGTATTGTCTCTTCGCCATCGAAGAGACGGACGTCAAGGGATTACTTCGCGACGGCGCGCCCGATGAAGCAATCGCGGCTACGATCCGAGAGACCGTGCACAAAAAATGGATCGGCCACGAGATCAATAGCGCGAAGTTCGTGGCACCGCCGCGCCCGATGTACGCGATTGGCGGATAAATCACTCGCTCTTTCTGGTGAAAGCCATCGGATCCCTGAAACCCGTTGGACACTGACCGTGTCTGATGATATAGATGCGGCCAACCGAAATCATCTCCGCCTGGGGAAAAGTCCTGGGTGGCAAGACCCCACTGCTCTCCATCGAAATCACGCGCGAGTGCCCGCTGAACTGTCCGGGATGTTACGCCTATGGCGACGAGCATCTCGGTGGGCTTGTGAATCTCAGCGAGCTCTCCGATTTGCGCGATGACTCGCTGGTAAACGGCGTATTGAAGTTGATAGACCTGCACGATCCCGTACAGGTAACCTTAGTCGGCGGCGAGCCGCTCATGCGCGCTCGGGAACTGAACAAGCTGCTGCCCATTCTCAGCGCGCGCGGCGTATTCAGCCTGGTGGTTTCGAGCGGCGTAATCCCGATACCTAAAGAGTGGACCGCGCTGCCACGGGTGACGGTTGCGATCTCAGTGGATGGGTTGCCGGAGCATCACGACGTGCGGCGCAAACCCGCCACCTATGATCGGATTCTGAGGAATATCGCTGGCAGGCGGGTGTATATTCACTGGACGGTAGTTCGTTCGCACCTCGAGGATCCCGACTATTTTGACCGGTATTTGAGCTTTTGGAGCGCTCGTCCAGAAGTTCACCGCATCTGGATGAGTGTCTACACGCCGCAGAAGGGTGAACAAAGTCCCGAGATGCTTACGCCGGCGGATCGCACTCGCCTGACTGAGGCGATTCCCGCGCTGGCCCGTGAATATCCGAAATTTCTGACTACGGCTGGAATGGCCACGGCGCTGCTGCATCCTCCCGAGAGCCCCGCGGAATGCGCCTTCGCGCGCGTGTCGGCGAACTACACGGCCGACCTTCGCACGCGCGTGCGGCCTTGCGTATTTGGCGGGAATCCGGACTGCTCACAGTGTGGCTGCGCCGCCAGTTCGGCGCTGCACTGGATCACGAATCAGACGCTCGGCCCTATTCCAGCGCGCCATCTTTTCAACGGGTCGTTGGGAATTGGCTCCGCTGTGAATTGGCTGCGGAGGGCGAGCTAGTCTTCGTCAGCTGACAACTTCGTCAAGACCGACAAATCCTCGAGAGTCGTGGTGTCGCCCTTTATTTCGCCTCCGCTGGCGATTTCGCGCAGGAGCCGCCGCATGATTTTGCCGCTGCGCGTTTTGGGAAGCGCGTCAGCGAAGCGGATATCGTCAGGTTTGGCGATGGGACCGATCTCCTTGGCCACCCACTGCCGCAACTGATTTTTCAGCTCTTCACTTGGATTCTGGCCGGCTTTGAGAGTCACGAACGCGGACACTGCCTGTCCCTTGATATCGTCTGGCCGCCCGACTACGGCGGCTTCGGCAACCATGGGGTTCGCCACCAGCGCGGACTCGATCTCCATGGTGCTGAGGCGGTGGCCGGCCACATTCAATACATCATCCACGCGGCCCATCAACCAGAAATATCCATCCTGATCGATGCGCGCGCCATCGCCGGCAAAATACATCCCTGGAATCTGCGACCAATACTGCTGCTTATATCTTTCAGGATCGCCATAGATGGTGCGAAGCATGGATGGCCACGGCTGCTTGATGACCAGAAATCCGCCGGAGCCGGCCGGCACGGACTGGCCTTCCCGCGTAACTACATCGGCGATGATTCCAGGCAATGGCATGGTGGCGGAACCCGGCTTGGTTGCAATTGCGCCGGGCAGGGGCGTGATCAGGATGGCGCCAGTTTCGGTCTGCCACCAGGTGTCGACGATAGGGCAGCGGCCGCGGCCGATCACTTCGCGATACCACATCCAAGCTTCCGGATTGATGGGCTCACCCACGCTGCCCAGCAGCCTCAGGCTTTGCATTTTATATTTTCGCGGCCATTGTTCACCAAGGCGCATGAAGGCGCGAATACCGGTGGGCGCGGTATAGAAAATACTGACTTGATATTTCTCGATAATTCGCCAGAAGCGATCAGGCTCCGGGAAGGTGGGGCCGCCTTCGTACATGAGCGTGGTGGCGCCGTTCTGCAGCGGGCCGTAGACGACATAACTGTGTCCGGTGACCCATCCGATGTCGGCGGTGCACCAGAAGGTATCCTCTTCGCGCAGATCGAAAACCCATTTGCTGGTGATATAGGTGCCGACGGCGTAACCGCCGGTAGTGTGCAGGATGCCTTTGGGTTTGCCGGTGGTGCCGGAAGTATAGAGCAGGTACAAAGGATGCTCGGAATCGAGGGGCTCAGCGGGACAATCGGCGGACGCGGTTTCCATTAACTCATGCCACCAATGGTCGCGGCCGGGTTGCATCTTGACCTCGCTGCCAGTGCGGCGGTAGACCAGAACATTTTTCACTGTGGGACATTGCGGCAGCGCCTGGTCGACAGCTTCCTTGAGTTTTACCTCCGCGCCGCGACGGTATCCGGCATCCTGCGTGATTACCGCCGCAGCTCCACAGTCATTGATGCGATCGATCAACGCTTGCGACGAGAATCCGCCGAACACCACGGTATGCGGCGCGCCGATGCGAGCGCAGGCCAGCAGGGCGATGGGAAGTTCGGGAACCATGCCCATGTAAATGGCGACGCGGTCGCCTTTCTTCACGCCTAGCGACTTGAGCACGTTCGCGCATTTGGAGACTTCGTGCAGCAATTGCTGATAAGTGAGCGCGCGCGAATCGCCGGGCTCGCCTTCCCAGAGAATGGCAGCTTTGTTTTTGCGCCACGTGGCGACGTGACGATCCAGGCAGTTATAGGACAGATTGAGTTCACCGCCGACGAACCACTGGGCGAAGGGGAGGCTCCATTCCAGCACCCGATCCCAAGGTTTGAACCAGTGCAACTCGCCCGCGATTTTCGCCCAGAACTCGGCGGGATGCTCGGCGGCTTCCTTGTAAAGGCGATCGTATTCGGCCCTGGACTTGATGTGGGCTTTGGATTGAAAATCTTCGGATGGTTCGAATACGCGCTGCTCAGTGAGGACGCTGTCGATATCGGCGTGCGAAGACATACTTCACTAGGATAGTCTTTCCGCTGGAATGCTACACTGAAGCGAAGCGCTCCTCCCTCGGAATTCCCCGGTCGTCTAATGGTAGGACAGCGGCCTTTGGAGCCGTGAATCGTGGTTCGAATCCATGCCGGGGAGCCATTGCTAACCAGTGATATCTGTTGCGATCGGTTGCTCTTGAGTGCTACCGATTGCTAATGCCGGCCGCGCTTCAGCGGGGTATACTGCGAGTGGAAGGCAAATATGGCCGCTGAGAATCTTGCCGATATCATCAGTTCACTGACGCCCGATGAACAGGAGTCCGTTAAGCCGTTCATCGAGTTCCTAAAGCGAAGGGGATTGTCTACGTCATCACCGTTTCTCGCGGCGGTTGATGAGTTCGTCGACCAGCACCCAGAACTGCTCCGCCGCCTGGCTCAGTGACCTCCTATCCGACCGTTGACGAGTGATCGCTGTCCACGCCCGATTGATCGCCAGATTCGGAGGTTCAGTAGGCGTCCGGATCGCGAAGCCCTGGAGTCTGCTTTGGCGAGACCGCAGAGTGGTTATTACGACAACCTCATTCAGGAAGCGGCTGCACTTTGGGAGAGTCTTTCGCAGAATCATCCGTTCGTGGATGGCAACAAACGCGTCGCGGTGACAGTGACGGCAGCATTTCTGAGAGTGAACGGATATCGGCTGGAGTTCGATGACCTCGAGGCCTTCTCCTTCCTGGTTGGCCTGTACGAGACCGGGACGCTACGGTTCAAGGAACTTGAGGTCTGGTTGCGCCAACATGCTGTGACGTGCGATCCACCAATCTAAAGTGCATGAAGACGGGATTCTTGGTGGAGAGGTAGTTGGAAACCATGGTTTCCGGGGAGCCACCTTTCCTTTCATTGGCCTAGAAAGAAATTTCGCGCGGTTGTACGAAATTTGTACCTAACGTGGCTGCTGATGTACGGGCGGTTAACTAAAGCGGCATGGATTTGAAAAAATCGAATCCGGCCAGCGGCGAAATCACTTTGCGCGAAGGACGCAATCGGCGCGGAAAAAGGTCTCACGCTTTGCACAGAGAATGGCCCCTTTGCGAATGATTCAACTCGGGGCTCTGCAAGATCCGTTGTTTGGAGTTCATGGCCGGGTCCCGGCGTAGTGCTCCTTTCCTAGAGCACCGCGGGAACATGGATCAACAGATAGACAATAAAATTAACCCAATAGCAACCGTCGGTGGACGTCAGGAAGTAGAGTGAGGTTTAGCCCACTTGATACATTAGCGCAACCGGCACACGGTCCAAAGAGGAGAGAAACAACAGCCATGTTCTACAGCATATCGACCTTGCTGACCCGCAATCTTCACGACGTCTTCGGTGAGAACGACCCGGCGCGCCGGCGCGCGCCGATTGACGAGATCTTCACCGGAGATTGCGTGTTCTACGATCCCAAGGGAGGCGTCTACCGAGGCCGCGACGAGATCGATCGAATCGCGGGCGCGGTCAAGGCTACTCACCCTGACTTTCGATATCAGCCGAGAGCCGAGCCGGAGGAAGTGGGCAATGGCGGGCGAATCCAATGGGTATCGGGCCGCCCTGGTGACGCACCAGCTTACGCTGGTACCGATTTCATCATTGCCCGGGACGGCCGGATTGCAGCCGTTTATCTTTTTTTCGACAAGCTGTGATTCACCGAGCATCGCCACGCTGTAACGTGACTAGGTCTCCTCTAGGATCGTGCCGATCACCGCGGGCCACGCTTTCTCGAACTCACCGTCCTGTTGGAGCCCACGCTTGAACAGGGCATTGACTCGCTGCGTTTCAGGCCACGTCAGGGCGTCTGAAAGGAATTGAGGTCGTCGAGGAGGCCGGTCGGCGGATGGTAATGAGACATGGTTGACGAGATTCTTCGCCGCATAGCACCGGTGATCAAAAGAGGCAATCCGACGCGCAAGCGCGTCGACGAAGCCGTCCAGCTCGGTATCGGGCAGTGCTCGGTTCACGTATCCGTATCGCTCCGCCTAAGTGGCCGAATCGAGAAACCGATGATAGCCGAGTTGGAAAAACTTTTTGGAATGCGAAAAGAACGTCCGCGACATCATTCTGGATCTGAAAGACGTTGGCGTAATTGAGCGCTACGTTATGCAGTTCCTGGTGGGTTGCGAAGCGGATCGCGTCAAGGTCGAGAACTGCTTCATATATTCGCGAATGGATGCAAAGAGAGCAGGACGGAGTGTGGCATCGAGCGTCGGCGACGAGTAGCGCAAGATTTCGAACGCTTCGAACAGGGAGGAAATGCTGCCGGAACAGGGAGCGGTAGTTGAGTAGCGCACGCCTAGTAGTATTTATGTCTGCGCCTACGATGGTGGATTTGTGGCCAAGCCGCCGGGCACAACGGTCGGCTAGCCGCTGCCCTAACGGTAGGTTCTCGGCGGCGAGCAGAGTCAAGCAGTGGAACGGCCCGAAACGCACACTAAATGATGGCCACATCAGAAGGGACTATTCTCGCCCAAAGTGAACTGGCTAGGCACGGACACATTTTTTGGCGGTCGGTAGCCGGCATCAAGCATCGAAGAGGTTATGCATACGACTCACGGTTCCACCGTGAATGCGTAGAGGGAATCTCCCGCGCCGACTACCAGGTACTGACGATCATCTAGCAAAAATGTCTCCGGTCCGTTGTTGACGTTTGCGCCTAGACCGGCATGCCACAGGATCTTCCCGTTGGCGGGATCATAGGCGATCAGATGCTGCGAACTGTCGCCGGTGAACAGCAGTTTCCCGGCGGTCGTCAGTATCCCGGCTGAACCGACGCCGCCCGGGTAATGGTGTTGCCATACGGTTTTCCCCGTTTTGTAATCGATGGCCCGGAGAGTGCCGCCATAGGATCCGACGCCACGTTGCACCGCCCCGTATCCTTCGGGGTGCGGGTCTGTATCCGTGAGATAGAAAACGCTGAAGGTCTCAGACGTGCCGACGTAAAAAAGCCCCGTCTCTGGATCGAAGCTCGGCGAAGGCCAGTTTGTCGCACCGCCCGAATTCGGCGAAACCAGGACACCGTCAGTAGTCGCCTCCTTGGCTGGGTTAGGGATCGGCTGTCCCTTGGCATCGATCCCCATCGACCAGTTCATGGTCTCGATCATTGGAGCCGTGGCCAAGTTCTTACCGTTGGTACGATCGAGCAGGAAGAAGTAGCCGTTCCGGTTGGCTTGAACAAGCATTTTGCGCGGCTGCCCATTGAACTGTCCGTCGATCAGAACGGGCGTCTGGGCAGCGTCCCAGTCGTGCGTATCGTGGGGGGAGGATTGAAAATACCAAACAAGTTTTCCGGTGTCGATGTTCAGAGCGACAATCGAGCACGTCCAGAGGTTGTCCCCTTTGCGGCTGCGACCTGTTTCCACCGGATTCGGATTGCCTGTCCCGATGTAATAAAGATGCAGCTCGGGATCATATGTGCCTGGCAACCAGGTCATACCGCCGCCGTGGCGCATGGCGTAGTCATCCGGCCAGGTCTCGGAACCTGGGTCACCCTTCTTCAATGGCTCGCTCCACCATTTCCATTGCAGAACGCCGGTTTCCGGGTCACGCGCCTCGAGGAACCCCGGCACATCCAGTGAGTCGCCGCCCGTCCCGACCATTATGTGATTACCGATGATGATCGGCGCCGGCGTCGAAAAATACTCCTGCTTGACATCAGCGATTTCCACGTGCCAGCGTTCTTTTCCCGTCATGGCGTCGAGCGACACCAGGTAGTCGTCCGGCGTCTCGAAATAAAGCCAGTTGCCGTACATCCCGACGCCGCGGTTGCCGACGTGGATACCGCCCCGGGTCTTCCAGAAGTAATGCCACAGCTGGCGGCCCGAGCGCGCGTCCACCGCCCAAACATTGTCCGGCATTGTGAAGTAGAGAACGCCGTTCACCATCAGCGGAGTGGATTTGATGGTCATGCTTCCAGCGCCAGTCGCAGCCGCTGCGACTCCACCTTCCGGAACGTCCGGGCCTTCTCCGCCTATAATCGAGCCCGCAATGTGCCCGGGGACCGCCCGATACACCCAGGCCAGCTGCGTGTGCTTGACGTTCGATCGATTGATCTGCCTGAGAGTACTGAACCGGCGGCCCGAATAATCGCCATTGTGAGTGGGCCACGCGTCGGTGGCGGGGCGAGTGAGTAGAGCCGGGTCCAGCCCCTGTGCAAGCAGCGCTATTTGCGTGAGGATGAAAGCGCTCAGAAGCAGTAGCGGATTCATTTCAGTGTCACCAGATAAGCTGTCAGGTTATGCATGTCGGCATCGCTGTACTTCATCAGCATGTCGAGGTGCGCCTGGAGGGGATCACTGATTTCAACTCGCGGCGTGTCACCGTCGCGCGCAAAGGAGTGATATGCCCCGCTTGAATCGATCAAGGCGACATTAAAATCATCAACGTGTTGCAACTTGCCCTCGAGAGACTGGCCGGAAGGTTGCGTGACCTTTACCGTAATTTGTGCGCGACTCTGTCCGGCTCGGGGCTGACCGCCCGGTCCCGTAGCGCGCGGCATCAAGAACTTACCTTGTAGCGTGACCGGATCGTATTTCGAACCGATACCTTTCAGGTCTCCACCAACAGAGTGGCAGGCGTTGCACTTTCCTGCTCCATTGAAATAGGCTTGCCCGGCTTTTGGGTCACCCGTCACGATGTCGATTATTGGATAAACGCCATGCAATGAGGCTGCCCGGATACCGTTGTGAAGAAACGTGGCGATATCGGAGATCTGCGCTTGAGAAAAAGCGAACTTCGGCATGCCTTTGTCCAGGCGGCCGTTCAGAATCAACGGGCCGATTCGTTCGCCATTGTCATCGTCAAGAACCAGGACGGATCGGAGCAGGTCCGGACCGCTCTCCCCGCCTTTGGCGTTGGCCCCATGGCAGAAGCCGCAGGAGGAGACAAATGCGTTCTTACCCCGATCCACGGCGGCTGGATCGTATACCGGATAGCCTCTGCCTGTGAATCCACCGCCTATTCCCGCGGGAGGTGTTTGAGCGTTGACCTGTATGGTGGCCAGGAGACTCAGCGCAACTCCCAGAACAATGTTCCCAGCAAGCATTGTCGCTTCCAACGAGGCTACCGCTCGCCCTTCTTTCCCGCTTCATCCGACGCCTTCTCTTCAAGCCGGGCTCCACGAAGGATGTCGACCATGGCATAGTTGCCCTCGTGGCACGCGTACTCGTAGAGCTTCTCTGACACTGCCAAGAAGGTAGACTCCGCGGTCCACGCTTTTGTAAACGTCGAGGGATCGTCGATCGTGAACCTGTAAATGATCGTGTCCGGGCTGACACGCGTGAACCGCTCGATCACGTGCAAGTTCTCGCCGGATCCCCTGAACTTCGTCTTGCTGGTGAAGTTGGTCGTCTCGACTACCAACGTGTCGCCGTCCCATTGGCCAATCGAATCTCCCACCCACCGGCGGATGTTTGACGGTAGATGCGGCCG
>Ga0073928_10005143_pt1 | contig 18586 bp, 16 predicted proteins | sample PaiPotPPA55metaG_FD_76969 | JGI IMG/M metagenome (GOLD analysis project Ga0073928, IMG submission 76969) | Iron sulfur acid spring bacterial and archeal communities from Banff, Canada, to study Microbial Dark Matter (Phase II) - Paint Pots PPA... ... | reverse complement strand
ATCCGAGATGCGCGCAGTTCACCGCGAATACTTGGAACTGATCGCCCTCGAGGCGCCGCACCCAACACGCCGTATCCACGGTCTTCCCGTCGGTTGGCATCACGTTTGGATTTCGGAAGGTAGCCAGTCGCGTTTCGCCTTCTGGAAAAGCACTTACCGATCCCAGAGGCACCCAGGCGAGATACGCGTTCGCGCGACCGCGTAAAATCGAGGACAGTAAAAACCTCACAATCGGCACAGCCAGCGCGGTCGCCACCACTCCGTTGAACAGCATTCCCATCTTCATCAACAGACCTCGACGGGAGAGCATAGATTCGTTCGACATCTCTTTAGACTCCTAGTGCTGCCCGTTGCTCCAAATGGCGTAGGGTTGGCCCGGATTTTGCACTCGACGCGAAGCGAGCCAGGCAACCACATCCGTGATTTCTCTGTTTGACATCGGCGTGCCTGCGACATTTCCGCGCCAGTCCGGCGCTCCCAATTCGGACCGGCCGGTGATGACAATCGTTCGCAGACCTTGATCGCTCACGAGCGCGAGAAACGAATCGTTCGTGATGGCACTGCCCTTCGTTCCGCCTCGGCCCTCCGGACCGTGGCAGGACTCACAGTAGGTCTTATAGGCCAGATCACCTCGCTCGACATCCCCTGCGGATTTCGCGACGTACGACGGCGTCACGGCCGGATCGAGAATTCCTGGACGAGCCCAGCGCGAACGTATTCCGTTTACGACGACTTCAATCTGTTTGTCCGTCAACATGCCGCCAGCACTCTCCGCGAAAGCCGGCATCGATGTGCCTCGCACGCCGCCGGCGATCACTTTGCGCATTGATGTGTCGTCGGCGACGGCGAGATAGACCGGATCGGCCAACGCGATCGCCGCCCCGTTTCGTCCCCCCGCGCCGTGGCAACCCGAGCAGTTTTCTGAATACAAAACGCTGAATTCTAAAACTTCACTTGGCGCAAGAGTCTCCGATCCCTTTTGCGGCTGGCCGTGCGGCAAACCGCAGCCCGCAAATAGCAGTAGCGCGACGACTGCTGATGTCGCCCCGAATCGCTGTAGTAGGCTCACGTACGTTTGTCTCCGCTTCCCCGTGATGGAATCATTCCAGGAGCTTCGATTCCCGCACGCACGGCGAAAGGCACGTTCTCGATCGTTGGCACACGCGAGTGACGCATCACAACAAGCCCTGCGACGACACCGAATGCGACTTGCGAGGCCGTGAACCACCACCAATCTATGCGGCTCTCCAGCGTGGGATTGAGGATGCCAAGGATCGAATACAGCAGACCCGACCAGAAAACGGGCGCGATCAAACCCCCGAGTAACATGGGTCGGCGCGGAAACATGGGAAGCATCGCTCCATAGAGCAAGCCCACCAGCGTGGAGCCGAGGCCGTGGAGAAACACAGCGATCGCAAAACTGCCCGAATGGAATGAATTCAACCGCGTGGGACCGAGCAGTTGCGATTGTTCATACACGGACGCGGCAAGAAGATTAATGGGATACCAGATACTTCCGGACTTCAGCAGGCCATAGGTGCACGCAAGGATGGCCATCGCCACGCTTCCGGCCCAGCCGCCCTTTACGCCCGCCGATATCGGATAGGTTTCCAAGGGAAGCCACGCGCGAAGTTGATCGGCTGGGACTGGAAGGCCTTCGACTGCGTGTCGTTTCGTCGTGACCGAAAAATCCGTCGGAGCTACGCGCACGATTTCTTCATGTTCGTGCGGGAAAACTTCCCGAAACCAGCCGACGCAACCCGCCATCGTAAGTACGATCCCCAGCACACTCACCGACGCATTCGTCAGCAGTCCCGCAAACAGCAGCGTGAAACCAAAAGCGAGAACGAGAGGCCACGAAGTGGGGGCCGGCAGCTTGATCTCGTCGGTTTGTTCCACAGGGGGCGGCATTGTCACGGCGTCTCCTTAGCGAGTAAGAACGTAAACTACAGCGAATACGACGACCCACACGGCATCGACAAAATGCCAGTAGAGCGAAAGGACTTCGACTCGCGCGGACTGCTCGTTTCCAACGCGACCGGCGATAGTGAACAAAAGAACAATGGAGAGCATTACGAGACCTGCCGCGACATGAAAAGCGTGCAAACCGACCAGCGAGTAGTAGGTCGTTCCAAACAGGTTGGTCGAAATCGTCAGACCGCGTTCGTAAATGAGCCGATACCATTCCCGGCCGGTTCCGTAGAGAAACAGGCCGCCCAAAGCGATTGTAAGGAACCAAAGGCTGAGGAACGCGTTGCGCATGCTGCGTTCAAGAAACTTTGCGGCGAGGTGAATCGTCAGGCTGCTCGACAATAAGCAAATGGTATAGAAAATGGGTGTCTCGAGAACTTCACGAGGCGTTGGTCCGGTGAGGCTTTTGCCAACGTAGAAAAGATAGGCGACGACGAAAATCGTGAAGATGGCCGACTCGGCGATGATGAGGCACGTCATGCCGACTTTCCCGCGATACGGGAGCCTCCACTCAGTGGGGGCTTGCCCAACGGGGATCGTGGCTGTGCTCATTTTTTGGTTCCTTCATTCATAGCGGCTGTCCGGGTCTTCGGGATGCTTCAGATCCCATAGCGGACGGCGGCTGAAAACGGCTGGGATGGAAGCAAAGTTGTAGGCGGGCGGCGGAGAACTCGTCGACCATTCGAGAGTCCAGGCGTCCCACGGATCGTTCCCAGCCTGTCGTCCTTTGAAATAGGAGATGACCAGATTCGCTACGAACACCAGCGTGGCGATACCTTGAACGAAAGTGCCGATGGTAACGAGCAGGTTCCACGTATCCCAACCGCGGCCGGGTTCGTAGGTGTATATGCGTCGCGGCATGCCCAGGATGCCGGGAATGTGCATGAGATCGAAGGTCAGGTGGAAGCCAATCAGGAACAGCCAGAAATGGAGTTTGCCGAGCGACTCATTCAGCATCTTTCCGGTCATTTTTGGAAACCAGTAATAGAATGCGGCGAAAAGCGCGAACATGATTCCGCCCACGATCACATAGTGAAAGTGCGCGACAACAAAGTAGGAACCGCTGAGCTGCCAGTTGAAGGGCGCAGCCGATAGCATGATGCCGGTAAGGCCAGCGATCAAAAACTGGAAAAGAAAAGCGATGCAGAACAGCATCGGTACCTTGAATAGAATTTTTCCGCCCCACATCGTCCCGAGCCAGTTGAAGATTTTTATTCCCGTTGGCACTCCCACGACCATCGTGGTGACGGTGAAGAAACTGTTGGCGTAAGAATTCATCCCGATGGTGAACATGTGGTGCGCCCAGACGCTCAGGCTCACGAAAGCGATGCACACGGTGGCACCGACCATGACGGGATAACCGAAAATAGGCTTGCGCGAAAATACTGGAATGATTTCGGACATGAAAGCAAAGCAAGGGATGATCAGGATGTACACTTCCGGATGGCCGAAAATCCAGAAGAAATGCATCCAGATAGCCGCTGATCCGCCCGCTTGTGTATCGAAGAAGTGACCGCCAAGGTAACGGTCGACGAGCAACATAATTTGCGCCGCCGACAACGGCGTGATGGCAATAAGCACCATTCCCGACATGACCAGATTGAGCCACGAGAGCAACGGCATGCGACCAAGAGTCATCCCCGGGCATCGCATGCAGAGGATGGTCGCGATGATGTTGATCGCCGTACCGATGCTGCCGAAACCGGACACGATTAACGAAATAGCCCAGTAGTCGGAACTATGACCGGGGGAAAACGCACGCGAGGTCAATGGAGCATACGCCCACCAGCCGACGTCCGGGGCGTTGCCCGCGCCGTAAAGACCGCTGCCGCCAAGAAAACTGAAGTAAAGCAGTAATCCCCCAAGAGCCGTCAGCCAAAAACTAAAGGCGTTCAAGCGTGGAAATGCCATGTCCCGCGCGCCAATCATGAGCGGAACCAGGTAATTGGCAAATCCGAACAGGATGGGCATGACGACGAAAAAAATCATCGTCGTCCCGTGCATAGTGAACATGCGGTTGAAAACCTGCGGTGAAATAAAGACGTTGTGGGGTCGCATCAGCTGTATGCGAATGATCGTAGCTTCGAGTCCACCGATGACGAGAAACATTAGCGCATAGACGATGTAGAGTATGCCCAGCCGCTTATGATCGACGGTGGTCACCCATCCGTGCAGCGACTCAACCCACGGCCGACCAGCTGATTCTGCAGTTTCCAAGACCATCGTGTCCGATGACATAACTCGTCTCCAGATTCCGTGCCTACCGGAGCGTCTCGAGATAACGCACCAGATCGTCCAGATCGGCTGGGCTCAACTGCATCGCGGGCATGAGCGAACCGGGTTTGAAGGCTTCCGGATTTTCAATCCAGAGGTGAAGATTTTGCGGAGTGTTCTCGGCCGCGCCGGATGCAATCGTGGCGCGGCTCATCAGGTGCGTTAGATCAGGTCCGAAACGCCCCGTCGCGGCCGTTCCCGTGACCGCATGACAATTCATGCAAGCGGTGGTCTCAAAGATGCGCTTGCCCGCGATCGCGTTTTCCTGCTGTATCCCCGGCTGCCGTTGCGCGCGAACCCAGACTTCAAAATCTTCCGCCGTGTCCACCGATACTCGCAGCAGCATCTTGGCGTGCTGCGTGCCACAATATTGCGCGCACTGGCCGAGATAAACTCCAGTCCGGTGCGGTTCCATCCACATTTCGTTGACGCGGTTTGGAATCAGATCTGTCTTTCCTGCAAGTTGAGGAACCCAAAAGCTGTGATCAGTGTCGGCAGACAATAACTTCAAAAACGTTGGCCTGGGCTGCGAAGGATTGCTCACCGGGATGTGGAGTTCGTTTGCCGTGATAATGCCAAGTCCTGGGTATCGGAACTCCCACCAAAACTGATGTCCAATGGCCGTAACTCCGACCGCCGTTGAGGGTTCCGCTGCGTCCTGGACGTTATGGATAACGCGCGCAGTCGCGAGGAAAAGGACGACCACGATCAGAATCGGAATCACAGTCCAGGCCAATTCGATCTGCGTGCTCCCGTAGACCTGCGCCGGCTCCCGTCCAGCGTCCTCTGACTTGCTGCGGAATTTCACGGCGACGAAGACCAACAAACTAGCAACGACGACGAAGATTGCGCCCGAAACTGCCAAGATGAAACGAGACAGGTGATAGATGGAATCCGCCGGCGTCGAACGCGGTTCGAAAATGTTGGGAATCGGATTGTCGTTCGGGGTGCTTGCCGTGCACAGTCCGGTGGCGAGAAGAATTCCGGCAAGGATCACCAGGGTCCCCGCAGCGCGGCAGGCGACTGTTCCCCGTTTTTCACTGCGCGTCGTCTCGAGCATTCTCCTAATTCTTTCCCGTGGACCGACACGTGGTCGTCCTGGCGAGGCGAAGGTGCCTGCCAATACCCATGCCAGCAATCGTGAAACGGCTTGCCTGACGGCAATTGCACCTCTGCCGCCAATCGCGCGCGAGCACACTTCATCCGAGTATCTGCCATGCGTTCATGTCTTTCCGGCCGTGACGCCAGGCGCCCGCATGTCGACGACTCGAACGTCGCCGTCATCACCTTGACGGTGCTGTCAAAGGTTTGCCGTCTTCGAGCCTCTACTGTGTGCGGTCTTCGCGACTGCGAATGGCGGTAGCATACGTAGCCACGGCCGCACACGAAGAGGAAAAATCGACCGGGAAGAGTATCTTGCGAATTATTTCTTTTAGATCCGCTATCCTTGCGAACCACTGCGCCGCCTAGAAGCCCGCGTCAAGCCGCGCGTCCACGGAGATTTCGGCACGGAAAAGCTTCGAAACAGGACAACCGGTTTCGGCGGCACTCACCGCGGCATCGAACCCCAATTGTTGCGCGCCGGGCACACGCGCCGACGGGTCGAGATGGCTTCTTGTGATCGCATGATGCTCGCCAACCTTTTCGAGCGTGATCGTCGCCGTCACATCAAGTCTTCGTGGCCTTAGGCACGCCTTCCCCAGCTGAGAGGAAAGTGGCATCGTGAAACATCTAGCGTGCGCGGCGGCCAGCCATTCTTCTGGATTTGTTCCGATACCGTTCGCAAATCGCGCACTGAAGGAATATTGCGTTTTGTCGAGAACTCTGCTTTCCGTCGACAACGAGCCCTGACCACTTTTCACATCACCCTGCCACACTGCGCTTCCTTTCCGCTGCATGCTCTCGCCCCCATCATCAGCTCTCTTAAGAAGCATGCTCGGGGTCAACCTGGGCAAAGCGCGACTCTCTAACGGGTGTGCTAACGCAGGTTTAGAGCCTGCGCTTGTCGTGTTATCCAACTCACGAGCGTCGCGCAACTCGAGTTTCCGACAAACGCGTCAAACTCTTGGCACTTCTCCCCAAAGCATATCTCGCTCGCGATTTCCAATCCCGCCTTCGCACTGCTCGGTGACCTCGGCATAACTAGAGACCAGAGATTTCATTGCCTGCCTGTTGTAGAAAAATTCGTCAATTGATGAAACGTCACCATTATCTACGCTGCTAAGTCGCTGGTTCTTCGCTACTTACGATTGGAAGGGGGATTGCTTTTCTGAGGGGTTGCGCTCAACAAAAAAGCCATTTCCATTCGCACCGCGGATTTCTAATCACGGACGATACGGTATGGGGCAAACGACGGGTGAAAAATGATCTCCATGTCAGGTTCTCTTGAACAAGCTGGCGGGTATCCAGAAAGCGCGACGATGACGACCACCCTCAATGGTCCTGATCAAACCAGTTCGCGCAAGCGCGAACGTGCTCAACCCTCCTTTCTTGGCACGATTGTGGGGCGGCGCGGCGCCTTACGCGCGATTCTTTCCCAGGTCGAAGCGGTAGCCCCGACTAATGCCACGGTCTTGATCACCGGCGAGACCGGCACAGGCAAGGAAGTCATTGCTCGCGCGATTCACGAGCTCAGTCCGCGCCGAGGCCGAAACCTCGTCAAGCTGAATTGCGCCGCAATGCCTTCCGGTCTTCTCGAAAGCGAACTCTTCGGACATGAACGGGGAGCGTTCACAGGCGCTGTTGCTTCGCATCTTGGCCGCTTCGCGCTCGCGGATCGCGGAACTTTGTTTCTGGACGAAATTGGCGACATGTCTTTGGACCTTCAGCCCAAGCTGCTACGCGTGCTCCAAGAGCAGGAATTCGAACCGCTAGGCAGCACGCGGACGACGCGGGTCGATGTCCGTGTGGTCACCGCCACCAACCGGGATCTCCGGCAGATGGTTCAGGACCGTGAATTTCGCGAAGACTTGTACTATCGCTTGAATATTTTCCCGATTTCTCTGCCGTCCCTTCGCGAAAGAAAAGCGGACATTCCGGAGTTCGTGCGGTATTTCGTGCAGCACTACGCCGACTCGATGGACAAGACGATCAATACCATTCCTGAGGAGACCATGGGGTCACTCGTGCGCCACTCATGGCCCGGAAATATCCGCGAGCTGCAAAATTACGTCGCGCGTGGCGTCATCCTCTCCACGAACGGGCTCTTCAATTGCGCGCCTCCAGAACGAAGTGACCCGTTGCCGGCGGAGATTTCCAACCCGACCCTAGAAGACAAAGTTCGCAAGGAGATTCTTGCGGCCTGCCAGCGAGCCAATTGGAAACTCGGTGGTCCGCGCGGCGCGGCCGCGAGACTCGGCCTGAAACGCACGACTCTCTTTTACAAGATGAAGCGGCTAGGCATCACACCGCCTTCGAACAGTTCGCAAGACTGAACTGCGGAGGACCGCTCCGTGGGCGAGTGGCAAGTGCTTAAACGATTTCGGCGGCTATTGCCAATAGAGTTCGCACCTTTCCGAAATACGCCGATGTCACAGGCCTCTAGGTAGCGATCCGGAGTGCGGTTTCCGCCACTTCCGCGACGGAGCCGGTGGTGACGAGCAGAACTCGCAACGTCTATTGCCTGGGGCCACAGGAGAAACGGAGTGAAGCCAATCCGAGTTGTAATCGTTGGTGGAGGTTTTGCGGCCGTTCAGTTCGCGAAAAACCTCCGAAAAAAATTGCGCCCATCCGAGTGCGAAATCCTGCTGTTCAGCCGCGAGAATCACATGGTTTTTCACCCACTTCTCGCGGATGTAGCGGGAGCTTCGATCAATCCGGACGCAGCCGCAGCCCCGCTGCGGCAGATGCTCCCGGGCATCGAGTGCCGAACCGAGCGCGTGCAGAGAATAGACCTCGCGAGCTCCCAAATTGAGTTCGAGGACGGAAATGGCGCGCCGAGCCGTATGCATTACGACCACGTGGTAGTTGCTTGCGGTGCCGAAAGCAACCTGGGAATTATCCCCGGAATGACCGAGCACGCGTTCCCTTTCAAGGTCATGCGCGATGCGATTGATCTTCGCCAGCACGTTGTGCGTCAGATGGAACAGGCCGAGTCCGCGACGGATCCAGATCGCCGGCGCTGGCACCTCAGTTTCATCGTTGTGGGGGCGGGATTCAGCGGCGTCGAGGTCGCCGGAGAAATCAATGAACTGGTCCGCAGCAGCATGCGCTTTTACCGGAATTTCCGGAAAGACGATGTCGTCGTCACTCTGGTGCACTCCCAGGACCAGATTTTGCCCGAGGTAGCGCCGAAGCTGCGCGAATTCGCCAGGAAGAAAATGCAGAAAGCAGGTATCACCATCCTGCTGAATACCCGGGCCGTTGCGGCGACGCACGACGGAATCGAACTCAACAATGGACGGAACCTGCCGGGAGCCACGGTGGTGTGCACGATCGGAACCACAATCTCACCCCTGGTGCAGCGCCTCGATGTCCCGAAAGAACGGGGACGCATACGCACTGTGCCCGAGATGCGCATTGAAGGGCAAACGAATGCGTGGGCCGTCGGCGATTGCGCTCTCATTGTGAACGCCTTTGACAACAAACCGTCAGCTCCTACGGGGCAATTCGCCGAACGCCAGGGCCGCCAGGCGGCGCTCAACCTCGTGCGAATTCTGAAAGGCGAACCCACCCAACCGTTTCGCTTCAAAGCTCTTGGGCAACTTTGTTCCATAGGCGGTTACCAGGCCGTCGCGGAAATGCTGGGCGTGCACATCTCGGGCTTCCTCGCCTGGCTCATGTGGCGAGGTGTTTACCTCTTCAAGCTTCCGACGTGGTCGCGCAGAATCAAGGTCGCCTTGGACTGGTCGTGGGATGTACTCTTCCCGCGCGATCTCAGCTTCCTCAACACCGATGCGGCCCAACTTCTCACCCATGGGTACTATCGCCCGGGAGACTTCATTCATCGGCAGGGAGAGCCGGCGCGGGTCTTCAGCGTCATCGAAGAAGGCGATGTCGAAATCTTGCAGGCCGTGAAAGAAAACCAGGAACCTAAAGTCATCGACGTACTGGGGAAGGGTGACTTTTTTGGCGAGGGAGCCCTCTTGGGAAATCGTCCGCATGAGACAAGTATTCGTGCTCGCAGCGTCGTTCGTGTGGCGCAGGTAGGCAGCGTTCTATTCTCGCAAATCGCCAGCACCTTCGCCCCGTTCCGCGAACTGCTGGCCAAGACAGTCACCCGCCGCTCGGGGGATTTGTGGCGTCGACTGCCGGTGACCAAATCGCTTCTTGAGGTTGAGCCTCTCGCGGCCCTGCTAGACCCGCTTCCCTCCGAACTCCTCCGGAAAGACGCGACGCTGACGGATGCGATCAGGGTCCTCAATGAAAGCCCTGCGGGCGAACTCCTGATCCTTGATGAGAAGCAACATCTATGGGGAACACTCGACCGCCACGACCTATATTATATTGTCGCTCGCATTGCTCTTTCTCCGGCGGAAACGCGAAGAAATGCCCCCCTGCGCAAGCTAAGTGACCTTCTGCCGGGAGACCCGATATATGTAGCTCTCGAGGATTCGACGCTAGTGGCGTCCACCATGATGCTCGATCACGGCATCACCTGGTTGCCTGTCGTCCAGAGCAAGAACGATACACGTCCCGTGGGTTATCTCCGGGCTGAAAAAATCAGCAAGCTCTTGATCCAAAAACTGGGCCATGCGGAAGCAGATGATGCCCGGGCCGCAAGCTGAATATCCCGATGGTCGAGCTCGCACCCTCCATTCTCTCCGCCGACTTCGCTCGGCTCGGCGCACAAGCACAGGCCGCCATCGCGGGAGGAGCGACCGTTCTTCACCTCGACGTGATGGACGGTCACTTCGTCCCGAACATCACGATCGGGCCGCCGGTCGTGACTTCCCTCCGCAAGGCCGTCAACGTCCCGCTAGATTGTCATCTCATGATTGAACGACCGGACGAACTCATTCCGGCGTTCGCCGAAGCCGGCGCCGATTGGATTTCCGTTCACCAAGAAGTTTGCGTCCATCTCGATCGTACCCTCCGTCTCATTGCGTCACATGGCTGCAAACCCGGCGTGGTCATCAACCCGGCCACACCGGTCCACTTCCTCGATGAAGTCCTTCCCCTGGTTCATCATGTTCTGGTCATGAGCGTGAATCCTGGATTTGGCGGCCAAACGTTCATCCCCTCTTCGCTGAAAAAAATCGAGACGCTTTCACGGCTCCGAGAGTCGCGCCGGCTAGACTTTCGCATTGAAGTCGACGGCGGAATTCACCAGGACACGGTGGCGGACGTGGTGCGCGCCGGTGCTGAGATTCTCGTTACCGGAAGCGCTATCTTCGAGCACGGTAATCCTCGGGAAAGTGCCAGGCAACTCCTGAGATCCGCCCTCGAGGCCACAGGATGATGACCTGTTCGAGATCTCTCGTCTGTGGTCGCGGGAGCCACTGGCGCTGATGGTCCCAAATCTTGAGATCGGCTCCGATCGCCATCAAACTCTGCCGGAAGGAATTCAACAGAATTGGCGGGCTTCAAAAAAAATGAATCTCTGGAAGAGTTGACAATCGTCTTGGCGACGATCGAAGTGGGACTGAGAAAAGCGGAAATATCGATGGCGACGGACAGCAATGATGCCCACCAAGTACGCCTGAAGCTGCGCGCTGCTCAACGTGCACTGCAGTTAGTCAAACCCGGAATGACGGTGGGGCTGGGCTCTGGGTCAACTGCAGCGCTTTGGATCAAGCTTCTTGGCGAAGAAGTGCGTGACCGAGGCTTGGATATTCGTGCTATAGCAAGTTCAGAGGATAGCGAACGCCTGGGGCGAAGCTATGGAATACCATTCGTCAATTTTGAAGAGTGCCGAAGCCTCGACCTGACTATCGACGGAGCGGACGAAGTCGCACCCAAGCTCGCACTAATCAAGGGAGGCGGCGGCAAACTTCTACGCGAAAAGATTGTCGCCAGCGCATCGAAGCGGTTCGTTATCGTTGCCGACGAGTCGAAACAAGTGGAGAAGCTTGGACGCTTTCCCTTGCCAGTTGAAGTGATTCCGATGGCCGCACCATTAGTCAGTGACTCACTTCGAGAGCTCGGCTTTACACCAACTATTCGAGTGAAACGGGACGGAACACGCTATATCACAGACGAAGGAAATCTAATTCTCGACTGTTCCGGCGTTCTTATCGAAGACCCGGACAATATCGCGACCAAGATCGACTCGAATCGTTGGAGTGGTGGAACATGGCCTTTTCCTGAACATGGCCAACCTTGCTCTGATTTCGGGCGAGCAGAGGGTAATCGAACGTTCTACCTAGCGAGAAAATCTGGAGTTTCAGCGGTCGATCTGTTCGACTGACCATCCTTGCCGCTGGCGAACGTTTTCTTTCTGCATCGTGCAGCATTCAAGTTGACGGCGGAATTCACCAGGACGCGGTGGCGGACATGGTGCAGGCGGGACTCAAATCCTTGTCGCCGGCAGCGCTGTGTTCCAGCACGACACTCGGCGGGAAACTGCCAGGCAGCTCCTTGCGTGCGCGCGCACATAGCAATTCATCGTGTCTACTGGAATTCGCGTTCCGGCCATACCAGCGTCAAAAATAACGCCACAGCAATTCCGATCGAGACCTCCGCAAACCGATGAAATGCGATTTGCCATGCGAAGCCCGTTCGCGGCACCAAGAGCACAATCGCCAGCGCAATCCCCCCAAATCGATAGACGCTTCGATCGGATTTCGTCGCCGCGCAAAGCAAGCCTAAAATGAACATGCCAACGCCCAATGCAAGTACGCGTGGCCCGAAGTGAGTTGCCGCAATTGCGCCCACTAAGGAACCAAGCGCCGTTCCGACGAAACGCTGCCACGAAACGGCGAACGCCGCACCAAGCGACGACTGCACAATCACCAGGGTCGTAATAGGCGCCCAATACGCTTCTGGCAACCGGAATAAACGCGCGACCAACAATGAGGCTACCGCCGCCACCGCGGTGCGAGCGGAGAGCACTAGTATCGGTCGGTCCTTCCACGCGACACCTTCACTCACCACTTTCACGCACCGCCGCAACCAATCATCGAACGCTAGCACCAGTATTTTTGAGTCGAGTGCAAGCTCCATTTCTGTCAGCGAGCAAGTGCACCGCGCAGTACGGCGCCTCAGTTTTTCGGCAGCTCACGTGCGAAAAACAATTTTCCGCCTAGGTGTACCGCTCGCTGTTCGGCTTAGATCCAACCAACCCGTAGAACAAAATGTACAGGTAACAAATCACGGGGAGAATAAACGCGTGGTGGAGCCCCACATGATCTGCAATGACGCCCTGGATCACGGGAAGAATTGCACCACCAACGATCGCCATGTTCAGGATCCCGGAGCCATTCCCCGTCAGGGGGCCCAGTTCTGCGATCCCCAAACTGAAGATGGTCGGGAACATGATCGAATTGAAGAGCCCGACCGCCAGAATGGTCAACATCGCCGTATGCCCGCCCGTGATCATGGAAACGCTAATCAGCACCGTGGCAAATAGCGCGCAGAGCGCAAGGAGATATCCGGCCTTGACCCGCTGCAGAAGTGGTACGCCAAGAAAGCGTCCAATCAAGGAACCACCCCAGTAGAACGAAACAAAACCCGCAGCGGTCTTAGCGGAGAAGCCCGCAATCTCGGGTAAACCGAAATAATTCACTAGAAAGCTTCCGATGGAGACCTCTGCGCCTACATACGAAAAAACCCCAAGCGCGCCCAAGAGCAGATTGCGATGCTTCCAGATCGAATCGTTGACGGTCTCTCCGGGGCGGTACGCTGCGGTTTCGATTTTGGGAAGCTTGAACGTTCCGATCACCAGCGCCAACAACACCAGCGCGATGCTGATTACCGCGTATGGCGTCTTGACGGAGGAGGCTTGTTGCACGCGGTATGCATGCAGCGCTTGCGGCGCGAGTTGTCTTAACCGTTCGACAGCCAATGGTGCAGCGCTCAGAATCAGTAGCCCTCCGATTTTCGGGGCGATGGTGGTACCGAGTGAGTTGAAAGCCTGTGTCAGATCCAGCCGACTCGATGCCGTTTCAGGTTTACCCAGCAAGTCCACGTACGGATTAGCCGATACCTGAAGACCGGTAATTCCCGTGGCGAGTACGAGCAGCGCGGTCAAGAACAGCGGATAGGAAACAGCAGAGGCGGCGGGCACGAACAGCAACGCTCCGACAGCCATGGTTAGCAGGCCGACCACCATGGTCCTCTGGTAGCCGATGGTGTTCACGATCTTCGACCATGGCACGGAGAATAGAAAGTAGGCCGAGAAGAACGCAAACTGGACCAGCATGACTTGCGCAAAACTCAGATCGAAAATTGACTTTAAGTGGGGTACCAGAATGTCATTCAGGCTGGTCACAAATCCCCACATGAAAAACAGCGTGGTGACGATGGCCAACGGGCGGTTGTAATTTTGCGCCAACGAAGTGCTCGCTGCGCCCTGCGCCGGTTTCGAACTGGTAGTGACTTCTCGAGTTGCCATGGTCCTCACCTCATCTTCCCGATCGTTATCGGCGCAACACGCGCGATGAGTTTTCTCTATCTCGCGTTTCACACTCTGGAGTTCCTAGAAACCACCGCCTACCACCAGGTTTCCGCTTGCACTCCATACGTCAGCCCGCTGGTTCTGTCCTCGAACGGGACTCCGCCGACCAGACCGCGGAACCCGTTCGACCAATTCGCGTAGGTCAGGAACACACGCAGCACCGGCCGGCTGAAGAACTTGCGGCCTGCCCCGATTTGCGGCGCGATCGTGAATTTACGGAGCCATCCGTCGAACTGCATGTTGCCACTTTGCGTAGTGACGAAACCCTCGGTATGGTCAAACCCGGCCTCAAACGCCAGGGAAAAATACTTGGTAAAAAACACCTCTGGCCTCACGCCGAACGAAGCCCAGTCGTTGAACCCGTGTCCCGGTTGCCCGTCCCGCTTTCTCTGGAAGATGAATATCGGCATGATGGCAAATCGGTCGTTGGGCTGAAGAAGGAAGTGTTCGGCTATCAGCAATCTCTCGGAATTCTTCAGGAACGGGTTCGGGTCCTCGATGGACGTGCTGAAATTGCTCGCCACTCCCTTTCCATACTGGATGGAAAACGTGTGGTAGCCTCCATGCCATTCGAGCCGCTGGTGGCGCAGCCCAAACGCATAGCCATTGGCGGTGGGGATTACGGCGCCTGTTTGCAAAGTCCCGCCCCTCGCCGTTGCGAAATCAAGCCACGCGCCCCACAACCCAAATGGTCCTTTGAGGTCGTAAAAACGGATGTCGACATTGCTCTTCGCGTAGTTCCCGTTCTGCGTCACCACATCGGGCCTCGCACCAGCGAGGTATGCCACGGACATCTTGCCGACACGAAGATTCCAATCCTCGATGCCAGCCCCGTAACCGCTCATGTCCAACGGATAGAAGTCGTCAATCTCAATATGCTGACGGCGGTAAAATCGTTCGCCGGCCCAGAACTTTGCATCAGGTTGGCTCTCCAGAATGTTTCCGGCCCGAACGAACGCCTCCCGCAAACGGAACTGGTCATTCCCCGTATTGCCGGGAAAGTTTGCATAACTCGCGGAGTTCGCCGTGTTCGCTTCGATCATGACTTCCGTTTTCAGCCACGCCTTGTCGCCATTGTGTTCGGGGTTCAGCCAGTTGTTGACGAAAATGAATTCTCCGTACGTTTCTGCTTCGTTGCCCAAGCGATATTTCGCGTCCGCTCCCGGAGCCTGAAACGCGACTTGCGACCCGCCCTTGCCGTTGAGGCCATATCCCGAACGAAAATATCCGTGGAACTCGAAGGCGCCCAGCTGCTCTTGAAGCTTTGAGATCCTCGATTCCGACTCATTGAGCAGGTCATACGTCGGTTCTGAAGGCAGTTGACCTTGATACTCTGCCCCGACCTGATCCGACTGTCCCAGAGCGGCTTTTCGAGTTGACTGCTGCGCGGCCAGCTCGACCGCGGAGATAGTTCCCGCGCTTGCTTCTTCGTTTTCCTCTTTTTGTTTTTGGATTTGCTGCTCCAGAGCAGCGATTCTTTGCTCAAGATCGCGCGTGGTCGCCTCGTACTGCTGCTTCAGCTGCTGCAATTGCTTCTGCAAATCCTCAGGTTGCTGCGCAGCAGACGGCAGGGCCCCCGCAGCGACCAGCATGACGATCCACGGCGTTCGCTTAAGGCACAGTGAGATCCGCATTTTTCTGTCTCGCACACGCGCCACCCGGTAAATTTCCGAACAGTCAAGCTTTCGCGGAACGTCCGCTCAATACGAATTTCTCGATCGCGTTCGCAAATCCTTCCTCTTCGCTTGTGGAAGTGACATAGCTGGCCGAGGCCTGAACTTCGGAGCTCGCATTACCCATCGCGATGCTCAATCCGCTCTTCTCGAACATCAGCACGTCATTCGGCATGTCTCCGATGGTCGCGATCTCTTCCGCCGGAATTTTCAATAGTTTCGACATCGCAAGCACGACCCCGCCTTTGTTGGCCTGAGGATGCGTCACATCGAGGTAGTAAGGCTGCGACCGCGCCGCGGAAATGTGCGTCCCACCGGCTTGCTGAACGTCCTTTTCGCATTTCGCCACGCGGTCGAGATCGTCACTAATGCCGACAATCTTCGCCACACGACCGAGGAGTCCGGCAAAGGTCTTCACTACGGCGGGAGGAAATTTCACCGTCCACTGCTCTCGAGCAACGTGCGCCGCGTTCGCGTCGCGCACGAACCATCCGGTGTCCGTGTACACCCACACATCGAGACCGTGATTTTCGATGACCTCGATTACTGTCTCCGGAACCCCCGCTGGAAGAAACTTTTGATCGACGACCGTACTAAGGTCGGGTTCGATCAACACGCCCCCATTGAACGCCGCCAGGGGTTGAGTGAGCTTCAGCGGATCAATCAGCATTGCCATTCCTCGCGGAGGGCGACCGCTCGTGATGCTGAATTCGATTCCCGCTTGATGCAAACGCAACACCGCGTCGGCCGCGCGCTTGGTGAGAATTTTTTCCTGTGTAACCAGCATTCCGTCGACATCGGCGATCACCATCCGGATCGCCTGAGTCGCGTGTCCATTCTTCGCTGCCATCTTCAACCTCATTTCCCGGTATTCCATTCGGATCCCGACTGCCTACTGCTCCTGGTAGTTCCACAACAAACCGCCGTCGACAAAAAACGTTGACCCCGTAACGTAGTCGGACTCTTCCGAAGCCAGGAAGCTTGCGAGTCCCGCGACGTCTTCCGGTTTGCCAAGCCTTCCGAGAGGGATGTTCCCCAGGAGTTCCTTCAGCTTCACCGGGTCATTCAGGAGTTTTGTATTGATGGGAGTTTCGATCGCTCCAGGCGCAATCGAGTTGATCGTGATCCCGTTTGGCGCGAGTTCGATCGCCAAGTTTCGCGTCAGCATCTTGATTCCTCCCTTGCTAGCGCAGTAGGAGGCGAAGTGCGGGAACGGCAGTTCTTCGTGCACCGAACTGATGTTGATGATTTTTCCGCCGCGGCCTGCTTGCCGGAGATGACGCACGACCGCTTGCGTGACGAAAAACATGCCCTTCAGGTTGACGTTCAAGACCGCGTCAAAATCCTCTTCCGTCACGTCCCAGAAGTCCGCCCGTTTTTCGAGGCCCGCATTGTTGACGAGAATGTCGATCTTGCCGAGGGCGGCGACCGCCTGCTCGACGAAATACTGTCCGTCGGTAACTTTTCCGACGTCCGCCTGAAAGGCAGCGGCGCGCCGCTTCGTGGACGTAATGTTCTCCACAACTTCGTCCGCGCCCTTTTTGTTTTTGCGATAGCAAATCGCGACGTCGGCGCCTTCCTGCGCCAGCCGCACCGCGATCGCTCGACCGATTCCCTGATCGCCGCCCGTTACGGCGGCAACCTTTCCCGTCAGCCGATTTGGCAACACTCCTCCTCATGATTCTTTTCCTCGCAGAAAAGAACCCCATCCGAATTTTATTTTGACTTCTTAAATCGTCAGGCGACCGTGACCTCCGGACTCAAATAGACGTCCTGAATCGCGTTCAGCAACTGAATCCCCTCAGCGAGCGGCCGTTGAAACGCCTTCCGGCCGGAGATCAGCCCGGTGCCGCCGGCGCGTTTGTTGATTACTGCTGTAACCACCGCGTCCTCAAAATCGTTTGCGCCGGACGACGCGCCGCCGCTGTTGATCAATCCTGCTCGTCCCATGAAGCAATTCGCGACTTGATACCGGCAAAGATCGATCGGATGGTCGCTCGCGAGATCGGAATAGATGCGCTTGTCGAATTTGCCGTAACTCGAATCGCCGATGTTGAGCGCCTGATAGCCGCCATTGTTCTCGGCGAGCTTCTGCTTGATGATATCCGCCTCGATCGTCACACCTAGGTGATTTGCCTGTCCTGTCAGGTCCGCGGAGAGGTGGTAGTCCTTTTCCTTCTTGAACGCATTGTTGCGCAGGTAGCACCACAGGATTGTTCCCATGCCGAGTTCGTGCGCATGAGCGAAAGCCCGGCTCACTTCCACGATCTGCCGGTCGCTCTGCTCGGAGCCGAAGTAGATAGTGGCACCCACCGCCGCTGCGCCCATCTCATGCGCCGCATTCACCGTCGCAAAGAGCACTTGGTCGAACTTGTTGGGGTAGGTCAGCAGCTCGTTGTGATTGATCTTCATGATGAACGGAATCTTGTGCGCATATTTGCGCGCCACCGCGCCTAGAACACCATACGTGGAAGCCACGGCGTTGCATCCACCTTCGATGGCCAGTTTCACGATGTTTTCCCCGTCGAAGTAATCCGGGTTTTTCGCGAAGCTCGCGCCTGCCGAATGCTCGATGCCCTGGTCCACGGGCAGGATCGACATATAGCCCGATTTGCCCAGGCGACCATGATCGAAGAGCCGCTGCAGGTTCGTCAGAACCCGGATGTTCCGGTCGGACCCAATCCACACGCGGTCGATGAAATCGGGACCGGGAACATGGAGCCGTTCCTTCGCAATTTTTGGGGAGCGGAAACCGAGCAGCGATTCCGCTTTCGCGCCCAAGTGATATTCAATCGACGCACGCGCACCTGTTGCCATCCTTTTCTCCTAAACCGCACGCTTGGCTTGCGGCGCAAGCATGCTCGCCGCTGTAGGATCCACGAGCCACAAGACACTGCCATTGGGTGGATGAATGATCTGCGCCGGTAACTGATCCGGCTCGTAGGACCCTTCCAGGACCGCTTTGAGGGCGGGCGCCTTCTCCGCGCCATGCACGAGAAACATGACCCGCACCGCGTTGTTCAATACCGGAGGCGTCAGCGTGATGCGTTCGGTGTACAACTTGCCCACCCAGTTGCCGACCACAAGCCGCCATTCTTCCTTCAACGCCTTT
>Ga0073928_10005142_pt1 | contig 18587 bp, 20 predicted proteins | sample PaiPotPPA55metaG_FD_76969 | JGI IMG/M metagenome (GOLD analysis project Ga0073928, IMG submission 76969) | Iron sulfur acid spring bacterial and archeal communities from Banff, Canada, to study Microbial Dark Matter (Phase II) - Paint Pots PPA... ... | reverse complement strand
TCAAAGAAGAGAAATTTCTCCGCGAGATTTCATTGGTCGGCGCCGCGGACGAACGCGAGCACAAGGAGCTCACGGTCCTGCGCTGCTTCGAGCGCATCGGCTTTTATGTAGATAAGGGATTTATCGATCCCGACGTCGTTTACGTGGTTGCGTCGGGGCGCGTTCAAGTGGCGTGGCACGCGCTCAAGGACGTCGTCGCCGTGCATCGGAGCATTGCTGGGGGCCTGATCTGGTTCAATTTCGAACAACTCTACAAGGGTTGCCTGCAGTGGATGCGCGAGCACGATATTCGCGTCGACGATTGGGTGGCGCGAATGTTTCCTCACGACGCGAAAGAATCTGTGCGGTAGAACACGGGACTGCACTGCCTTGGAGAGATGGCAGAGCGGTTGAATGGGGCGGTCTTGAAACTCGCCCAAGGTCATTAACTCGCGTTGACTCCCGATCGCTGAAGTTCCGTCCCGTATGGAAAAAGCCGCGCATCGACGTCCCGGTGTTGCCCCTAACTACCTGCCGTTGCCTGAGCCATGGCAACTGTGATGGCGACTCCAGCGTTGTTCCGCTACGGGCGTCGGCCCTAAAGTGTTGCTCACCGTCCTCGAGACGCAGAAGTTCACGCGCGGCGTCACTGACTACGAAAGCGTGGCGATCGCGCGGGATGCGATAAGGAACAGTGTTAGCTAGCGTTATCTTTTCTTGGACTTTCCAGATAGTCGTCATTATCCCGACGAGATCTCTAGTGCCAGGATGGTCATCTAACGGCACGAGCTGTCACGAGCAAAAAATGAGTGTCCGGTGTTATCACACCTGCCCTCCTTACGCGTGGCGTACGGTTAGGACGAAGGCGGCCAGCCCGAGAGGCTAGGGAACTATTTGCGCAAGTTGCACTCGGTAATCACTCCGTGGCGGGCGTAGTCGACCCTAACTGAGCGACGCGCACGCGAACGTAAACGACGATGCCGATGTGAATAGCGATGGCGATCGCCAACGCGAGGATCTGCTCCGGCACCGTGGCGCCGGCGCCCAGAAGTACAGCGTATGTCCAGATGCCGAGTGGAGCGAAGATCACGACCGACGTCCACACGCCGGGATTGTACTCTCTGCGAACGAGTGCCATCAGCACATGCAGTGTGCCGTTGACGAGCGCGAGATCCACTGCGATCAGCCCGAGCCCGGGGGAAACGTACCGGGCAAGCGCGAGGGCAGCAAGATCGACGCCCCACACCCCTATCGAATTGATCCAGAACGCTGCCATGGGCGACAACGCGATACACCCGCCGGCCAGCACCCGGTTCACGTAGCGGCAGAAGCAGTTGTCGTGATGCTCTTCGAACTGGTGAATCATGTAGGCCGGCAGCTGCGCGAAGACAAGCGTCAGGGCAAGTCCAGCCACCGAGTAAAACACCGGAAGGACCGCAATCAAGAACAGGCTCGTCATAAGGCCAGCCGCCGGCCATTGCCAGCGATCGACCAGCCAGCACTTCATTGCAGTCATATTGTCGCGCAAGCCTCCGAAAAGCCCAGATGGCGCGCGTTCGTGCTCTTAACGCGCAAGAACTGCAGATTTATCAGGTCCAGTACAACTTGAAAGACAACAGCCTCGCCTACTCAGATTCACCGAGCAAGTGTTCAAGCTTCCGACCCCTAGGTTCGACCGCGTCGAAAAGGCCGCCGCCTTCCGTTACCAAATGCTACCAAATCACCTTAGAGCAGAGGTTTCTGCTTGGCGATAGTGCGGGAATCCCGCACAAAATCTGCGCTTGCGGGACATGGAGAGATGGCAGAGCGGTTGAATGCGGCGGTCTTGAAAACAGCTACCGTCGTCCCGAGACGTCCCTGCAAGTGGCGACTAGTCTGGATGCATAAGCGTGGCGAGACGTCCGAGGACCTACGGGAGCTTAGGGCGTTAGCAAAACGTTAGCAATTCGACAATTTGCTAACGGGCATGCCGCGGCTGATACGCAATCGCCAGGCCGCGGATCTGACCTGATTGCGTGAGGCCGGATCCATCAGTAATCCGGATGATGGCGTTGCTGCCTAAGGGATGGTCGCCGTGCGAACGCCTGCGGCCGTGGGAAGACAATTATAGGTACGTCCGTCGAGCTTACGACCGGCGGCTTTCTTTCGTGCTCCGCCCCACTGCTTGAAGAAGAACGGAACCCGCGAAACCCTGCATTGACGCCGCACGTCGCGGACCCAACTTGCGCGTATCGGTCTCGCGCCAGAACCGCTCTCGCCTCCGACAATCACCCAATCAATGCCCTTCAACGGTAGTAGTGGAAGAGCCAGCAGCAGCGGTTCACATGATAGAAAGCGGATCGCCGCTGGAACGGCTTGCAAATGAGCGATTCGCCAGTAGTACTGAGGCGTTTCAACGCTAACGCCGACCCATATGTTGGCGGGAAACACCAGGCGTGGACTGAGACGGCGTAGACGCTCCGGTCGTTTGGTTAAGACTTGAAAGCGATGCCAGAATGCCGCCTGCATAGTCCTAAAACATTGAATGATATAGCCGTCCGGGACGTCGCGGTGGAACAGGTCACTCATGGAATTGACGAAGATCATTAGTGGTTTCTTCCAGGTAAGCGGCTGTGTTAAGCGTTCCGGGCGCAGCGTAAGATCGAAACCGTGCTCGTACGGGTGCCCGACTACGCCGCGCCAGCGTTCCGCAAAGGTCTCAGCGTAGCAGTGATCGCAACCGGTGCTGACTTTGGTGCAGCCAGTGACAGGGTTCCAAGTTGCGTCGGTCCATTCGATGGTCGATTTATTCATGGGGTTTTGGTTGGGATGCTCCGAGACAGTTGGTCAAAAAAGTTGAGCTGCGACGAGCTTACCGTTCGGCCGCGCTTGCGCTCAGTGTGGTCCGAATAGTTTAGCGAGAGGGCTGGCTGGTTGCGACATTCGCTGTACCAGTGCATCATTTCCGAGTGTTTGTCAAAGTGGCCGTAGCCAGTATCCTGCGCTCGCCGTAGGACCGCCTTCACCTGTCCGCGATCTAACGGATATTCGTCAAGGCGCACAATTTCGTCCAGCTTAATCTCTCGACCGCAAAAGCGCTCGAACAGCCATTCCGCAGCCCTGTCTCTCTGCGTGATCGTCAGGGCACGGCTCGTCCGCGGTTCGCGGATTGTAGAGGCATACGCCTTACGGAAAGCGGTCTGGGCTACGCGTGCATGCGTCAAGTGTAAGAGATACCGAATCTGAGCGTCACTCGCGCGGAGCGCGCACGTGTACCGATACGGAAAGAACGGTGACATGGAATCTAAGTAGGCGCGAGCCAGTTCAAACAGTTCTTCGTGTTCATTTGATCCACTTGGCGCGCTCTCCCATCTGCTATCGCCGTACAGATCGTTAAGTACGCGACGATCCGCGCTGCGAGCTTTCGGGTTTGTCCTGGGACTTCGGATTGCAGAGCGCATTCGCTGGATCGCCCTGACGTCGAGGTTAACAATAATCTCTGTGCTGTGGCCTCCGCGAAGCAATGGGGCAAGCTTCGCTCGTGGAATTCCGGAAACGCTGTATGGATCAATGAGCCACAGGTTACAAAACCTGCCGCCATCCGCCTTACGGGCCTCTCGAAGAATAGGCTCGATCCGGTTAACGAAATCGTCCTGAAACACGCGCACGTCAACTTTGTCGGGATAGACTTGCGCGTCCTGAAACTCCGCCACTCGCGCGGTCAATCGAGTACAAGCTGTCCCATCAATGTCGACAAGCCGAACTCTTACCTCAGATTGGCGAAAAGCGCGCTGAATCGCCCGCGCCTCGATGCACGCTTGAACAGCAGTTCCGGGAACTTGACGGCGAGGATTTTCGAGGCTTAGATGGCCGCCCGCCCCGGAGCAAACGTCCACGACAAAGATCTTGCTTGCATCAACACGCCCGCGTTTGCCGGCGCTCGAAATGATCCCGAGGTAAGCACCAAGGTAGCGCCGCCAAACCTCGAGCTTGTGCTCGGTTTGGAGGTGAAACTCAATGAATTTCGTCTCGTCCCTGTGCAACTTTGCAGATGCGTGAGCATCACTCTTGCCGTGTAGCATCGATATCCCAACATTATCAGTAGTATTCTATTGCTGCCGTTGCGGCGGCACAGCCCTAGCGCCGCGCCGACCAGCAGTAGGTAGGCATGGGGTTTCGTCCCCGGGCCGACCCGTTCCGTCGCCAGAAGAGACGTGATACTCTGGCTGCTAGGCCAAATGGCACCCGCAGGCCGCGCGAACAAGGCAAACCTACGTAAAGGCCGGTTTGTTGCAGCCCCAGCGGGATTTGAACCTTTAACTTGAGTTTCTGGCTGTTCCTTACCACGACTCAAGAGCTCGATGGCATAACGGTTTTGGCGCAAAGGTTATCCTGGCGGTCCGCGCAAAAAACACCTGGTTCTTGACCCATCTGTTATCTCTTGTGACACAAGCGAGATAAATGCGTCGCGTTTGGGGCAGTATTGGGTCAACTGTCCGATCGGGCGTCCCACCGCAGAACGGCATTCGCCATGACTCGATCGCCTTTTGGGGCGGAGCGCATGCGGTAGGTACGATATTCCGTGCGATGTATTTTCCAGCCTCGCGTGCTAGGACCATAGCAAGAGAGCTCGCACTAGGAGGAAAACGGACCGTCAATTGTGCGCTTTAAGCGATGCCCTATCCCGAGTGCCGACGTTCTGGCATCGTAGCGTCCGCAACAACGAGTCCATCGTGCAGCCGGATCACGCGGTTGGCGTGCGCCGCGACAGTCTCGTCGTGCGTCACCATGATGATCGTTCGGCCGGCGGCGTTCAGTGAGCCGAAGAGCTGCATGATATCTTCGCTGGTTTGCGAGTCGAGGTTGCCGGTCGGCTCGTCCGCTAGCAGGACGGCCGGGTCATTGACCAGCGCGCGCGCGATCGCGACGCGCTGCTGCTCGCCGCCCGAGAGCTCGCTGGGCTTGTGCCGGGCGCGGTCTGCCAACCCGACGTCCGAGAGGCGTTCGCGCGCGGCCTCAGCACGCTCGCGTCCGCCGATGCCGGCGTAGAAGAGGGGCAGTGCAACATTTCTGAGCGCATCAGTGCGCCCCAGCAAATTGAACCCTTGAAAAACGAAGCCCAGCTTTTGCAAGCGGATCTGCGCCAGTTCGTTATCGTCCAGCGACGACACGTCAACGCCGTCCAGGAGGTACGTCCCGCTGGTCGCCCGATCCAGGCAGCCGATCAGGTTCATCAGGGTCGATTTTCCGGATCCTGAGGGCCCCATGACCGCGACATACTCGCCAGCGTCCACGGTGAACGACACGCCGCGCAGCGCCGGCACCTCCAGCGCGCCGGTCGAATAGACCTTGGTGACCTCGCGCAAGTCGATCGCGCGGGCGCCGTCATTCATAGCGCAGGGCCTCGATCGGATCCAAACGTGCGGCTCGGTAGGCGGGGTATGTTCCGAATGCAATCGTGACCAAAATCACAAAGCCAGTTGAGATCAGCGTCGCTTGCAGCCATGGAATCGAGCTGACCGTTCCCGATAGTTTGACGAGCGCCAGCGCATTGACCGCGTATCCGACGCCCAACCCGAGCGCCAGGCCGATGCCGCACCCGATCCCGCATAACAGCAGTGCTTCGATGAAGAACTGCCACAAGATCTGGCCGTGACGCGCCCCGATCGCTTTGCGGATGCCGATTTCGCGCGTGCGTTCGGTCACGGAAACCAACATGATGTTCATGATGCCGATCCCTGCCACGACCAAGGATACCGCTCCGATCAGCGCCACGATCAGCGTCAGCACGGTGAAAAGAGCACTGATGAAACCCGTAATCGTTTTGCGGTCGATGGTAAAGTATTGGATGTCGGCCGCGTTTTTACGAATCTTCCGCAATTCTTTTACCGTCGCAACTTCCGTTTCGCCGATCGTGCCGATGTCGGCAACGTAAAACACGCCTGCCAATATCGAACGACCTTGGAGCCAGTCGCGCTCGTACGTTGTGTACGGTAGACCGATGTCCCCGCCTTGATTGGCATTCAAAATGCCGGTTCGCGACGCCGCGAGGACTCCAATAACAACATATCGGCGCGCGCCGATGTGGACGCTCTCTCCGATTGGATCTCTGCCGTCTGCAAAGAGGCGGCGGTAAATCTTATCCGAGAGGATACAAGCTGGGCGGCTTTGGGCGACGTCGGAGGGCATAAGGTTCTGCCCGTACTGGAAGAGCCGGGTTTCAAAGCTTTGCGGTGAGGCCGTGTACACCGTAGCCGGCGAGTGAACATGCCTGGCGTGCGCGACGAGGCGCACCAGCGAAAACGGCTGCGCGTCCACGATATTGGGAACCGTGCGCTTGACGGTCTGTAAATCGCGTAGATGAAGCGCAGCTTTTAAGAAGTTACCTTGCCGGGGATTTGGTTGGACGAAGAAGCTCCTGTCGCCGAAATTTCCGAGTACGCCCTCCACCGCCCCCGACATGCCGCTGCCAAGTACTTGTATCGCGATCACGGCCCCCACGCCGATGATCAGGCCCGTGATCGTGAGGAGGGAGCGAATCTTGTTTTCGAGCAGCACGCGCAGCGCTTCTTCGAGATACATCACGAGCGGAGCGCCTCGATCGGATTCAAACGCGCCGCGCGCAGCGCCGGATAGATGCCGAAAACGATGCCTACCGTGATAGAAAAGATCAGCGCGACGCTCACGACCAGAAGATAGGGCACGATCGCTTGTCCGAGGGTCCGGCTAATCAGGACGGCCATCCCGACCGTCGTCAGGATGCCGATCAGCATGCCGACGACCCCCCCGCCCAGGGCTAGCAGCAACGATTCCATCAAGAACTGCAGGATGATATCGCGGCGGCTCGCGCCAATCGCTTTGCGAATGCCGATCTCGCGGGTGCGCTCGACCACCGAGACCAGCATGATGTTCATGATGCCGATGCCAGCCACGACCAGTGCCACTGCTCCGATCGCCGTCAAGCCGGCGGCGATGATGCCGATGGCGCGCTCCAAACCGCCGACGATGGCCCCGAAGTTTTGGTTCAGATACTTGGTACGGCTGCCGTGAATGTGTTGTAGAGCCGCGATCACTGCGTCGCCGGCAGCATCAACGTCTGCGGCCTCTTTCGGGTACACCGTCAGCGCGTCAACTGGTCCCGGCTGCATGCGGTGAAAGGTCGTATAGGGGATCTCGGCGAACGCGCTGGTAGCCGAGCTGAAAAGACTCCCTTTGACGGGGTCGTACACGCCGACCACTTCGAAGCGCGTCCCGTTGATGTCAATGAATCTCCCGAGCGCGTCTCCCATAAAGAACTTGTCGTCCAGGTCGGGGCTCAGCGTGCAGACGTGGGCTCCGCCGCTGACGTCGTCGTCGGAGATACGGCGACCGGCGCGCATCGTCAGCGAATCAGTGTGGTAGCCGCTGGCAGAGTAGATCCCTTCGTACGCGTGAATGCGGTTGGCAACCATTTCATAGGAGTTTTGATACGTCGGCTCGACCTCGCGCACGATGTCCTGTGTCGCGTTTTGCACTTGCGCTATATCGCGGTATTGTAGCGCCGCCATCACCGGGTCGTCCTGATTCTCGTCTACGCTTATTTGAATCGGTGGGACTCCGAAGGATATGATTTGGGCACTGATGCCGGTGCTTGCCGCGTGACTGATTCCCAGCACGGCGATGACCGACGAGGTTCCGATGATCATGCCGAGCATTGTGAGGATCGAGCGCATGCGGTTGCGCCAGATCGCTTCCAGCGCTTCGCGGCCGTAGGCCAGCAGCCGGCTCACGGACTGGGTGAGGCAGCGGGAGAAGCGCTTTCCTGTTGCGCGAGGACGGGCGTTCCGTCGAGCGAGCTTGCAGCCTTTTGCGCTACGATCACGTCCCCGATTTGAAGCCCTGCAGCAACTACCGAGCTCGTATCGTTGGATGGCCCAACGTGGACTGGTTGCTTGCGTGCGATGCCTTGCCGCACGAGATACGCGTACTTCTTGCCGGCTTCGTGCACGATAGCGTCGTTGGGCATGACGATCGCGCGCGGCAAGTCGGTCGTCAGAATGTCAACGTCCACGCTCATACCGTCACGCAAAAAAGGCGGCGGCCGGTCCAACCGTATCGTCGTGATGACCTGACGCGCCGTGCTCGACGGGTCGTCCGATTTCTGCGCGATCGGCGATATCTCAACGACCCGCCCGGCCAGTGTGCGGCCAGGAAAGTCTTCCCCGGTGATTTGCGCGCGCTGTCCGAGGCGTACATCGATGATATCTTGCTCGTCGACTTTCGTACGCACGACGAAACCGTGGTCGCCCGCAAGCGTGAAGAGCGGCTGCCCGAGCTCGATTGGGTCGCCCGGTTGCAGCGGTCGCAAAGGGTCGCTCTTCTGGGCAGCCACGCTCAAAACGGTGGCGGCGTAGGGCGCGCGAATCTGAGTGGCTGCCGCTTGTTCCCGGGCGAAGCTGGATTCCGAACCGGCGCGGGCCGCCTCGGCGTTTGCTGCAGCGACGTCTCCGCCACCCACTTGAACCTGCGCTGCGGCAAGCTGCGCCTGCGCTTGCGCAAAGTTTTCTTGGGCGGAACGCAGGTTGTCGTGCAACACTTCTTGCGAGCGATACAACTGGCCGCTAAGAGATGTTCGTTGCAAGCGCGCCTGATCGTACGCGACTTGCGCTTGATCTAGCTTCGCCCTCGCTTGATCGAGCTGGTCTCGCGAAATCGCCTTGTTCTTGAAGAGATCTTGGTCGGCTAGCCAAATGCGCCGTGCCTCGCGCATCGTCGTTCCGGCATTTGCCAGATTGGCATTCGCCTGCGCGCGCTGATCGGCTGCTGTCGTGCCGCCGTATCCGAGGCCCGACTGCGAACCGTTCGCGAGATCCTGTTGCGCTTGCGCAAGCCGCGCTCGCGTGGTTTCGAGATTTGCTTCCGCTTGTGCAATATTCGCTCGGCCGTTGGCGCCCGCACTTTGCGCTTTGGCCGCAGCCGAGCGGTATTCCTGAGCGCTGCTTTCGGCGTTGGAGAGGATTTGCGCGTTATCGATCGTTGCCAGCAGCTGGCCAGCGTTTACGCGATCGCCACCCTTGACAAAGATCCGACCAACGTTGCCAGAGATTTCGCTCGCAACGGTTTGGGTTTGGGGATGCTGGACAACGCCGTTTTCGGGCAATTTGATCGTAAACGCGCTGTAGCGAATTGTTTGTTCGCGCACGGTTGACGCATCGCCGCCGCGCGAATGGCCGACGACGGCGGAAATGATTATCAGTAGCACTAAACCGCCGATAACAATAAGGATGTTTCTGCGCCGTGCGTTCATTCGAGGTCACAGATCCGTGACGGTAGAGAGTGGATCGAAAGCACCGAGTGCAATCCGGAGTTTGACGACAGCGTTGATGTACGCGATGCGCGCACTCAAGAGATCGTTCTGAACTTGTTGCGACGTTTGCTGTGCTGCAGCGGCGTCGGTAAGCGAGATCAAGCCATTCCGATATTGCAGTTGCGCGATGCGCGCCGATTCGACGGCCAGCTCAACCGCCTTGCGCTGGTAGAACAGAGCGGCGTGCGTGGTCTGTGCACTGCGTAACGACTGGCGTATATCAGCTTCCGCAGCGTTCTGCGCCGCCACGAGACTCAATTGTGCCGATGCGATCGACTGGTCAGCCGAGCGGTGCGCGGCGCGCCGAGTTCCGTAGTCGACGATCGGGAAAGAAAGTGTTGACGTCGCGCCAATTTGCCAGAAGCCCGGCATGCCACGCACAACGTTCGGGAAAGGCGCACCAATGCAGTTGATGTCCGAAGGGAACAGCTTGCACAGTGCGTTGAGCTGGTCGATCTGACTTTGCCTGTCCACGAAGCTGGTCGGTGACGTTTGACTGCCGAATGCTGCATTGATGCTGATTTGCGGCCGAAGATCAGTATCCAGACCGGCGCGTGACAGTTGTGCGATTGCAACGTTAGCCATGGCAACGGCAATGTCGGGACGATCGACTTCAGCGATTCGAACCAGTGACGCGACCGATTCGGATGGAAGTGGCGGTTCGGGCAGCTGGCTGCGCACCGCAAACTGCGTGTCGATCGGTGCCCCGATCTCTTGAGCCAGCAATTCGCGTGCGGTCTCGGTGTCGGATTGCGCGTTCAGAACGGAAACCTGTGCCTGCTGTACGGCGACGTCGGCGCGCAGTACGTCTACACCAGCGACTAACCCCGCCTTCTCTTTGGCTTGAGCTGCCGAGAGAAGCGCTTGCTGGTAAGCGAAGTTGCTCTGTGCTAGCCTTGCGCCGGCGCGCTTGTTGGCGATCGTGAAGAAGTCGTCGACAATCGCAGCGGTTATTTGGGCTTGTGTTTGGCGCAAATCCGCCAGCGCCGCCTCGACTTGACGCCTGTTTTGTTGTGTCAGGATTTGATTGAGCGATCCGTTATAGAGAGTCCATTGCGTTCCAATTTGAGCCGTGTTCTGCGAAAATCGCGCCGCCGGAGTAAGACCGAACTGCGCGAAGTTCCCGCTGGCATTGTTTTGACGGGCGAGTTGGTTTTGCAGACTCGCGGTTACGGGAGGAAACTCCGAGCTGTGCTGTTTGATATAAGTCGATTCGGCTTGCGCAAGGCTGTTTTGCTTAGCAGCGATCATTGCGTTATGCGTGAGCGCATAGCGCAACGCATCTTGTAGGGTCAGCTGACCGGCCCACGCGACAGGTGTCATCCAGAGGATAATGAGGCACGATGAAGCGGCACTCAAGAAGGGCCGAATCATGATCTCGACCCGGCCCACATCGAGAAAGCTGCGGCGATCAGCCAGATCAACGATGCGACCAAATAGGCGTTGATTTTCGAAGTGCGCGCTACGATCAGCATCGCACCTGCGGTCAGGTACAGCGTCCAGATAGAAAATGGATTGATGGTTGAAAAAAAGGCGACCGTTGCCGGGCTACCGTGAGGTAGTAGCCACCCTAAGCTCGGTATCGTAAGAAATGAATCCAATGAAGAATTGTATGTCGCCGGACCACGCACCAGCGCGATGATTCCGGTCGCCAGGTAGTAGAGTCCGAATCCCGGAATAGCGATGTTCATTGCGCAGGCCCACAAGATCTTGAATGTACCGGAGCCGCCGCCGATTGCGCTGGAGGCCAGCATGATCACTGTTTGGAAAAGCACGCTAAGCAGCAGAAAAATTGGGACGAACAACCACCCAAATCGGACCGCCGCCAAACTGTACGACTGGAGCTGCTGTCGTTGTACCTCACTCATTTGCGCGTACTGGGGGTTAGTGGCCATTTGATGCGCTATTGAAGCCGCAGTCCCGTGAGTTGATGCCGGCAGATTCATAACCGCTCCGACTAGGCCCAGCACACCTGCGATCAAGAATGCCCAGCCCCACGTGGGCGCGATCCGCAGCGTCTTGAAGGCTTCATGCGGCGCAATAATGACGTTCAGCGCTGTCGTGAAGCCGTTTTGACGCTCTGGTGGCGCGGAAGCATGGGCAGGCATGGGTCTCTCAGTCTCCACGGGCAAGCAAAAGCCAAGCGGGTTGATATTGATAATACGAAGGGAGCCCGCTAAATTCTTCAGCGGTCCCGGGCCACTGCCTTTTGTTTCGGTGCGCGCTTACCTGTTACGGGACTCCTTTCGCAAGACCGCCCGAGGACAATCGTGGCCAAAGTAAACGTTTCCCGCCCTTGGGTGATCCACGTCCAATTGCAGTTTGGAATGCGACTAGGAGGAGCACCTGGGAGGCCATTGAATATCCCACCCCTTACCGAAGCGTTCGCCTTATTTTGTAAGGCGAGCAATTACAATTTTGACGACCTTCGGGGGTTCGGTTTGACGACAGACCTGTTAGGCAATTGCCGCTGGATACGAGAGTCCTTTAAGGGCACAGGAGCCGAATGATTGAGAACTTATCGGCATCCAACTCGTTAGCGCGCTTTGAATCGACCGTTTTGGAGCGACTCAAAGATTCTAATCGGTTCGACGATTTCATCGCTTGTAAAGACGCTTTTGATGATTTGCTCCTGAACGGTGACCTGACGAACTATTTAAATAGCGAACTGAGCAAATCGCTGGGGGACCCTGCTTATTATCCCACGGCGGGGCCAGAACGCTCCCTGATGATCATCGATCGTCCGGAATACAAAGCCTTCTTGATATTCTTGTCCCAGATCGACATAGCCACCTCGGAGCAACGACGGTTTATTGCTGGAGCTACGGGCCACCAGATGATCGGTTGCATCTCGGGCAGTCCAATTACGTTCATGAAATTCCGGCAACCGAACCCTGAGCCATGCGAAGTATTCGACCGAGAACGCGGCTTGATTCGTGAAGCCGATGTGGTTATCGCAGCGGGCCAGACGGTCGTTTTCGAGGCTTCGCGAGATGCCTTTTGCCCAACCAAAAGCGACGCGTCTCTCGTCCTCCGCCTCACCACGACCCACCTGTGTCACACGCGATGGGACTACGACAAACGCACGGGCGAGCCAATTCGCGCAGTTGCCGCGTCTTTGGTCGATTCCCGCGTTGATTTCGCAGTGCGCACCTTGGGTCGGGTTGGCAATGCTGCGTCAGTTCCGGTTCTTGTGAACCTATGTGATCATCCGGCTCATTTCATTAGGTGGTCAGCGATTCAAGCATTGGCAATGCTCGCGCCGGACAAGGCCGTGTCGATGCTCGAGAGCGCCCGTCGCGACGTCCATCCGCACATCCGAGAAGCTGCACATCGAACCCTAGAGAGCATCAACCTACAGGAAACGCCCAGCAATGGCAATTACGATCGAATCCAGCAATAACAATATCGTAACTCTTGAAGAGTATCTCGACTTTATGCACAGGCATGTCGACGTTAGCGATCCTGATTCGCTGGCGTCCAGCGCAGCAATGTTCAAAGGGGTCCTCAATAACAAATCACTTCTAACGGATCGTTTGAACAAGGAACTGGCGTCTGCGCGCGACTATCAGGGGAACAACACGTATTCGGCTCACGTCATGCTACTCGAACTTAACGAGAAATTCATCGTTCGTGCAAACGTATGGGAGCCGGTAAGAAAATACCAACAAGAGTGGCTCACGGATGACGAAGCTTTCTCCTACCTTTACGTTCACGATCATAACTTTACTTTCATGACGGGCGGCTACCTCGGCGTGGGTTACGAAACCACGATCTGGGAGTGGGACGGCCTAGAGCTGGTTCCCGAGGCTGGGCAACAGGTTGAACTGCGCTTCCTCGAGCACACGTCTCTTCCCGAGGGGAAGATCATGATTTATCGGTCTTCCACCGATGTGCATTGTCAGAAACATGCGCCCGAATTTTCCATGTCGCTGAACCTTCTAGTGCGTCCACGGCTAGGATGGCGGCCCCAATACGGGTTCGATGCCGAGACGTCTTGCGTGTTATCCGCGATTGGCACTGATATTTCTAGCCGCGCGACTCTGAGTGACATTGCCGCGTTCATGGCAAACGGTGAAACGGTTCAACTATTGTGGGACATCATGAAAGGGCACGCTGATCCCACCTTTAGATCTTCCGCGCTGCTCGCGCTCCATCGAGTCCGGGCGGTAAACCTAGAAGAGGCGCTGCGTCACGCTTCTCTCGATCGTGACGAGCAAGTGTTTTCGATCGTAGAATCCCAGTTGCAAGCAGCCAATGCTTGAAGTCGTAGACCTTCGAAGGAGCTACGGTTCGAAAGTTGCGCTCGACGGGTTGTCCTTGAGTGCGACTGCCGCATCAATACTCGCAGTACTCGGCGCCAATGGCGCTGGCAAGACGACAATGATGCGGGTCATGGCCAAAATTTTGCGGCCCGACAGCGGCAAGATCCTGTGGCGAGGACAACCGATTGACAAAGTTCCAAGCTCGTCCATCGGGTATCTGCCAGAGATCAGCGGATTGTATGCGGAGCAGCACGTGCAGGAGCAACTGGAATACTTCACCGCGCTGCGATGCAATCGAAGTTCGCTCTGGGTGCGCCAACGCATCCATGCTCTCGCTGAGAGGCTGAGCATCAGCCAGTTCCTGCACCGATCCCCACGAGACCTTTCTAAGGGCACCCTGCAGAAGTGCAACTTGCTTGCGGCATTGGCGCACGCACCGGAAATCCTGCTGCTCGACGAGCCTTTTTCGGGCTTGGACCCGGAGAGCCTTCAGCTCGTTACGGAGCTAACGCGGGAACAAGCGCAACAGGGGGCTATGGTAATTCTTTCGACACATCGGATAGAAACGCTTGAAGACGCTACGGACCAAGTATGCATATTGCAAGCTGGTCGCGTTGTTAAGACTGGCAAAATCGGCGCTATGCGTCAATCCAGGCTGTTAGACCGGCTCGTCCGAATGACTCGAGTTCCCGCTTACGAAGAATTATTGGCACGATTTGGATTGAAAGCTGTGCGCGTCACCGATGAGTTCTTGGAAGTGATATGCCCGAAGGCCATGAGGACTTCCGATCTCCTCAAGGAGGCCGTAGCATGCGGCCCCATCTCACACTTCGAAATCCTCACTGATCGAATCGCCGAGATTTATAAAAACTCAATCAGAGAGACCGCATCGATATGCTAAGACAGTTTATTCTTGTGGCAAGGCGCGAGTTTCTTATTCGCCTACGCGCGCGGTCGTTTTACGTTTCCACTCTGACCAGCATTCTTGTCATTGCGATGATCGCCTTGTTGCCGCAGCTTCGAACTGTTGCAGCCGGCTCCTTTTCCTCTGGCCGGGTCGTTACAATACGCATGACGTGCCGAGAGCAGAGACTCTGCGCGCATTTAGCAGCGGACCTTATGCGACAGCCAAATGCGCCGGCGCTCGTGAGTGCGATGCAGGATATGGGGGCTGTCGATGGCTATCTTTTTGTGCGTACAATGCCGAGCGGACGCATAAAAGGCGTTTTTCGAGAGCAGTCTCGGAACGCGAGCTCCGTCGAGGCATCGATCCGCATAGTGCTGCAAGCTGCAGGTTGGCGTTACCGGCATGCCATGCGTTTGCCGACCGATTCTGATTTAGTGGTTGCAGTAGACAGGCCGAGCGCAAAACCGATCGCACCGCCGCAGCTACCTCACGCGTTGGGCGTCAGTTTTATCATCCTGCTGTATCTCGCGGTCATAACCTACGGTATAATCATCGCAGGCAGCATCGTCGAAGAGAAGCACACGCGTACACTCGAGTTGCTTCTATCCTCCGCAAGAGCGCCTGCACTCCTGTGGGGGAAGCTTCTCGGAATAGGCGCGCTGGGTCTAGTTCAACTCTCGCTGACCTTGGCTGGCGTATCCGCGATAATATCCGGCGCTTCGGCCCTCAAGATCGGTCCCGTTACATCGGGCGCCTCCGAAGCCGTGCTGCCGACGCCCAGCGCGTTGGTGTTCGTTCTCGTGTTCTTTGTATTAGGATACTTTTCATTTGCCGCGGTTTTTGCCGCTTTCGGCGCGGCGGTGGCAGATGGAGAACGAATGCGACAATACGCGACTATCTTTTATCTTCCGCTGTACGCCGCGTTTTACTTCGCGCTCACTGCCGGCAACTCGCCACTCCCGTTCGAGCGGCTCCTATCCGTTCTGCCTCTCTTTAGCCCAATGATGATGTTCGCACGCCTAATGACTGGGGACATCGGCACCCTGGACCTGATCTCGGCGGTTATCTCGTCCTGTGCTTTCATCGCGTTAGCGCTCGTCGTCGCCAGCCACCTGTATACGACGCCAGCGCTGCTCAGACTTGCGCCCCGGGCATTTGCCCGAGGCGCAAAATGATTCATGCCCAAGCAGTTAGGCAGCAAATGTGCTTGCTAGTTCTTGTTTCCATGCGGGCCAGTAACGCTATAGACGACCATCGCTATGATCAAGAGAATCGCGCACGGGGCACCGAAGGTATCTGCTGCCTGAAGAGGCGCAACCGGCTCAGACAGGCGGCAGACAGCAAAAGGGGTCTTCACAGCTCATGTTTCCTTTCTACGGGCGAACGTCAGTATACACTATTACACATTATGAGTGATGGAGTTGTCTAGATGAGAACTAGGTCAAAATCTACCTTCATTGTTCATAATTTGTCTTTCGCGGTGTGCGAGTGATTCGGTCAAGAGTTATCGTGCAAAAGGATCCTGAGCCGCGCCAGTGATTCAGTCGAGGGTCGTCGTGCAAAAAGATCCTGAGCGTGAGCCGGCGTTCAATTTTGAGGCGTTTATTCGCCATGCTCCGGTACTGCTTGCTGCGAGGCGTCATGCCATACTTTCAAACATGTTAGCATATCTAGATGATCACCAGTCCGAATCCATCCCTTTGTCGTGGCTTGCCAAGTACGTGGGGGTCGAACCATCATCTCTTTCCCGCCTTTGCAGCCGTGAGCTGGGAATTACATGCAAGACCTTGATAAACACGTATAAGGTCTATTGCGCAGTCCTAATAATTGCACAAGAAGATATCGACATCGCTTCACTTAACGCGCGCGTAGGCTTCCGCGAAGGAGCATCACTGTGCAGAGCTTTCAAGAGTGTTACAGGCTTGACGCCGTCGATCTTTAAACAGATAGCTCAGTCGGCGCTATGGCGGATCGCCTTAGCGCCACGATCCCCGGAGACCAGCCACTCGCATGGTCGCTCCCGGATCGGTGCGGGGTAGTCGCCTCTATGCCGACGCGAGACGAGCTGCAGCCGATTGCGAGTGCTCCGGAGCGCGCCGCGGCCGAATCAAATGCCGATCCGAGGCCGAGCGCCGGCGGCGAACCATGCAAAGATGAGCGAGTGCCCATCGAACTAACGGCCACGAGCGGAGTCACTGTGCGGGTCATGATTCCGCGCCAGTGCGCTGAGCAGATTGCTCAAGCGCTCCAGATGTTCCAATCGGCTCAGGTATCCTACCCAGTGCCCGAACCGCCTGGAGATGTTCCGCTGTCGCCACTCTCGGCGCACGGTTAACTTAACGCAACACAATCGAGGGACAATTGCGCACAGAGCTCGGCGAGGCAGCGAACCATGGCAAACACGTCCGGCAAATTAGATTTCGATGACACATGGGCACCTAACGAAGAGACTCACGTCACTTTTCTGACTGGCAGCAGTCGTCGCGAAGGGCTGTTTCGAAGTCGCCGTAAAACCCGGGCGCAGATAGAACCCCGCCTTGAGCAGCCGCGGCGCTGGTGGCTGATGGTGGGCTTGGCTCTTCTGGCGATGAAGTTTGCAATTACTGGGCTTTGGATATTACAAGGTCATCACATGGCATCGATCCCCGCCCATGCCGTTGATGAAACACTTTGGTGGATGACAAAAATTAGCCCACCGTTGGCCGTCGCCGCCTTTGCCATGGACGCGCGCCAGAAGGGCAACCGCGTCTACGAACGGTTTTTCATGATGTTATTGCTCATTACCGTCGTGTACGGGACGATCGTGACATATGCGATGCTTCATGGCTGGAAGGGAACCCCTATTTGAGGATAATTTTTGTGTAGTCCTGAAGCGGGCAGACGCCGCTGACATGCCTAAACGGAGGCCGAACTGAAGAAAAACAACTAACTGTTTCAGCACGCGGGTTGAAATTTCGGGAATCAACTGGTGGTTCGGTGAGCAAATTGTCTGCTGCGTCTCTCAGGCGTGTTAGCTAAGACTTGATCGGACGGTTGGCGAAGATCGCGTCGCATCTTGCGGTGCGTAGCGGGTCGAGTGCTGGGCAGTTGATGCTTAAACAAACGTGCGCTTCGCCGGCGGCGACCGCAGCCAAAGCGAGAGCCGCCCTGGTGCTACGCTCAGCCCACCTTCGAAGCGGATGCCAAGGTCTTTACAAAGCGAATTGGGTCTGAGTTGAGCACTCTCAAAAGATCGAACAGTTCAATAACGTCCAAGCGCCTCTCTCCACTTTTCGATCTTAGCAACAAACGACTGCTGCTTACCAAGCGCCCTGGCTACCTGTGCCTGCGTAAGCTCGCTCCGCTGGCGCTCTTTAATCAGCAAATCGCACAGCCGTTTGTAACGGGCCGTGTAGATCGATTTGGTCATGCCGCCGATCTCACGGCTCATTATCAAACCTAGTTCAGGATTATCCCAAAAAAGGATAATCCACTACTGGCCAAAACTCACGTTCCATGTCTAATGCGCCAATGAGGGGCTGTCGAAGCGGATCTCAGGCGGCCGCCGCCCTCAAGGGGGGCGCGCTTCTCGAAACGTATCGGGCATCAAGTTTGCTGTAGTAGCCCCGCTTCATGTCGGCTTGCCGAATACATCGCGAAACTGATGAACGCCGAGGCTCGCTAGCCGGTTGTCCACGGATATGGCGATTTTTTTGGCTTCGCCACCGGCACTGACTGCATTCATCAGTATCGTTCGCAGCGAATCGCCGAATGTAATCGTTGAGGTTACCGAACCGCGCAATAACTCAAGCGCGATCCTCACGGTAGCATCAGGAATTGTGTGACTGATCTCAGCCAGCCTTTCCAACACGCGGAATTCAAAGGTGATATGACCATCGGTCGACTGGAGCGTGCGTAGAAGTGCGCTCAAGCCCCACGAAAGGCCAATTTCAGGCGCGATGAACCATAGCCCAAATGGCTCGAGTGCCGCGCGGCGTTGCTCTGGTGGTCGATCAGCGTATCTTTCTAAGATAGCATCGTATAAGAGCTGTAAGCGTGTCCAAATCTCCAACGGGATTCCGGTTGTTGAAATGGCGGATCCGGCCGAGCTGATTGCGATTCCAAGAACTCT